>JACCDJ010237996.1_pt1 | contig 17655 bp, 17 predicted proteins | sample 7444481 | NCBI WGS metagenome assembly JACCDJ01 (sample SAMN15323435, study PRJNA562643) | freshwater metagenome | isolation source: river surface water | place: USA:Blue River Watershed | collected 2017-08-15 | reverse complement strand
TGCCACCTTGTTCCCATGACACGCCTTCAACGCCCGCACACGCATGGCAGGTGCAACTCGGGTCGATGGGTTGCGGATCGCTTTTATGCCGGGCAATGCGCAACTTCAAGTCGCCATAGCGGGTGAACAAGGTGCCGTTGCGCGCATTGCGTGTCGGCATGACGCAATCGAACATGTCCACGCCACAGCGCACGCCCTCCACCAAATCTTCCGGTGTGCCCACGCCCATCAGGTAACGCGGTTTGTGCGCTGGCAGGCGGTGCGGGGTGTGCGCCATGATGTGCAGCATTTCTTCTTTGGGCTCGCCCACGCTGACACCACCCACGGCGTAGCCGGGGAAGTCCATGGCGACCAGTTGTTCCAGCGACGCTTCTCGCAGGTTCTCAAACATGCCGCCTTGCACGATGCCAAACAAAGCGTTGGGGTTGTTCAATCTTGCAAATTCGTCTTGTGATCGTTTGGCCCAGCGCAGGCTCATCTGCATGCTTTTGGCAGCCTCGGCCTCGGTGGTCAGCTGACCGTTGGTCTCGTAGGGTGTGCACTCATCGAGTTGCATCACGATGTAGCTGTTCAAGATGGTTTGGATTTGCATGCTCACCTCGGGCGACATGAACAGCTTGTCACCGTTCACCGGCGAAGCGAAGTGCACCCCTTCTTCGGTGATCTTGCGCATGGCACCCAAGCTCCACACCTGAAACCCGCCCGAGTCGGTGAGGATGGGTTTGTCCCATTTCTCAAACTGGTGCAGGCCGCCAAAGCTTTGCATGATGTCCAAGCCTGGGCGCATCCACAAATGAAAGGTGTTGCCCAAGATGATCTGCGCGCCCATCTCGTGCAGGCTGCGCGGCATCACACCCTTGACCGTGCCGTAGGTGCCCACGGGCATGAAGATCGGTGTTTGCACCACGCCGTGGTTCAAGGTGAGGCGGCCGCGGCGGGCATGGCCCTCGGTTTTGATCAGGTCGAATGTCAGCATGAGGGCAGTTTAAGTGGCGATGGACAGCCGAAAGGCTTTACCTTATCATTTGCTTTACTTTTTGGAATAAGTAAAGCGAGGTAAAAATGTCAAGCAATGCGGTGGTTTCAAGCAAAGGGCAGGTCACCTTGCCCGTGGCCATGCGGGCGCAACTGGGCATTGAACCGGGTTCACAGATTCAATTTGAAGTGCGGGGCAAGGAATTGGTGATCACGCCTTTGCTGCCCATGTCTGCTTACAGGGGTATTCTGAAAGGCTATGACTTGGGCGACATCGAGCCACCCAAGGAGCCGGACAAGGACTTTGAATGAACATGGTGGATGCGTCAGGGTGGGTGGAATATTTCTTGGACACGCCAAGGGCTGACTTGTTTGCATCTGCCATAGAGGACACCACGCAGTTGCTGGTGACCAGCATCAACTTGTACGAAGTTCATCGCGTGTTGTCACGCAAACTGCCAGACCATTTGCGCGACACCTGCTTGAACCTGATGCGAAGAGCACCCGTCATCGATTTCACAGATGCGCGCGCTGTTGCCGCGGCCGATTTGTCCATCCAACACCATTTGGCCATGGCCGATGCAGCCATGTATGCCATGGCCTTGGAACATCGCGCCACCTTGTGGACGCAAGATGCGGACTACCAAGGATTGGCCGGGGTGCAGTACTTTCCCAAACCCTGAAGCGAACAGCTGATACCACCGCACTGCTCAAGCATGTTTGTCATGACAGGCTCAGTCGCGCGTCAACAGCATCGCATCGCCGTAGCTGAAAAACCGATAGCGGTTGGCAATCGCATGGGCATACAGGGCTTGCATGCGTTCATAGCCCGCAAAGGCCGCCACCAACATCAGCAAGCTGCTTTTGGGCAAATGGAAATTGGTGATCAACAGATCGACCACCTGAAACTGGAAACCAGGCGTGATGAAAATGTCGGTGTCACCCTCGGTCATGCCACTGCGCGCCCAACTCTCCAAAGTGCGCACCGTGGTCGTGCCCACCGCCACCACCCGTCCACCGCGCGCTTGGCAATCGGCGATGGCTTGCAAAGTGACTGCAGGGATGCTGTACCACTCGCTGTGCATGCGGTGTTCGCACAAGTTCTCGGTTTTCACAGGTGAAAACGTGCCCGCACCCACATGCAGCGTGACGCTGGCGCGGGGCACCCCCATCTCTTGCAAACGCACCAACAAAGCCTCGTCAAAGTGCAGCGCCGCCGTGGGCGCTGCCGCTGCGCCGGGGTGTTTGGCCACCACGGTTTGGTAGCGCGCCACATCCTCGGGGTTCATGCGGTGCTTGTCCCGCTCGATGTAGGTCGGCAGGGGCACATGGCCATGGGCGCGCATGAGTGTCAGTGGGTCATCGCTCAGCGCGAATCGAAACAAAGGGCCGTCCTCGTTCGGCCATCGACCCAAGAGCCTGGCTTCAAACGCGGGCGCCGAGCCATCGCGGTTGAACATGCGCAGCACCGAGCCCAGCGCCGGTTTTTTGCTCACCTTCAGGTGCGCCACCACTTGGTGTGGGGCGTCCTCAGCGTCGGGGAGGACCCGCTCGATCAGCAACTCGAGTTGGCCACCGCTGGTTTTTTCGCCAAACAAACGCGCGGGCACCACCTGGGTGTCGTTGAACACCAGCAAGTCGCCGGGTTGCAGCAAGTGGGGCAGGTCTTTGAAGATGCGGTCCACCCAGGTTGCACGGCCATCGAGCAAGCGCGATGCGCTGCGCTCAGGTGCGGGGGATTGGGCGATCAGTTCGAGGGGGAGGTGAAAGCCAAAATCGCTCAAGGCGAATGGACGAGGGGGTGTGGCAGTAGTCATGTGCTTGAGGGCTGAACAGGCCCGTTCCAAGTGAAGATGGCGCGGATTGTGGCATGGCCCTGGTCAGAGGTAATCGTCCTCGCGCTGGTGCCGCAACGCCAGCACCGTCACGTGTTGGGCATCTGTGATTTCAAACAAAGCCAAATAACCAGAGGCACCAAAAGAAATCAGCAGTTCCCTGACAAACGGCCCCAAGTCGCCACCTGCAGCCTTGCGGCAAGTGAAGGGTGAATGCTCCAAGATCGCCAAACTTTTTTCAATCGCACTGCGCGCGGCGATGGCCAAATCGAGGTCCAATGCCAGCAAGAAATTGAACAACCGAAGCAAATCTTCTTCCGCCTCCAAGGTCAAGCGGACTTCAAACGGCGGCATTCTTCTTTTTCTGTGCTGCCGCCAGGAGTTCGTCGAGTTTGCCCAATGCGGCTGACACGGGGATGTATTGGTTCAAGTCCCGTGCCGATTGAGATGAGCGCAGGGCGCGGGCCACAAATTCATCATCTGCGGCGCGCTGCGCAATCGTGTTTTCAAGCGCTGTTTCCATGAGTTTGGAGAGTGTTTCGTTGGGGCGCAATGCGCGTTCTGCTGCTTCGCGCAAGGCTGGTTTCACACGAATCGCAGGCAAGGTGGATGTTTTCATGGTCATGGCCTCACAAGATGTGATGCAATTGTAATGCGCCATGTGTACTGAGCACGCAAACAGGCACAATCCTCCAGCCATGCCCCCGCCCACACCCGCCCGCCAACCCCTGTCTGCGCCGCAAAAAGCCTTGCGCAAAATGGGTTTGCTGCGCCCGGTCGACATGGCGCTGCACCTGCCCATGCGTTACGAGGATGAAACCAAGTTGGTCAAGCTGGCCGACGCGCGCGATGGCGATTTGGTGCAAATCGAGGCCGTGGTGACCAGTTGCCAGGTGGTGTTCAAGCCGCGCCGCCAGTTGCAAGCCGTGGTGAACGACGGCAGCGACACCTGCACGCTGCGTTTTTTCAACTTCTACCCCAACATGCAAAAAGCGCTGGAGGTCGGTCGACAGGTGCGTTTGCGTGGCGAGTTGCGCGGCGGCTTCATGGGCTACACCATGATGCACCCCACGGTGCAGGCCGCAGGGGGCACATTGGCCACGGCCTTGACGCCGGTCTACCCGAGCAGCGCCGAATTGCCACAGGCCTACATCCGCAAAGCGGTGCAAGGCGGTTTGGCGCAAGCGCTGCGCGCGCAAGCGTTTGACGAGACCATCCCGCCCCAGCACCTGCCGCCTCACAGCTGGGGTTTGGCGCAGGCCTTGCAGTTTTTGCACCACCCATCGCCCAGCGTGTCGATGGCCCAGCTCGAGGACAAAACCCATCCCGCCTGGCAGCGTCTGAAAGCCGAGGAACTGTTGGCGCAACAACTCTCGCAGTTGCAGGCCAAGCGCGAACGCCTGTTGCTCAATGCCCCGGTTTTGCCGCGCAGCACCAGCGCGCAAGGGGTGTTGGCGCAGTTGCGGGCCGCCTTGCCGTTTCAACTGACGGGGGCGCAACAACGCGTGGTTGGCGACATCGCCCACGACTTGGCACGCGCCGTGCCCATGCACCGCTTGTTGCAAGGCGATGTGGGTTCAGGCAAAACCGTGGTGGCGGCCCTTGCCGCCGCACAGTGCATCGACGCGGGTTGGCAATGCGCCTTGATGGCACCGACAGAAATTTTGGCCGAGCAGCATTTCGCCAAACTGGTGGGCTGGCTGGCCCCGGTGCTGGCGCCGCTGGGTTTGCAAGTGGCCTGGCTGACCGGCAGTCAAAAGAAAAAAGAACGCGACGCCATGCTGGCGCTGGTGGCCAGTGGCCAAGCCGCGCTGGAGGTGGGCACCCACGCGGTGATTCAAGACAAGGTGCAGTTCAAACACCTGGGGCTGGCGATCATTGATGAGCAACACCGTTTTGGCGTGGCCCAACGCTTGGCCTTGCGCCAAAAACTCAGCAGCCCCGAACCGATGGACCTGCAGGCCGAACAGGGTCCGCAAGAGCCGCATTTGTTGATGATGAGTGCCACGCCGATTCCACGCACCCTGGCCATGAGCTATTACGCCGACCTGGATGTGTCGACCATCGACGAGTTACCGCCCGGGCGCACGCCCATCGTCACCAAGTTGGTGGCCGAAACGCGCCGCGACGAGGTGGTCGAGCGCATCCGGGTCCAGCTGACCGAGGGACGGCAAATTTACTGGGTCTGTCCGCTCATCGAAGAAAGTGAAGCACTGGACTTGCGCAACGCCACCGACACCCACCAAGCGCTGTGCGAGGCGTTGCCTGGGGTGATGGTCGGCTTGCTGCATTCGCGCATGCCGCAAGCGGAAAAGAAGGCGGTGATGTCGTTGTTCGCCCAAGGGCAAATGGGCGTGTTGGTCAGCACCACAGTGATTGAGGTGGGTGTGGATGTGCCCAATGCGTCTTTGATGGTGATCGAGCACGCCGAGCGTTTCGGTCTCAGCCAACTGCACCAGTTGCGTGGCCGCGTCGGGCGCGGTGCAGCGGCATCGGCCTGTGTGCTCTTGTATTCGCTGGGCGAACACGGGCGCTTGAGCGACACCGCCAAAGCGCGACTGCGGGCCATGGCTGAGACCAACGACGGTTTTGAAATTGCGCGGCGCGACCTGGACATTCGCGGGCCTGGTGAATTTCTGGGGTCGCGCCAGTCGGGTGCGGCCATGCTGCGGTTTGCCGATCTGAGCGTCGATCTCGAATTACTGGACTGGGCGCGCCAACTCGCGCCCCTGATGTTGGACCAACACCCCGCTTTGGCGGCGCGCCATGTCGAGCGTTGGTTGGGTGGAAAATCCGACTTTCTCAAAGCCTGAACCCCATGACGCTCACCGAACTCAAATACATCGTGGCCGTGGCCCGCGAAAAGCACTTTGGCCGCGCCGCCGAGGCCTGCTTTGTGTCCCAGCCCACGTTGTCGGTGGGCATCAAAAACCTGGAAGAAGAATTGCAGGTCAAGTTGTTCGAGCGCAGCGCCAACGAGGTCGCGGTCACCCCTTTGGGCGAGGACATCGTGCGCCAAGCGCAAAGCGTGTTGGACCAGGCCGCCAGCATCAAAGAAATCGCCAAGCGCGGCAAAGACCCGCTCTCGGGCCCGTTGCGCTTGGGCGTCATCTACACCATCGCGCCGTATTTGCTGCCCGAGTTGGTGCGTCACTGCATCGACAAAACCCCGCAAATGCCGCTCATGCTGCAAGAAAACTTCACGGTCAAGCTGCTGGAAATGTTGCGCACTGGCGAGATCGATTGCGCCATCATGGCCGAACCGTTTGCCGATGCGGGTTTGGCTGTCGCACCTTTGTACGACGAGCCGTTCATGGCGGCCTTGCCCAGTGCCCACCCGCTGGCCCAACGTGATGCGATCAGCGCCACCGAACTCAAAACCGAAACCATGCTGCTGTTGGGCAATGGCCATTGTTTCCGCGACCATGTGCTTGAGGTGTGTCCCGAGTTCGCGCGTTTTTCCAGCAGCACCGAGGGCATTCAAAAAAGCTTTGAAGGCTCGTCGCTGGAAACCATCAAGCACATGGTGGCAGCGGGCATGGGCGTGACCTTGGTGCCGCGCCTGGGCGTGCCCAAAGACGCGCTGTTGACAGGTGCCAAAAAGAAAAAAACGCTGGACACCTATGTGCGCTATTTGCCCATCGTCGAGGGCAACGACCCGCCCCCCACCCGCCGCGTGGTGTTGGCGTGGCGGCGCAGTTTCACCCGCTACGAAGCGATTGCCGCTTTGCGCAACGCCATTTTTGCCAGCGACCTGCCCGGCGTGCATCGCCTCTCCTGACCCGAGCCCCGAGATGACCGACGACACCCGCACACGTTCGCAACTGTCCCTGTACCTGGACCTGATTCGCTGGAACCGGCCCGCCGGTTGGTTGTTGTTGTTGTGGCCGTCTTTGAGTGCGCTGTGGCTCGCGGCCAAAGGCTTCCCCGGTTGGCATTTGTTGACAGTGTTTGTGCTGGGTACTTTTTTGATGCGCAGTGCGGGTTGCTGCATCAACGACGTGGCCGACCGCGACTTTGACAAGCACGTGGAACGCACCGCTCAACGCCCGGTCACCTCGGGTGCTTTGTCGGTCAAGCAGGCGTTGATCGCTGGGGCTTTGCTGGCCTTGTGTGCTTTTGCGCTGGTGCTGACCACCAATGCGGTCACCGTGGTCTGGTCGTTTGTGGCGCTGGCGGTGACCTTGGTCTACCCCTATGCCAAGCGTTACGTGGCCATGCCTCAGGCGGTGCTGGGGGTGGCGTTCAGTTTTGGCATCCCGATGGCGTTTGCCGCGGTCAACGGGGGGCCGCTCACGCCACTAGGCGTGTGGCATGCAGTGCCGCCGCTGGCCTGGGCCTTGTTGTTGGTCAACTTGTTTTGGGTGCTGGCTTATGACACCGAATACGCCATGGTCGACCGCGAGGACGATTTGCGCATCGGCATGAAAACCTCGGCGATCACGCTGGGCGCCTACGATGTGCTGGGCGTGATGCTGTTTTACGCGGTGTATTTGTTCGGCACGCTGTACCTGTTGCACGACCAGGGTTTGGGTTGGCCGCAGTGGTTCTCGATGGAGTTGGCGGGTATTCAGGCGCTGTGGCATTTCGGCATGATTTACCGCCGTGAACGCGCGGGTTGTTTCAGGGCGTTTCGCATGAACCATTGGCTGGGTGCCACGGTGTTTGCAGGCATTGCACTGGGGTTTGCGCTGCAGCCGGTTAGCGCTTGAACCCCAAGCGATTCAGCGGCCGCCCAATTCTTCGCCCAAAATTTGCGCGCGGTCTTTCGCCGCTTGCATGGCCTTGTCGAATGAGGCTGCCACGCCGTCTTGTTGCAAGCTGGTGATCGCGGCATGGGTGGTGCCCCCTTTGGACGTGACCCGTTCGCGCAGCACCGCAGGCGGTTCGCTGCTGGCCCGCGCCAGCTCGGACGCACCAACCAAGGTGCCGACCGACAACTGGTGGGCTTGTTCGGGTGACAAGCCCATGCGCACACCGGCCGCCACCATCGCTTCGAGCACATAAAACACATAAGCCGGGCCCGAGCCCGACACCGCGGTGACCGCGTCCAACAGCTCTTCGCGCGGCACCCAAATCGACTGCCCCACCGCGTCCAACAGTGCCTCCACTTGTTGGCGCTCATCCGCATTGACCGCGCCACGGGCATACAAGCCGGTTTGCCCCAAACCGACCAAGGCCGGGGTGTTGGGCATGGCGCGCACCACGCGTTCGCTGCCCAGCCACTGCGCGATGCTGTCCGTGCGAATGCCTGCGGCCACGCTCAGATGCAGCGCATTTGGAAAGCAGGTTTGAAGTGGCGTTGCCACCGCTTGAAACAGCTGGGGCTTGATGGCCCAGACCACCAATGGGGTGCCAGACAAGCTGTCATCGGCTTGCGCGATGGCGCGCACCCCGTATTGGTCGATCAGTTGCTGCCTGGTGCTGGCCAAGGGCTCGACCACCTGCACATGGTCTGCGGGGGTGCCGCGTTTCAACATGCCGCTGATCAAGGCGCTGGCCATGTTGCCGCCGCCAATGAAGGTCATGGAAGAAAAAGGAGATGCACGCATGGGGATCCAATGAGCGGCCACATAGACCGGGGAGGAGCATTGTCGGGCTTTTCAGCGCGGCCCTGGCGTCCAGGCCAACTCTGGATGATGTTCAAGCAGCCACGGTTTGCCGGACCGCTTTTTCCCAATGCGCCATCAGGGACTGCGCCTGGTCACGGGACATCTGCGGCTCAAACCGCCGCTCAACCCGCCAATGCTGGGCCAGCTCTTGCGGGCTTTGGTAGATGCCCGCACTCAATCCGGCCAAATAAGCCGCACCCAGGGCCGTGGTTTCGATCACTTCTGGACGCAGCACCGGGATGCCCAGCAAATCGGCTTGGAACTGCATCAGCAAATCGTTGACGCAAGCGCCACCATCCACCCGCAATTCGGTGACCGGCTGGGCGGCATCGCGGTTCATGGCTTGCAACAGCGCGGTGCTTTGGAACGCGATGCTCTCCAAGGCCGCCCGGGCGATGTGCGCCATGGTGGTGCCGCGCGACAAACCGACCATCGCGCCACGCGCATCAGCTTGCCAATAGGGCGCGCCCAAGCCGGTGAACGCAGGCACCAAGACCACGCCACCCGAGTCAGGCACGCTCTCGGCCAGGGCCTGCACATCGGCGCTTTTGTCAAAGGCGCGCAGCCCGTCACGCAACCACTGCACCACCGCGCCGCCAATGAACACCGAGCCTTCCAAGGCATAAGCGGGCGTCGCGTCGGCCTGCGCTGCACTGGTGGTGATCAGGCCGTTGCTGCTGGTTTGAAATTGGCCACCGGTGTGCATCAGCATGAAACAGCCCGTGCCATAAGTGTTTTTGGCCTGACCCGCTTGAAAGCAGGCCTGGCCAAACAAGGCGCTTTGCTGGTCACCCGCGACACCGCCAATCGGCAGTGCATGGCCCAGCCATTGGGCTTGGGTGCGGCCAAAGTCGCTGGCCGACGGGTGCACCTCGGGCAACACCGAAGCCGGAATGTCCAGCAGCTGCAACAACTCGTCGTCCCAGCGGTTGGTGTGGATGTTGAACAGCATGGTGCGCGCCGCGTTGCTGACATCGGTGGCATGCACCGCGCCGCCACTGAGTTGCCACATCAACCAACTGTCCACCGTGCCAAAAGCCAGTTCACCGCGCTCGGCCATGGCGCGCGCACCATCGACGTTGTTCAAAGTCCATTGCAGCTTGGTCGCTGAAAAATAAGCGTCGATCAGCAAACCGGTTTTTTGCTGCACCAAGGGGGCGGCCCCGGCTTGGCGCAAGCGCAGGCACTCGGGTTCGGCGCGGCGGTCTTGCCAGACGATGGCGTTGTAGATGGCTTGACCGGTGTCGCGCCGCCAGACCACGGTGGTTTCGCGCTGGTTGGTGATGCCCAAGGAGGCGATGTCCGAGGCCTGCAAACCCGCTTGTTGCAAAGCTTGACGGGCGGTGGCGAGTTGGCTGGTCCAAATTTCTTGCGGGTCGTGCTCGACCCAGCCGGGGTGCGGGTAGATTTGGCGAAACTCCTGCTGCGCCACCGCCAAGATGCTGCCATCGGGCTTGAAGACGATGCTGCGGGAGCTGGAGGTGCCTTGGTCCAAGGCCAACAAATAAGACATGGTGTGCAGTCGTGAAAGGTTTAACTCACCAAGGACAAGGCGGGCGGCGTTTTGCCCTCCAGCGCCACGGTGCATTCGACCCCCGAGTTTTCCAACAACTGTGCAAAGCTGTCGGGCGGTGGTGCGTCGGTGAACAAGCGGTCGATGTGGGACAAATGGGCCAACTCGACCATGGCGGGTCGGTTGAACTTGGTGTGGTCGGCAGCCAGCCACACCTGGCGTGAGTGCTCGATGATGGCCTTGGCCACTTTCACCTCGCGGTAATCAAAGTCGCGCATGGTGCCGTCGGCCTCGATGCCACTGATGCCAATCAGGCCGATGTCGACCTTGAATTGGCGGATGAAGTCCACGGTGGCCTCGCCAACGATGCCCCGATCGACACCGCGCACCACGCCGCCCGTGACGATCACCTCGCAGTCGGGGTTGTCGCTCATGATTTGCGCCACGTTCAAGTTGTTGGTGATGACCCGCAGTCCGCGGTGCTGGCGCAGTTCGCGCGCCACGGTTTCCATGGTGGTGCCAATGTTCATGATCAGCGAGCAGCCATGCGGCACGCTGGCCGCAATCGCTTTGGCGATGCGGGTTTTGCCATCCAAGGACAAGGCTTGGCGCTGGCGGTAGGCGATGTTTTCCGTGGTGGAGCCGGGCATGCGCACCCCGCCATGAAAGCGCGACAACAGCCCGGCTTCGGCCAGGCGCTGCACGTCGCGGCGCACGGTTTGCAAAGTGACCGAGAAGGTTTCGGCCAGGAATTCAATCGATGCCGAGCCCTGGGCTTGGACCAAGGCGAGCAACTCGGTTTGACGGGGATTCGGGTTCATGTCGGCGCTTCGTTCTGGCTTTGCGGGCAACCTTAATCCATGTTCGGGTGGCACCAAGTTAGGGAAAATACCGAATCAATAAAAACAAATGCGAACAAGAATGCGAAAAGAAAAGAACATGACCCCATGACCTTGAAACTCGAGCAAATCAGCCAAACCGTGGCCGGACAGGTGCACCTGTATCCCTTGGATTTGGCGCTGGTGCCCAACGCGGTGACCGTGTTGTTGGGTGCCACCAAGGCGGGCAAGACCAGTCTGATGCGCCTCATGGCGGGCTTGGATTTGCCCAGCAGCGGGCGGGTTTGGGTCGATGGCCAAGACGTCACCGGTGTGCCGGTGCGCGAACGCAATGTCGCCATGGTGTATCAGCAGTTCATCAATTACCCCTCCATGTCGGTGTACGACAACATCGCTTCGCCGCTGCGTTTGCGCGGCGACAAAGACGTCGACGCCCAGGTGCAGGCCATGGCCAAGCGCTTGCGCATCGATCCGTTTTTGAAGCGCTTGCCCGCCGAGTTGTCGGGTGGCCAGCAGCAACGCGTGGCGCTGGCGCGGGCCTTGGCCAAACGCGCACCGCTGATGTTTTTGGACGAACCACTGGTCAACCTCGACTACAAATTGCGCGAAGAGCTGCGTGAAGACCTGACCCAGTTGTTCGAGGCGGGCCATGGCACTGTGGTCTATGCCACCACCGAACCCAGTGAGGCCTTGCTGCTGGGCGGCCACACGGCGGTGTTGAAAGAAGGGCGTTTGTTGCAATACGGACCCACGCTCGAGGTGTTTCGCCATCCCCAGTCCTTGGACGTGGCACGTGCCTTCAGTGACCCGCCCATCAATGTGCTCAGCGCCAGCCCCCAAGGCCTCCAATGGCAATTGGACAACGGCCAGTTGCTGGCCTTGAACCAGGTGAATGCCGGTCGCATGCTGCATCTGGGTCTGCGGGCCAACGCCTTGCAAACCACCGCCAGCGACGGGGCTTTGGCCCTGCCTGCGCGGGTGCAATTGGCAGAAATTTCGGGCACCGACACCTTTGTGCACTTGGACTGCGGCGGCATCGAGTTGGTGATGCAGCAAACCGGCGTGCATGTGCACGACATAGGCACCACCTTGACGGTTTATTTGCAACCGCAAGACGCCTACATATTTGACGACCAAGGCGGGTTGCTGCGGTCGCCACTGCACCTCTCACAGGGAGGGCATTGACATGGTGGCGCGCATCGACCTTGACCTGGCCCACGCTTACGGTCCCAACCCCCAGCAAGACAGTGACTATGCCTTGCTGCCTCTCAAAATGACATTTCAAGCGGGTGGCGCTTACGCCTTGCTCGGCCCATCAGGCTGCGGCAAAACCACCATGCTCAACATCATCTCGGGCCTGGTCAAGCCCTCGCACGGCCAGGTGCGTTTCAATGGCGAAGACGTCTCGCACAAAACACCGCAGCAACGCAACATCGCCCAGGTGTTCCAGTTCCCGGTCATCTACGACACCATGACCGTGGCCGACAACCTGGCTTTTCCGCTGCGCAACCGCCACATGCCCGAGGCGCAAATCCGCCAGCGGGTGGGTCAAATCGCTGAAATGCTCGAACTCAACGGCCAGCTCAACCAGCGGGCGGCAGGCTTGTCGGCCGACGCCAAACAAAAAATCTCGCTCGGCCGTGGTTTGGTGCGCCCCGATGTGGCGGCCATTTTGTTTGACGAACCCCTGACCGTGATCGATCCACACCTCAAGTGGCAACTGCGGCGCAAGCTCAAACAAGTGCACCAAGAGTTGAAGCACACGCTCATTTATGTCACCCACGACCAGGTGGAGGCGCTGACTTTTGCGCAAGAAGTGGTGGTCATGACCCGAGGCCGTGCGGTGCAAGTCGGCAGTGCCGAGGCCTTGTTCGAGCGACCTGCCCACACCTTTGTGGGGCATTTCATCGGTTCACCCGGTATGAATTTTTTGCCAGCACGGGTGCAAGCGGGGCAGTTGCTGATTGGTGAACACCACCTGCCCTTGAGCGCACAACTCCAACACAGCTTGTCTGCGGCCCAATCCCTCAAGCTGGGTGTGCGCCCCGAGTACATCACGCTGCACACGCAAGCAGCCGAGGGCTGTTTGCCAGCGCGGGTGCTGCGTTGGCAAGACCTGGGCACCAGTGGCTTGCTCACCACCGAGTGCGCGGGGGAGTTGCTGCGGGTGCGACTGGCGCACAACGCCGCCACGCCGCCCCAGGTGGGGCACACCGTGTTTGTGCAGGTGTTGGGTGCCCACAGCTGCTTTTATGACAACGAGGAGCTGGTGGCATGAAACCTGTCAATCAAAAAGCCTGGCTCCTGATCTTGCCGGTGTTGGTGTGTGTGGCGTTTTCGGCCATCTTGCCCTTGATGACCGTGGTCAATTACTCGGTGCAAGACATCATCTCGCCCGAGCGCCGCGTGTTTGTGGGCACCGAGTGGTTTGCTGCTGTCATGCGCGACCAAGACCTGCACGAAGCTTTGTGGCGGCAAATGCTGTTCTCGTTGGCGGTGTTGCTGGTGGAAATCCCCTTGGGCATCGCCTTGGCCTTGTCCATGCCCGCCAAAGGTTGGCAGGCCTCGGTCACGCTGGTGCTGGTGGCCTTGTCATTGTTGATCCCTTGGAATGTGGTGGGCACGATTTGGCAAATTTACGGTCGTGCCGACATCGGTTTGTTGGGTGCGGCCTTGCAAGGCATGGGCATTGACTACAACTACACCGGCAATGCGCGCGACGCTTGGTTGACCGTGTTGGTGATGGACATTTGGCATTGGACCCCCTTGGTTGCTTTGCTCGGTTATGCCGGTTTGCGCAGCATCCCCGACGCCTACTACCAAGCTGCGCAAATCGATGGCGCGTCCAAGTTCGCGGTATTTCGTTTCATCCAGTTGCCCAAGTTGCGCGGCGTGCTGATGATCGCCGTCTTGCTGCGTTTCATGGACAGCTTCATGATTTACACCGAGCCCTTTGTGCTCACCGGTGGCGGTCCGGGCAACGCCACCACCTTCCTCAGTCAGTACCTCACACAAAAAGCCGTGGGGCAGTTCGATCTGGGGCCCGCCGCGGCTTTCTCGCTGATTTATTTCCTCATCATTTTGTTGCTGTGCTTCATCCTCTACAACTGGATGCAAAGCGTGGGCACCCAAGCCAAGGAGCAAGACCATGGATGAGCGCCGCTTCAAGAAGCGCAGTCTGTTTTTGCTGCTCTACATCGTGTTTGCCTTGTTGCCCATCTACTGGATGGTCAACATGAGTTTGCGCACCAACCAAGAAATTTTGTCCAGCTTCAGCCTGTTCCCGGCCAACCCCACTTGGGCCAATTACGAAACCATCTTCACCGATGTGTCTTGGTATTCGGGCTATATCAACAGCCTGATTTATGTCGCCATCAACACCGTCATCTCGGTCACCGTGGCGCTGCCAGCGGCCTATGCGTTTTCTCGCTACAGCTTTTTGGGCGACAAGCATGTGTTTTTCTGGTTGCTGACCAACCGTATGACGCCTCCAGCGGTGTTTTTGCTGCCGTTTTTCCAGCTCTACAGCACCGTGGGTTTGATGGACACCCACATCGCCGTGGCCATGGCCCATTTGTTGTTCAACGTGCCTTTGGCGGTTTGGATCCTGGAAGGCTTCATGAGCGGCATCCCACGGGAAATTGACGAGACCGCTTACATCGACGGCTACAGCTTTCCTGCGTTTTTCGTCAAGGTGTTTTTGCCGCTCATCAAAGCCGGCGTGGGTGTGACCGCGTTCTTTTGCTTCATGTTCAGCTGGGTCGAGTTGCTGTTGGCGCGCACCCTCACCAGCGTCAACGCCAAACCGATCGTCGCCACCATGACCCGCACCGTCAGCGCCTCGGGCATGGACTGGGCCACCTTGGCCGCTGCCGGTGTGCTGACCATCGTGCCGGGCGCCATCGTCATTTGGTTTGTGCGTCATTACATCGCCAAAGGCTTTGCCATGGGGCGCGTATGAACACCTTGAGGAGTGCAGCCCATGCTTGAGTGGATGGTTTGGACCACCCCGGTGGCGATTTTTTTCACCTGCATCGTGTGCATGCTGATTGGCATGACGGTGTGGGAGCGGCGCTCGCCCACGTTGGCGCGCAAAGGTTTCTTGCCACTGGTCACCACCCGTGGCGACCGCTTGTTCATTGGCTTGTTGGGCAGCGCCTATTTGCACCTGATGTTCGTGGGCTTGGCCGGACAAATGTTGATTTGGTTTGAATTGAGCGAGGAGCCCAGCATTTGGTGGGCCACCGCGGTGAGTGCGGTTTGGATGGTGCTTGTGATGCGCAAGGGCTAGCCAAACCAAGTCATGACACGGTCTGCAACTTCCCCAAGACACGTGTTTTCTCAGAGCAAGGGGAAACTTTTAGGAGACTGGCATGAAATTGAAATACCGTGCGATTGCCTTCGCCGCCGCGGCCCTGGTGTTGGGTCACAGCGCTTGGGCTGGCGAAGCTGAGGCCAAGAAATGGGTGGACAACGAGTTCCAGCCTTCCACCTTGTCCAAAGACAAGCAAATGGCGGAAATGAAGTGGTTCATTGAAGCCGCGAAGAAACTGCAAGCCAAGGGCGTGAAAGAAATCTCGGTGGTGTCCGAGACCATCACCACCCACGAATACGAGTCCAAAACCCTGGCCAAAGCCTTCACCGAAATCACCGGCATCACGGTCAAACACGACCTGATCCAAGAGGGTGACGTGGTGGAAAAACTGCAAACCTCCATGCAGTCCGGCAAGTCGATTTACGACGGCTGGATTTCCGACTCTGACTTGATCGGTACCCACTACCGCTACGGCAAGATCATGAACCTGACCGACTACATGGCGGGTGCAGGCAAAGAGTGGACCAACCCTGGTTTGGATCTGAAAGACTTCATCGGCACCAGCTTCACCACCGGTCCCGATAAAAAGCTCTACCAATTGCCCGACCAGCAGTTCGCCAATCTGTATTGGTTCCGCGCCGATTTGTTCGAGCGCAAAGAAATTAAAGACAAGTTCAAGGCCAAGTATGGCTATGACCTGGGCGTGCCCCTCAACTGGAGCGCCTATGAAGACATCGCCGAGTTCTTCACCAATGATGTGAAAACCATCGATGGCAAGCCCATCTATGGCCACATGGACTACGGCAAAAAAGACCCATCTTTGGGTTGGCGCTTCACCGATGCGTGGTTGTCCATGGCGGGCACCGCTGACATCGGCATCCCCAATGGCCGACCTGTGGACGAGTGGGGCATCCGCGCCTCTGCCGACGGTTGCAACCCCCAAGGCGCCTCTGTGGCCCGTGGTGGCGCGACCAACTCGCCAGCGGCTGTCTACGCCCTCACCAAGTACGTTGACTGGATGAAGAAATACTCGCCCAAGGAAGCCATTGGCATGACCTTCGGTGAAGCCGGTCCCGTGCCTGCCCAAGGTCAAATCGCGCAGCAAATCTTCTGGTACACCGCCTTCACGGCCGACATGACCAAGCCAGGTTTGCCTGTGGTGAACGCCGACGGCACACCCAAGTGGCGCATGGCCCCTGGCCCCAATGGCCCCTATTGGAAGCAAGGCATGCAAAACGGCTACCAAGACGTGGGTTCATGGACCTTCTTCAAAGACCATGACGCCAACAAAACCGCTGCCGCTTGGTTGTACGCCCAGTTTGTGACGGCCAAAACCACGTCCTTGAAGAAAACCATCGTCGGCTTGACGCCCATTCGCGAGTCCGACATTCGCTCGGAAGCCATGACCAAAATGGCACCCAAGCTCGGTGGCTTGGTCGAGTTCTACCGCAGCCCAGCCCGTGTGGCCTGGACACCCACGGGCACCAACGTGCCTGACTACCCCAAGCTCGCGCAGCTGTGGTGGAAAAACGTGGCGGTGGCTGTGACCGGTGAAAAAACACCGCAACAAGCCATGGACAACTTGGCCAATGAGATGGACGATGTGATGGCCCGCTTGGAGCGTGCCGGCATGGCCCGTTGCGCACCCAAGCTCAACCCCAAAGGCGACCCCGCGAAGTACCTGAGCGACAAGGCGGCACCATGGGCCAAATTGGCCAATGAGAAGCCAAAAGGCGAAACCATCGCCTATGAAAAATTGCTCAACGCATGGAAGGAAGGCCGCGTTCGCTAAAACCAAGCCAAGGGCCAGCCGCTTTGGCGGCTGTGCCTTTTGTTCGGGGGTCTGACGCCGTTGTGGCGCAGCCCCCCATTTGGTCAGTCACCCATGACCCGCTCACAACTTCTTCAGCAGTTGGCTGCCCCCCAAAACTTTGATTTGGCGGTGATCGGTGGCGGTGCAACTGGTTTGGGTGTGGCCTTGGAGGCCAGCCAGCGAGGCTACAAAGTGGTCTTGCTCGAATCCCACGACTTTGCCAAAGGCACCTCGTCGCGCTCCACCAAGTTGGTTCATGGCGGTGTGCGGTATTTGGCGCAAGGCAATATCAGCCTGGTGCGAGAGGCCTTGCACGAGCGTTCGGTGTTGCTGCACGACGCGCCCCACTTGGCGCAACCCATTCCCTTTGTCATGCCTTCCTACCGTTGGTGGGAGACGGCTTTTTATGGCATTGGCTTGAAGCTTTATGACTTTTTGGCGGGCCACGATGGCCTGGGCCCCACCGAATTTTTGAGTGCGCGCAGTGTGTTGGCGCGCATGCCGGGACTCAAGCCGCAGGGCTTGTCCGGCGGTGTGCAGTATTGGGACGGTCAATTTGACGATGCGCGTTTTGCCATCAATTTGGCCCGCACCGCTGCGCAGGCCGGCGCATTACTGCTCAATTACTGCGCGGTCACCGCGTTGCACCAAGACCAGGGTCGTGTCAGCGGTCTGAGCTGTCGCGATCAAGAAACAGGCCAAGACTTTGTCATCCAATCCCGGTGTGTCATCAATGCCACCGGTGTCTGGGTG
>JACCDJ010980793.1_pt1 | contig 17666 bp, 15 predicted proteins | sample 7444481 | NCBI WGS metagenome assembly JACCDJ01 (sample SAMN15323435, study PRJNA562643) | freshwater metagenome | isolation source: river surface water | place: USA:Blue River Watershed | collected 2017-08-15 | reverse complement strand
ATATTGCTTTTATGAAAAGACTCTTATTACTTCTACCGGTTTTGATGTTGCTTTTAACATCAGCAATTCCGCCATCATCAACTCCAAGTGCACCAACAAGTTTATCGGCTGATTACAAAGAAGCCAAGGCCCAATTGGAGCAATACAAGGGAAGCAAACTTTCTTTGAAAGAAAAAATTGGACTTAAAATAGCTACCAAACAAATGCAAAAATCTGCTGCTGAAGGTGGTGGAAAAAGCCAGCTCGTTGCACTACTTCTCGCTCTCTTTGTCGGGGTACTTGGTATTCATAGATTCTATCTAGGTTACACTGGTATTGGCATTGTTCAATTGCTCACATTTGGAGGTTTGGGTATCTGGGCTTTGATTGATTTAATTCTAATCATCACAGGAGATCTTAAGCCAAAAACTGGTAATTACGAGAAGACTTTATAGTTTTTAAATACTACATCAAATTAAAAAGGCCATCATTCTTAATGATGGCCTTTTTCGTGGAGAATACCGGAGTCGAACCGGTGACCTCTTGCATGCCATGCAAGCGCTCTAGCCAGCTGAGCTAATTCCCCTTAAGCTGGAGTGCAAATATAAGCACTTAGCCCTCAGAATTAAAATGAAAAGCACTATCTAAAATAAAAACAGCATAAAAAAGATGTAAATTCAATACATGACAAACGATACCACATCCATCAACATCAACAACAAAGGAAAAGCAACTAACTCATTCGATGCCATTGTAATTGGCTCTGGCATATCGGGTGGATGGGCTGCTAAAGAGTTGTGCGAAAAAGGATTGAAGACTTTGATGATTGAAAGAGGTAAAGATGTGGTGCATCTAAAGGACTATCCAACTGCAACAACGCCCAATTGGAATTTTAAACACCACAACAATATGGCACTATCGGTCACAAAAGAAAATCCTGTGGTAAGCCGTTGTTATGCCTTTGGCGAAGCGACAGAACATTTTTTTGTAAAAGATACCGACCATCCTTACATACAAGAAAAACCTTTTGATTGGATAAGAGGATACCAAGTAGGTGGCAAATCATTACTCTGGGCGCGACAAACACAACGATGGAGTAAGTATGATTTTGAAGGTCCTGGTAGAGATGGATTTGCTGTTGACTGGCCCATTCGCTATGATGATCTTGCTCCTTGGTATGCGCATGTAGAAAAGTTTGCTGGCATCAGTGGCAATAAAGATGGTATCGAAACTTTACCTGACAGCGAATCGCTTCCTGCCTGGGAGATGAACTGTGTAGAGACAACACTTGCTTCAAAAATCATGTCGCAATACAAAGATCGTTTTGTGGTTCAGGGTAGATGCGCACATTTGACCAAGCCCAATCCTATTCACCTAGAGCAAGGAAGATCACAATGTCAAGCGCGGACTTTATGCGAAAGAGGTTGTCCCTTTGGCGGATACTTCAGTTCGAATTCATCAACTATACCATGGGCATTGAAAACCGGCAACCTAAAAATTGCACCTAACACCATAGTCCATTCTATTATCTATGATGAAAAAACTGGTAAGGCAAGTGGTGTAAGAGTCATTGATGCAGTTACAAAAGAAGCGACTGAATATTTTGCGAAGATTATTTTTGTGAATGCGGCTTGTCTGAATACAAATCTCATTTTATTGAACTCAACATCTAGTCGTTTTCCAAATGGTTTAGGAAACGACAATGGCTTATTGGGGAAATATGTAGCCTTCCATAATTATAGAGGAACAGTTAGCGCTGCTTATGATGGTCCGGAAGACAAATATTATTATGGCAGAAGACCAACACAACCGATGATGCCAAATTTCAGAAACGTCTACAAACAAGAAACTGATTTCTTACGCGGCTATATGGTATTTTATGGAGCTGATAGATCTGTCGGCAGTTATGATGGCATAGGAGCACCGCTAAAGGCTGCTGCATCAGAAGCAGGACCATGGAACATTAGCATGATGATGCAAGGAGAAACCATTCCTAAAGAAACTAATCATGTCCGTTTAAGCAAAGATCAATTGGATCCATGGGGTATTCCTCAATTAATTACATCGATCGATTATGACGATAACGATGTTAAGTCGATGAAAGACTTTTTGAATACTGCGTCAGAGATGTTAAACAAAGCAGGGTGTACAAATATTCAGCAACATGATAGCAAGCAAGCACCTGGACTAGATATTCATGAAATGGGCGGTGTACGGATGGGTCATGATCCTAAAACTTCACTGTTGGATAAATGGAATGCCATGCACGAGTGTAAGAATGTATTCGTTACTGATGGTGCCAGCATGACATCGACCAGCACACAAAATCCATCACTTACATTTATGGCATTGACAGCTAGAGCTGCTAACCATGCAGTAGAACAATTAAAGAAAGGAGAACTTTAAATTTTAAATTTTTTTCTTTACCTGACCAATACTTTTAAGGTAGATTGACGAGCGCCATTTTGGATATTGACAACATAAATTCCCTTTGTCAAATTTTGGGTATTGAATGTTGCCTTTATTTTTCCATCAACTGGCATTCCTTTATATGAAGATGTGCTTCTACCCTGCAGATCAACCAAAGTCAAAGAAGTTTTCACATCTGTTAGCCCATCAACAAAAATCTGCAATTCAAATCCAGATTGTATGACCTTATTTTTAAACGGCGATTTTTCTTCAAGTGAATAGCCATTGTTTAAACCGCTATTAGAAATAGCCTGACTGAACATATATTCAGTAATCACAGGATAATGATCAGAGGTTGTTGTTCCATAACTAGGAATTAGCGATTCCATTTCTGTTCTCAATATTCTTGCTGAATTCGCAACATAAAAGCGATTCATTTCATCTGAAATTGTAACGTGATCAATTACATCTGGATAATTAACCGTAGATCTTTGTCCCGCTAAACTCAAAGGCAAAGTCACATTAACAAAACTAGGCTCAGTTAAGAAGGAAGAATAGGATGACGTAATATCAGGTGCGATCTGTGTTGTAATTGTCCTATCCAAATCGTCGTTATAGTCGCCTAAAACAATCCAATTACCCGTTGGATTTCTCAACACCAAAGAATCTCTCAATTCTGTAGCGGCAGCTTTTCTTCTGTTGTAAGATGTAATAAAATCTGCTGTATTTGCTTTAGCATGAATCGCTATAAACTGCACTCGATTGGTTATTCCATTTGATAAAACATCTGCTTCCATTAAAAATGGGAATCTGCCGTTACTCCAATTATAGGATGCATTCGGGCTCCCACCTACCCTCATCACACCCCGATGATTCAATCTTGTTACTGTACTTGTCTTATAGACAAAGGCTAATTTTTGATCACTCCTACAGCCGGTTGCATTTGTACTAGCAGAACAAAAATCAGCTAAAATAAACGCATAGCCTGGCATTGCGTTAACAACTGCTTGAAGGTTGGTTATATTAACAATTTCACCTAAAGCATAGACATCTGCATTCATTTGTTGCATTGCCCTCAAAACATTTGATTGCTGTAAGTTATTGTCTGTTGGACCCAATGAGCCACCAAACCACTCTATATTCCAGTTAACCACTTTAAATGTGGAACCCACAATTGCATTTGCAGTTGTAAATGACCAGCTACTTGAAGCATTAATACCTGCAAATGCATTATTACTAGCATCTCTAAAAGATCCTGATGGGATTTCAACCCAATATTGTGTTCCGGCTGCTAGTCCACTGTATGGTATAGTTGCAACATTATTAGCAATTGTAACATTTGCATTCGCAACAGGTATTGTGGCTGCAATACTATTGTCACTTACTCTTTTGATCAAAATATCACCAATACCTTTAACCACATTTTCATTGAAAGACATGGTAAGGTTTCCAGAAGTTGGTTGACTATTGCTTCCATTTAATGGAGTAAGACTACTGATAATTGGTGGACTCAAATCTACAGTTGATGCTCCAAAAGAGATACTTAGATCATCAATAGCAAGACCATCCTCTGCTCCTGTTGCATCAAACTCTTTCCATTTTAAAAAGAAAACAGTATTGGCAGGTATAGAGAGCCCATTAATTGTAAACTGTAATGCACGTCTATTAGCAGTCTGATTACCATTCTTAGCCCCAATACTCGTTGTGGTTGGTGCTAAAAAATCGAGCTCATTAATATCAACCCAGGTTCCATTTGACAATGATGTAGCATTAGAACTATATTGCACATCTATCTTGTCTTGCCTATTTACAGCACCTGTTCTCCACAACTCTCCTGTGTATCTTACAACTAAAGAAGTCAAAGTTTGTCCTGTACTATTTCTAAACGAAACACCAAATTGCGAACTTAATGTGCTAGAGCCTAGCATACCCAATGCTCTATCAGTATTAGTGCCTGTCCCATAACTATAAGTATCTCCAGTAGTTGATGTACCAGCATTTGCAGTTATAAGTGTATTTACGTTTGTTCCTGTTTCCAATAATGTCCAGCCAAGAGGTAGAACAGAACTTGTACCCCTAACATTAAGTGTATTAAAATTTTGAGCATAAACTGTTGCTGTACTAGTCAAATTAAATTGTCCGTAACTAGTAAAAACAGATAGCACTGAGGCCAATAAAATAATTCCTTTTTTCATGAGCTAGTTTTGGTGAGCTGCTCATAGGATATAGATTTGGATTTGAAGATATGCCTTAGAAGGGCAGACTATATATTTTGTTTAAAACCTTCTAGGAGGTCTTCTATCAAACCCACCGCCTGAAGGACCAGAAGGACGATTACGGTTTTGACCGCCGCCACTTGAAGGTCTGTCCTCAGCTGCCTTAACTACCAAAGGCTTTTTACCCAATGAAATATCGTTGAGGTTTTCAATTGCATCCATAGCTTCCTCTTTGTTGGGCATATCAACGAAAGCGAATCCTCTGCTTTTACCAGTTTCGCGATCCATGGCAACTTTAGCTGATTTAACTTCACCAAATTTTTCAAATATCTCCATCAATTCAGCATCATCGAGATCATAGGGAAGTCCGGCAACAAAAATGTTCATAATGGGTAGTTTATGTGATAAAGTTAAAGATAAATCGGCATTATTTCACCCCTCACCTATTTACTTACTATTTAATAAATCAGAACTATCCTTAACTTAGGCTAGGCTTTACCAGAGACGCGTATTTTAGATCTAAAAAATAGAAAATGGCACATGTTCAAAAAAGATTGGCCTTATTTGTGGCAGTCGCAGGAAGCGGCCTGCTTACCCTACTGATTGCTTTCAGTAACATAACCGACTATGCCACCAACTTTGAATTTGTGAAACACGTCCTGAGCATGGACACCATTTTCGAAAACAGTACGGTAAAATACCGGTCAATTACTGCAGACGGACTGCATCATGCCGCCTATGTTTTCATAATTGCACTGGAGACTGTAATGGCCTATTTTTTTATAACCGGTAGCATTCAAATGTTTTTGCAGCTTAAAGGTGAAAAAGAGCAATTCAATACTGCAAAAAAGAATGCCTACATAGCCATAGCACTTGGATTAATTCTATGGTTCATTGGTTTTACCGTTGTTGGCGGAGAATGGTTCAGCATGTGGCAAAGCGCGGACTGGAATGGACTAGACCCAGCAGATAGAATTAGCACATTCTTTATGCTTACCTATTTGGCACTTGTTATTGTAGATTAACTCAGCATTGCGAAAGAACTTAAACCAATCATTAGGCTGAATTTCTTCCAGCATTGATGATCCCAAAAGAACAACGCATCACCAATTTCTCATAACTGCTTTTCAATGCTGATGGCAGATTCTTTTCTTCCATCTCTCTCACTTTGGTCAGCGCGTATTGCTGTATGGTAGTTATTGGTAAAACAATTTTCTCACGGGTTTGAATAGAAATTTGTTCAATAGGATAATCACTCATTAAATCCGTCTTACCAGATAAAATCAGGATGTACTTTCTTGTAAGGTTATATTCATTCTCGATATTTCTCCAGAGTTCTCCATATTGTGGATGATCGGAAAGAAAAGCGGTGAGCGGGAAGAAGCATTTCTTCATTGCCATTTCACAGTTATCAATCAAAGTCCTGAAAAATGATGAACGCTTGTACAAGCTTTTCAACTCACTCATTTGCCCTTTTAATTCCATGGCCTGCAAAGCCGAGCCAACACCATAATAGCCCGTTACATTTTGTTTCATCTGACTCCATGCACCTACATAAGGAATAGCACGAAGATCTTGAAGACTAAGTTTAGCCCCTGAGCCTCTCTTTGCTGGACGACTACCAATATTTGTTTCTGCATAAAACCGCAATGGACTAGCATGGTAGAGGTAATCCATAAAATAAGGATGTGCTTTCAATTGCGAATACGCAGTATAGCTTTCTTTCGCCAAAGCCTCTAATAAATGTTGTTCTTGCTGACTCAAAGTACTTGATCCATCAGTGAACAAAGCACTGCCTATACCAGCATGAATCAATTGCTCAATATTGTATTGTGCTGCATCGATAGTACCAAAATTTGAACTGACGGTTTGTCCTTGTACAGTTAATTCAATTTCATTATTGGCTATATCATTGCCCATGGAAGAATAGAACTTGTGCGTCTTTCCCCCACCTCTTGCAGGTGGACCACCACGGCCATCAAAGAATACGATTTCAATATCATATTTAGCTGAAACAGCTGTGAGCGCTTGCTTTGCATGAAAGATACTGTAATTCGCCATCAAATAACCACCATCTTTTGTACCATCACTAAATCCAAGCATGACTGTCTGCTTATTTCCCCTTTTCTTTAAATGCTCTTTGTACTGCGGGAAACTATACAACTCCTGCATAACTGCAGCGGCATGTTGCAAGTCTTCAATCGTTTCAAAAAGAGGAATGATATCGACTGAAATTGCATCGCGCTTCCATCCACCAGATACAAACAAACCGAATACTTCTAAAATATGAACTGCAGTTTTACACTGACTAATGATGTAACGATTACAACCCTCTTTTCCGTTTTGGACTTGAATTGTTTTGATTACACCAACACTTTTCAAAGTGTCTTGCGCAATTGTTGAAAGTGCTGTCGTTTGATCAAATGATGATGATAAAGAAGATAGCCAAGCAATTTTTTGATCATCTGCTAAACTGGTATAGTCGGCGTTTTCAACAGACTTATATATTTCAGCAATCACAGCAGAATGTACCGAACTATCTTGGCGTATATCCAATGACGCAAAATACAAACCAAAGATGTGTACACGGTGTATAAGCGCATCAATCAAGTTGAGGAATAATCCATTATGGTTATAAACAATCACCTCTCTTATTGAAAATAGTGTCTCCAAAATTTCATCTTTAGAAAGATCTGCTTGATAACCAGGAATAAAAAGATTATTGTAGAGTTTCTTTTCCAAATCTTGCAGCTTCGACTCTACTCCTTCAAAAGTCAGGCGCCTCCTTAGTTTGCGGATATCGAGGTAATAACATTTAACAATGCTTCCTCGCAACGCATCTGCTACTTTCAAAGTAATATCACTGGTAACAAATGGATTACCATCTCTATCGCCACCGGGCCAGAAACCCATGCTGATCAACAAATGAGAAGGATCATAATCATCACTGTACTGAGCAGCAAGCGACATAGAAATTTTTCCAATAGCAGGATAAAAAACATTTTCCAGGTACCATATCAAGCTAACTGCTTCATCATACGGTGTTGGCTTTATCTTTTTAAAGAAAGGTGTTTTACCCAATTGCTGTAAGTAGATGTTAATTTGATCTAGATTATTTTCCGCAATTGCTTTGGCTAAATCATTTATGATACCCAAAACAGAGCCAGGGTAAAATTGCGTAGGATGTGCTGTCAATACCAATCGCACACAGAAATCACGCAACTTTTCTTTTAACGCTTCTTGCTTGTTATTTTGAAGAACCTGTGTCTCAAGATTCTTAAGTGTACCAATCCCTTTTAAGTCGTTTAACTTAGAAAACGAAGCATCTTCAAGTGCATCAAATAACACAACCTGACGCTCTACGTATTGAACAAATCGAAACAAAAGGTCTAATTGCTGTTGCTCGGCTGTATAAGAAGTGTGACGAGTAAAGAAGTCGTCTAGAATTTGCAGCGGACTCATTTTCTTCTTAAACCCTTCCTCACAATTGGATTGCAATAGCGATAAAAGTATACCTGTCTTTTCAATGCGATGAAAAGGAAGGGAAGTAAATAGGCTGTTATAGAGTTGGTACCGAATACCCACTTCATTGTTAAAACGGGCTAACTCTATTGAAGAATTAATGCTCATGTTGGCTATTTATTAGGGAAAATGAAGCAAGCGAAGTGTAAATTTAAATAAAAATCAACATTTTACCGATTTTACATACATTTGTATTCTGAACAATTAATGAAGGCAGTAAGCAACCATATTATAACATTGACTAGACGGACTTCCGTTACGGTTGCTGCATCTACAACTACAACCTTCACTACTACAACCCTATAAGGGTTGTACAATTTCATATTACCATTGGGCATACGCTATCTCACGACTGAAACAGTCGCTTCCTCATTTTTTAATTTTTATCATGCAATCATTACCCACCAACCAGCACATTCAAGTGCTAATATCAATAGCCAACCAAGCCGTTGAACCTTCTTATGATTATGCGCCTCCATTAAAAGAAATGGAAAAATATTATTTGGATATTGCTAAGTCGATTATCCCTGTACTTTACCAGAGCAGGGTTCTAAGCACCATCAGGTTTGAGTTCAATCAACTTGAAAATTTATGCAAGGGCATTCAACTCTTGAATGAGTTTCCAGATAAAGCAAAAAATAAAATCGAAAGATTTCCTGAAAGGTTAAACCACTATCTCATTCAAGAGAAAGATGCTTTAAAACTCAAACAAGTGTTATCATGAAATCAATCACAATCAAATCGCCAGCTTCAGTTGCTAATCTTGTTTGCGGTTTTGACATAATTGGATTAGCACTTGAAGAGCCTTACGATATCATGCATCTTGAGTTTAAAGATGAACCTGGTCTAACAATTGAACACATTGATCATTATGGATTACCAGTAGAAGTGGAAAAGAATGTTGCAGGCGTTGCCCTTGCATCCCTCATGAAAGAAATTGAACCTGAAATTGGCTTCAAACTCAGCATTGACAAAAGAATTATGCCTGGAAGTGGATTGGGGTCAAGTGCCGCAAGTGCAGCAGGTGCTGTATTTGCAGCAAATGAATTATTGGGTAAACGATTCGATAATCAAGCATTGATTCGCTTTGCCATGAATGGTGAAAAAATAGCAAGTGGGGTAAAGCATGCCGATAATATAGCACCTTGTTTACTTGGTGGAATTACGTTGGTTAGATCAATATTTCCACTTGATGTAATTGATATCCCCTCTCCTCCTCTTTATATCACAGTCATTCATCCACAAATTGAAGTGATGACTGCAGATGCAAGAAAAATTCTAAAGCAAGAGGTGCCTTTGAAGTTGGCTATCAAACAATGGGGAAATGTTGCAGGATTAATAGCGGGACTAATGAAAGGAGATTACAACCTTATTGGAAGATCACTGGAAGACGTAATCATTGAACCTGCAAGAAATATTTTAATTCCAGGTTTTGAAGAAGTAAAAATGAATGCAAAGAAGGCAGGTGCACTAGGCGGTGGCATATCAGGTAGCGGTCCATCTATTTTCATGCTAAGCGAAACAAAGGATACGGCCTATAACGTAGAAGAAGAAATGAAGAAAATTTATGTGCCAATGGGCATCGACTTCAAAACCTACGTCACTACTTTAAATACAACTGGAAATTCAAAAGTGAATGCAAATGAACTATTATAACATCAACAACCACCAAGAAATGGTTGGATTTGAGGAGGCTGTTGTAAAGGGACAAGCAGCGGATGGTGGTTTATATTTTCCTTCTCATATTCCGCAATGGGACAAAGCATTTATTGGTGCATTAACCAAACTCAATCGATTAGAAATTGCAGCCTATATTTTAAAGCCTTATGTTGGTGAGTTCATATCTGAAAAAGAATTGCATGATCTATTGGGAGATGTACTATCATTTGATTTTCCATTGAAACAAATCAATGATAACATCTATGCATTAGAACTATTTCATGGTCCTACTTTGGCATTCAAAGATTTAGGCGCTAGATTTCTTAGTAGAATTTTGCAGCATATTGATAAAAAACAACTACCAGAAAAAAAGAGAGTAGTGTTGGTTGCAACCAGCGGAGACACTGGAGGAGCAGTAGCTGATGCATTTTTCAACATGGAACATACTACAGTCATCATACTCTATCCTTCAGGCAAGGTTAGTCCCATTCAAGAAAAACAACTGACAACCTATGGTGGCAATATACATGCATTAGAAATTCAAGGCGACTTTGATGACTGTCAGCGACTCGTTAAACAAGCATTTCGAGATCAAGCCTTACAAGAAAGTTACAACCTAACCTCATCCAACTCCATCAATATTGCTCGATGGATAGCACAACAAATTTATTACGTTGTTGCACTGTCACAATGGAAAGAAGTACATCCACCTGTTATCTCCGTGCCAAGTGGAAATTTTGGTAACCTCTGTGCAGGCTTGCTTGCTGCTGCATCCGGACTACCATCACAACATTTTATTGCCGCTTGCAACAACAATGCAGTCTTCACTGATTATATCAACACAGGTAACTATCAACCACAACCCGCCGTTGCAACCTTATCAAACGCTATGGATGTAGGTCATCCTAGCAATGCTGTGCGCCTATTTGAATTGTACCAAAACAATTATCAATCGGTAAAAAACCAGATCAGCAGTTTTAGCATATCAGATGAAAACACTAAAAACACAATTACTAAAGTGTATGCCAAACACAATTATCTCTTAGACCCACATACTGCAGTTGCTTACGCAGCACTTGAAGAACAACTTTCTAATCATAAAGACCAAAAAGGGATTGTTTTAGCAACTGCTCATCCCTTCAAATTCCTTGAGACTGTAGAAAATGCTATTGGAGAAAGAATTGAACTACCAATCGAACTTCAGGGTTTATTAGAGCTAAAAAAAAAATCAATCGTTTTAGCCCCTGATTATGAATCATTTATAGCAAATATTTCGCTATTGTGTAAATAAGACACATCTTTTTGTTAAATTTTTTTTTAAATTAGTTGAACAAACAGAGAACTGAGGGGTTTAGTAAACTCGAGCTTGCCGAAAGTGTGTAGAAACTGAAATTGTCATTTCTTAACCAAAACTATACACAATGAGTCCCTTCTTCTTAGACGCTGCCATTGCAGCAGACAACTATGTTGCCTTTACATTCTTTATTGGCACCATGGCCATGATGGCCGCTTCCGTTTTCTTCTTCCTTGAATTGAGCAACACAGACAAAGCATGGCGTACGTCGGTGCTGGTTTCTGGTTTGATCACATTCATCGCAGCTGTTCACTATTACTACATGAGAGGTTACAACCTCGAAACTGGTGGTGAATCTCCAACCTTCTTCCGTTATGTTGACTGGTTGTTGACAGTTCCTTTGATGTGCGTTGAGTTCTATCTGATCACTAAGAAGTCAGGTGGTACAACTTCATTGTTATGGAAATTGATTTTCGCTTCAGTTGTAATGTTGGTTACTGGTTACTTCGGTGAAACCATCTACCGCGACCAAAGTGTACTTTGGGGTGTAATTAGTGGTGCAGCTTACTTCTACATTGTTTACTTGGTATGGTTCGGCGAAGTAGCAAAATTAGCTACTGCAGCATCTCCAGCCGTTGCTAAAGCTAACAAAACACTTGGTTGGTTTGTACTCGTAGGATGGGCTATCTATCCATTGGGTTACATCGTAGGTACTCCAGGTGGTTTGTTCGGTATGTCAGCTGAATCTTTAGGTATTGGCGGATTGAACATGGACATCATCTACAACATTGGTGATGCTGTGAACAAGATAGGCTTTGGTTTGGTAATCTATGCGTTGAGCCGCTCTGAATCTAAATAAGAGAAACACGCATATAAATGTAAAGGCCTATGTATATGCATAGGCCTTTCTTTTACCTTATATCTCTAAAATTATACCCTTGAACAGGTTATCTCTTTTTTCAAATCTCACATGGCTGAATGTCTTGATAGGACTTGCCCTTCTTGCAGGTCAGTCGATTTGGGGTAACCTTCCCATCTCTTTACAATTGACTTATTTCATTGCAATGATTGCGCTGACGGGCATCCCACATGGCGCACTAGACCATATCGTTGCAAATGCAAACAATGTGAAACTGGGAAAACGTTTTCATTTTGGAAAGTTCTTGTTGAAATACTTAATAGCTGTATTCTTATACGCCATCTGCTGGATATACCTTCCTTCCATCAGTCTTCTGTTTTTTTTAATCATATCAGCTTGGCATTTTGGCGAAACAGATATTCCTAATTTCAACAAACAATGGCTTTGGAACATCAATCGCATGTTGTGGGGAAGCCTTGTACTCTTACTTATACTACTCACCCACCAACAAGAAACAGAAACAATACTTGTCCGCATAACCAGCAACGCAACTTGGGTAAATATCACCTGGACTTTTTTATGTAAACATCAAATTAGCGTTCTATCAGCTATAGGACTACCAGTTTTACTCCTCAGTGGTTTGAATGCGTTACAACACAAAGAACAGTTTTCATTTACTTCCTTTTTAAATCTTATTTTAATTTTAGGCATAAGCATTTACTTACCACTATTACCTGCATTTGCTATTTATTTTGGTGGATGGCATGCTATTCGTTCATTTGAATTGATCTTTCAATTTTTAACGACACAACAAGCTTACCGTCAGATGAACATCATGGGGATGTGGAAAAAGACAATGCCAATGACCTTATTAGCAGCATTATTCTTCGTTATTGCATCTTACACTTGGTCTTCAATTGGCATAACTTCAGATCCTCTTCCCGTTGTCTTTATTTTTCTATCTGTCATTACACTACCCCATCTCGATGTAATGAATGAAATGATCAAAAACAGTTGATTATTTCTCCTTCTTGATTCCTTTGCATGAATTATTTTTGCAGCATGGAAGCATTCAATCAACAAGAGGAAATTGTTATACGTCCGATTCAACAAAACGACAATCCGCATATTGCAAAAATCATCAGAGCAACCTTAGAAGAGTTTGATGCCAACAAACCCGGGACGGTCTATTATGATGCAACTACAGATCACTTGTATGAATTGTTTCAAGCCAAACGATCAGGTTATTTCATTGCAGAAGTAAATGGAAAAATGATGGGAGGTGGCGGTTATTTTCACAGCGATGGCCTACCAGATGATACTTGCGAATTGGTCAAAATGTATTTACTACCAGAAAGTAGAGGGAAAAAAATAGGCGCCAATATTATCTTGAAATCAATGGAAGAAGCAAAGAAAAACGGCTTCACTAAAATGTATCTTGAAACCATGCCAGAATTAAAAAGGGCAATCAGCACCTACGAAAAATTTGGCTTCTCCTATCTCAACGGAGCAATGGGTAATACCGGACACTGTGGATGCTCAGTGTGGATGTGCAAAGATTTATAAGCCTACCACTTTCACTTCGTAAACGGGACTAAACAAATAAACTTTTCCAGTCGCTATTTCTGTAGCCTTGATTCGCTTGCGTACACGTTCCCCACATTCAAAAACCCTATTGCCCTTGATTGCAAATTTTGCACCTACTGCCAATTCCTCTACAAGACAGTGCCCTTCCTTAACTGGATCGTACTTCCTCAACACGCGCATCAAGGCAACATCAGCACAAGAACTGGCTGCTGGGTTTTTTAATGAAGCCTCTAATTGATATTTTATATCTACAGGAAAAAAAGAGGCACTGATAAAATGCTTTAGCAATTCTGAAAACTGTTGTTTCCACTCTCTTCCATGCGCTTCAACCCGATGTCCAAATCGGATAAAGGTGATCAGGTGAGCCAACTCATGTAATAAGGTTACGAGAAAGGCATAGGGATTTAAATTACCATTGATACTGATACGATGTGCCTTACCTGCATGCGCATTGCGATAGTCGCCTAAAACTGAAGAACGAGAACGCGTGATGGTCAAATGTACTTTATAATGATGGAGATAAGGTTCGATCATGGGATACGAACCTTTGGGTAAAAAATCTTCGAGCGATTGAAGAGGTGCCTGCGACTTAGACATGGTTATTTATGCTTCAACAGTTCAAGCAATCCTTTGATCTCAAAAAAAGTATAGAACAAATACAAAAACATTGAAGCAAAAACACCAGGAAGGTTTTTTTGCTCACCAGCATACAGTACATAAATAACAACTGCTGCTGCACCTACAACTAATTTCATCAAAAAAGAACCATAAACAGCCGACATGAAATTAAAGGTTGTCTTCGCATTCAAACCCTTATTCAACATGTAAAAAGAGACCATGGTCAGCGCGAAAACAAAAATATTACCTGTCAGCAATACATCAGCATCAACACCAGCAGTTTTGAGTTGCTTGTAAAAGACCAATCCTATAAAATTAATGATGATGAAAAGGATATAGATAGGTCGGAGTGCTTTCCTAACGTTCATTTCTTTTTCTTATTTGTATCTACAATGATTTTGATAAGCGAAGATACCACAATCAGCAACGGTAAAACCCAAATCAAAACAGGTGAACCAAAAGAAAAGTACTGATCTAATTTTGAACCAATCCACAAACCAACTCCAATAGTCACGAAAAACTGTGTGGCCAACCCCATGTAACGCATTAATGAACTATTGGGCCCTTCACCTTTTTGATTTGATGTATTACTAGCAGACATCTTAAATGTTTACTCAAGGGTTTCTTCAAGATCAGGAATGGAGATAACTGCTGTATCCAAAACCAATTCTGCTTTACCCGATAATACGTTCTTTACGTTTTCCCAATAGGCTTCTCTGTACTGTATTTGTTTTTCTAGAGAATCGGTGCGCAACTTCAATCTGGTGAGTTCACGACGTTCCGACTGACTACCATACCCAGGGATATAGTATTTAAGAGGAGTAAAACTGATCAAGGCTGTAGTCAACCCTACCAAAACAACAAACACGAAGCAAGCTGCGATATATACGCCTAAACGGGTTATTTTAAAGGTAACCACTTCCTCATAGGAATGATCGTTCATGACCACCAAACGGTATCTGTTTGTTAGTCGTTTAAACCGGCTCTGTTTTAGGCTTTCACTCATGCTTTTACCTTTGAAAACTTCCATAAAGTTACTGTTAATTCACAAATCAGCCCCTTTTAAAATAGCAGGATTAAGCTTAGTTTTACAACCCGTGAAACAACCTCTTGGTCATATCGCCTTGTCCCTGCGTTTAGCTTCCCTCCTTTCGGTCTTGCTATGCTGTTCGTTGACAACATATGCGCAGCTCAACCTTACCTATGACCTCAAGAAACCCAAAGCATACGAAAACAGAAAACTGAAATCAGAGTTAACACCCGACAAAAAGATAAATCCGGTAAAAAAAATGAAAGAAAATGTAGTGGCACACTACAATTTTTATTTCAATGCCAACAACAAATTACAAGACGTTTTAACCAGCGCCAAAAAATCGCATAGGGATAGTTTTAGCAGACAACTCGCTTTTTACAATTATAGTTTAGACCAAACAGCTGCTCAAAAACAAGAACTGGATTCAGTCATTCATAAATCCAACAATGGTATTTTGCTGCACGACTTGAGAAATGACTGGGTAGATGATTTGTATTTACTAATGGGTCAAGCTTATTACTACCAAAAGAAATTTGATTCAGCCTATGATGTTTTCCAATACATCAACTATACATTTCAACCCAGGACAAAAGACGAAATGGGATTGGAGAAAACAATTGGATCAAATCTGAATACCAGTGGTAATATCTATACCGTTTCCACAAAAGAAAAAGGACTAACAGCAAAATCAGCGGCAAGAAATGATGCATTGGTTTGGATTGTGCGCACTCTATTGGCACAAGACAATGATGACGATGCTAAAAGTTTGATGGAAACACTTTTCAGAGATCGAAATTTTCCCAAAAGACTTCAGGCAGAACTTGCAGAACAAAAAGCTTACTTTTTTTACAAAAACAACAATGCTGATTCCTGTGCTTATTATCTAGAGAAATCTATAGATGCTACTTCTAGTGCTATTGAAAAAGCGCGCAGGTATTTTCTGATTGCACAACTCAAGACCAAGTCCGGATTAAATGAAAGCGCGAATGATTTTTATGATAAGGCCATCAACATTACGACTGACCCTGTAATGGAGGCATACGCTCGTATCAACCAGGTTGCTTTAAGTGCCAACGAAGAAGACCTTGAAAAAAGAACAGACGAGCAAGTTGATTTGCTCATGCGCATGGCGAAAAGAGAAAAATACCTCATCTATCAATCCATCATTTACAATGCGGCTGCTGAAATGGAAATAGGCAGAAATAAGCCAAAAGCAGCAATTGATCTCTTGTTAAAAAGCAATGCAGCCAATACAGATGATCCAACTGGCAGATCTTACAACAATTTGAAAATTGCAACGCTCGCATTTGGTAACAAGGACTACAAACTTGCAAAAACCTACTATGATAGCCTTGGTTTGATTCCAGCAGAAAGACAAAAAGAAGTAGACATCAAGAAAAAAGTATCTGGGGAATTAGTGAGCTTGTTGAGTGAAATTGAAAAAGAAGATAGTTTAGAAGCCATTGCCAAAATGCCTCAAAAAGAAAGAGATGATTATTTAAAATCACTTTTGAAAAAACTAAAAAAAGAACAAGGCTTGATAGAAGAGGAAGAAGAAGCAATGCAAAATAACATTCCAACTGTTGGTGGAAGAGGCGTAAGGAATAATATTTTAGATGAAACAGCTGGAAATATTTTCAACAACACTCAAACAAAAGGTGAATGGTATTTCAATAATCCAACGCTGATTGGACAAGGAAAAACTACTTTCAAAAACAAATGGGGAACAAGACCGAATGCAGATAATTGGAGGAGGCTGACAGCCATCAATGGCACAAGAATGGTCTCACAAAGAGGACCAGAAGGTGCTAGAAGAGTAGCTGCTCAACAAGAAACAAAACCTGCGCTTACCGTAGAAAGCCTTCAGGCCAATTTGCCGTTAACTGCTGCGCAACAACAGGCATCTCTACTCAAAAAAACAAGCACTTACTTTCAGTTAGGATTTGTTTTTCAAGAAAGATTGGGTGATTGGCCCTTAGCCATAGAATGGTATGAAAAAGCCGTAAATGAAGGAGTTGAAGCAAATTTAAAAGCAAAGCTTTTCTATAACCTTTCATTCTGTTATGCACAACTAAAAAATAGCCAACAAGCTAACTATTATAAAAATTTACTTGCAGCCAATTTCCCCGAGGACGAACTAACCATCAAGCTCCTTGATCCCGCAGCTGCATTACAACAACAAGAAGCAAAAGAAAAACTGATTAATACAACTTATAATAAGATCTACGACCTGTTTTTGTCTGGGCAATTTGAAACAGCTCTGACTGCTAAAAGAGAGGCTGATCAGCAATTTGGACCCAATAATTGGAGTGCACAATTGCTTTACATTGAATCGATCTATTATATCAAAAATAGAAATGATAAAGAAGCAATAAGCACGCTGAACAAAATTGGAGAACTTTATCCAAAATCTCCTTTATCAGAAAAAGCAAAATCAATAGCTGCAGTTGTAGCTAGACGTGCAGAAATTGAAAGTGAACTTACAGCTAT
>JACCDJ010741986.1_pt1 | contig 17667 bp, 15 predicted proteins | sample 7444481 | NCBI WGS metagenome assembly JACCDJ01 (sample SAMN15323435, study PRJNA562643) | freshwater metagenome | isolation source: river surface water | place: USA:Blue River Watershed | collected 2017-08-15 | reverse complement strand
CGACCTCAAGCCCGATTTCGAGCGTCTCTTGCCCCATGTTCGCCACATCCGGCTGGACCAGCTGATGGATCACGCGCGCCAGCAGCTCGATGGCCAGACGTCGGGGCGGGTGCTGGTGGTTTTTGAGGACTGAGGCGACTCGCGCTTATCCGAGCGCCTTCATCACCTGTTCAGCGGTCGGAATTGGCGCCACCGCGCCATAACCTTGAGTCGACAAGGCGGCCGCGGCGGCCGCATAGCGACCCGCCTGCGCCAGGCTGTCACCTTGCAGGAATCGGTGCACGAAGGCGCCGCCAAAGGTGTCGCCCGCGCCAGTGGCATCCACCGGCTGACAGGGGTGAGGCGCGATGCGGTGTCGCTGGCGGGCATCCGCCACCAGCGCGCCCTGATCCCCCATCTTGAGCGCGACCACCCGCGCCCCCAGACGCAGGCAGTGGTCCACCAGGGCATCGGGATCGGTCAATCCCGTGATGGCGGCCACATCGTCGAGACTGGGCAGGCAGATGTCGCAACGGGCGATGACGTCGTTCATCACGGCACGCGCGCGGTCGAGGGGCCACAGCTTCAAGCGCAGGTTGGTATCAAAGGTGACCAGTCGATTCGCCGCGCGTGCCACGTCGATGGCGGCATAACAGGTCTCACAAGCCGAAGGCGAAATCGCCAAGGAAATGCCTGAGAGATGCAGGGCCCGCGCGTCGCGAATCCGCTGGGTCGGCAAGGTGTCGGGCGTCATGCGGCTGGCGGCCGACCCCGCGCGGAAGAAACTGAAATGGTGGCCCTGTGCGTCGTGACTGACAAAGTAGATCGCGGTGTAGGCGTCGGGGCGACTGTCGACTGCAGCGTGGTCTACGCCCTCGGCATCCCATAACTGGCGCAGCATCTGACCATAGGGGTCGTCGCCCAGCGCACTCAGGTAAGCCACGCGCGCGCCCTGGCGCGCCGCAGCGATGGCGAAGTTGGAGGTGTCGCCGCCAAAGCCTTGCAGGTACATGCGCCCGCGTTGCGCGCCCTGGCCTTCATCGGTCTGGTTGAATTCGACCATGGGCTCGCCCAGGGCGACGATGTCCAGCGTGGCGGGAGACGACATGATGTTGTGGGCCGGGTTGGTTTTGCGGCACTGGGGCAGAATCGTATCGTCAAACCATGAAGACACGCACCGCTCGAATCGTTCTGGGCCTCCTAGCCGCTCTGGGCCTGGGCGCCGTCATCGGCTGGTTCAGCCTCGACAAGGAAACGCGCGGCCTGCTGGCAACGCTCCCCACCAACCGCGACCTCCTGTTTTGGTCGCAGCCGCAGCGCGATGCGGCTTTTCGCGCGCTGGACCGCCTGCCGGTGCTGGCCAAGGCGCGGACCGTCGCGACCGGCCCCACACCGTCCCCGCTGCCGCCGGGCCCGCCCCTGCCGCCTCAGGTCGATATCGACACTTTCATGGCGAGCCAGCGCTCCGCCGCCGTGATCGTGTTGCACCGGGGTCAGATGCGTCTAGAACGCTATGGCCTGGACTTCGATGCGCAGGGAAGGTGGACCAGCTTCTCGGTGGCCAAATCGATCACGTCCACCCTGGTCGGCGCCGCCCTGAAAGACGGCCATATCCGCAGCATGGACGACAAGGTCAGCGACTACATCCCGCAGATGAAGGGGTCGGCCTACGACGACGTGACGATCCGCCAGCTTCTGACCATGACCTCGGGCGTGCGCTGGAACGAGGACTACGCCGATCCGAACTCGGACGTGGCCAAGTTCAACAACCACAAGCCCGATGACGGCGTCGAAGCCATCGTGAGCTACCTGCGGCGCCTCCCCCGCGAGGCACCGGCCGGCACGCGCTGGCACTACAGCACCGGCGAGACCAATCTGGTGGGCATCTTGCTCTCGCAGGCCACGAAAAAGCCGCTGGCTACCTACCTGTCAGAAAAGATCTGGGCGCCTGCCGGCATGGAGCAACCGGCCACCTGGATCTTGAGCAAGACCGGCCAGGAGATCAGCGGCTGCTGCATCCAGGCGGCCACTCGCGATTTCGCGCGCTTCGGACAATTCATCCTCACGGGCGCGCAGGTCCAAGGGGCATCCATCGTCCCCGAAGGCTGGCTGGCACAGGCCACGCGCGAGCAGGTGGGCATCGGCCAGCCGGGGCTGGGCTATGGCTATCAGTGGTGGACGCAGGCAGACGGCACCTTCCACGCGCGCGGCATTTTTGGCCAGGGCATCTACATCGATCCACAACGTCAGTTGGTGATCGCCCTGAATGCCAACTGGGCCGGTGGTGCGCGCGACCCGGTGGCCATGCGGGCGCGCGATGCATTCGTGCAGGCGGTCCAACGAGCGATCGATACCGAGACAAAGGGTGCCAGCCTGATGCCACGCAATTAGCCGGCCGCAGGTTCGTTGCCAAAGCACCAGCACCCGATCTGCTTGACAGATTCCGTTAAACGGAACACAATCGCTCGATGATCCACTCGTTCAGGTGCTCGGACACGGACGCACTGTTTCAAAGCAAGGCAGTGCGTCGGTTCGCGAACATCGAAAGAGTGGCCAGGCGCAAGCTTTTGCAACTACATGCCTCGACCCGATTGGAAAACCTGAGGATCCCCCCAGGCAACCAACTCGAGGCATTGAAGGGTGACCGCAAGGGTCAATACAGCATCCGTATCAACGCTCAGTGGCGGATCTGTTTTGTCTGGCATGACGAAGGGGCTCACGAGGTCGAAATCGTGGACTACCACTAGGAGTTGAACATGGCAGTACTGCTTGAGGAAATTCATCCTGGCGAGATCCTCCTGGAGGACTTCATGAAGCCGCTAGGTATTTCGGCGCGCCAGCTGGCGGCCGACATCGATGTCTCACCGAGCCGCATCAGTGAGCTCGTGCATGGCAATCGCCCCATCACCGCAGATACAGCCTTGCGCCTGGGGCTGTTCTTCAACATGGATCCGCGCTTTTGGTTGAACCTGCAAACGGAGTACGACATGCGCGTGGCCTCCAGGACCACGCAGGCCCAGATCGCTCCACGGGTGCGCGTTTTCCAGGCGCAGGCCAGCGCCTGATTTCCCCTCTGGCCAACCCGCTCCATGTCGCCCTCCCCCGCCCCCACCGCCCAAGACCTCATCGCCCAGGGCCACACGCCCATGATGGTCCAGTACCTGGCCATCAAGGCCGACTACCCCGAGACGCTGGTGTTCTATCGCATGGGGGATTTCTACGAGCTCTTTTACGCCGACGCTGAAAAGGCCGCCCGCCTCATGGACGTCACCCTCACCCGCCGCGGTCAATCGGCCGGTGAGCCGGTGGTCATGGCCGGTGTGCCGTTCCACTCGGTGGACACCTACCTGGCCCGCCTGATCAAGCTGGGCGAGTCGGTGGCGATCTGCGAACAAGTGGGTGAAGTCGGCGCCAGCAAGGGGCCGGTGGAGCGCAAGGTGGTGCGCGTGGTCACGCCCGGCACCCTGACCGACACCGCGCTCCTGAACGACAAGTCCGAGGCGCTCTTGCTGTCGGTGCACCAGGGTGCGCGCCATCGCCTGGGCCTGGCCTGGCTGTCCGTCACGCAAGGCGCGCTGCAACTGGCCGAGTGCGACGCGGGCGAGCTTGAACCCTGGATCGCGCGCGTCGCCCCCACCGAGCTGGTGTACAGCGCCGACGCCACGCCCGCCTTCGAGCAACGCCTGAAGGACCTGCGCGTGGCCGCAGGCGCCTTGTCCCTGACACTGCGCCCCGCCTTCCAGTTCGACGCGGGTCTGGGTCAGCGCAAGCTGCAAGAGCAGCTGCAAGCCGCGAGCCTGGACGCCTGGAGCGCCAGCGACCTGCCCGAGGCCCACGCCGCCGCATCGGCCCTGCTGGCCTATGCCGAACACACCCAGGGGCGCGCCCTCACCCATGTGCGCAGCCTGCAGGTGCAGCGTGGCGACGACCTGATCGACCTGCCCCTGGCCACGCGCCGCAACCTGGAGCTGGTACAGACCCTGCGCGGCGAAGACGCGCCCACCGTGTTCTCGCTGCTCGACACCTGCATGACCGGCATGGGCAGCCGCCTGCTCAAACACTGGCTGCTCGCGCCACGCCGCGAGCGCAGTCAGGCGCTGGCTCGCCATGACGCCATCGCCGCCTTGCGTGAAGGCCCCTGGCAGGCGCTGCGCGATCACCTCAAAGGCAGCAGCGACGTCGAGCGCATCACCGCCCGCATCGCCCTGCGCCAGGTGCGTCCGCGCGAGCTGGTGGGCCTGCGCCATTCACTGGCCAAGGCCGCGGCTCTGGCACCGGCGCTGGCCGGCCAGCCGGGGCTGCTCGCGCGCATCGGCGCCGACCTCGTACCACCCCCGGGCTGCGACGCGCTGCTGGCGCGCGCCCTGATGGAGGAGCCCGCTGCCATGGTGCGCGATGGCGGCGTGTTCGCCACCGGCTTTGATGCCGAGCTCGATGAACTGCGCGCCATCCAGACCAACGTCGACAGCTTCCTGGTCAAGCTCGAGGCGCAGGAACGCGAACGCACCGGCATCGCCAACCTGCGGGTGCAATACAACAAGGTCCATGGCTTCTACATCGAGATCACCCAGGGTCAATTGGACAAAGTCCCCGACGACTACCGCCGCCGCCAGACCCTGAAGAACGCAGAGCGCTTCATCACCCCCGAACTCAAGGCCTTTGAAGACAAAGCCCTGTCGGCGCAGGAGCGCGCCCTGGCCCGCGAAAAATGGCTGTACGAGCAACTGCTGGACCAGCTGCAAGACCCGGTGCCCGCACTCACCCGCCTGGCCCAGGCCTTGGCTTCGCTAGATGCTCTGTGCGCCCTGACCGAGCGCGCGCTCACCTTGAACTGGTGCCGTCCGCAGTTCATGAAGGAGCCGGGCATCGAGATTGCCAAGGGTCGCCATCCTGTGGTGGAGGCGCGCCTGGCCGAGACCACTGGGGGCAGCTTCATTCCCAATGACACGATGCTCGGTCCGCGCCAGCGCATGCAGGTGATCACGGGGCCCAATATGGGCGGCAAATCCACCTACATGCGCCAGGTGGCGCTGATTTGCTTGCTCGCCTCGATGGGCGCCTATGTGCCCGCCAGCGCCTGCCGCCTGGGCCTGCTCGATGCGATTCACACCCGCATCGGCGCCGCCGACGATCTGGCCAACGCGCAATCCACGTTCATGCTGGAGATGACCGAAGCGGCGCAGATCCTGCACGCCGCCACGCCCCACAGCCTGGTGCTGATGGACGAGATCGGCCGCGGCACCTCCACCTTCGACGGACTGGCCCTGGCTTCGGGCATCGCCGCCCACTTGCATGACAAGACCCAGGCCTACACCCTGTTTGCGACCCACTATTTCGAGCTGACCGAGTTCCCGGCGCGTCACCCTGCGGCGGTGAACTGGCATGTGAGTGCCACCGAGGCTGGCCACGACATCGTCTTTCTGCACGAGCTGCAACCGGGGCCCGCCAGCCGCAGCTACGGCATCCAGGTGGCGCGCCTGGCCGGCATGCCGGCCGCCGTGGTCAATCACGCACGCCACGCTCTGACATCGCTGGAGGCGCAGCAGACACAGGCACGCGAGCAGGTAGACTTGTTCGCACCCCCGCCCGAGCCGCCACAGACCCCCGCCAGCGCGGTCGAAGCGGCCCTCGATGCCCTGGATCCCGATGCCCTGAGCCCGCGCGACGCCCTCGACGCGCTCTATCAACTGAAGAAACTGAAGAACAAGTCATGACCTACTGCGTCGGCATCAAGCTCAAGGCAGGCCTGGTGTTCCTGTCCGATTCACGCACCAACGCGGGCGTGGACCACATCAGCACCTTTCGCAAGATGATCGTGTACGAGCGTCCGGGCGATCGCTTCATGGTGCTGCTCTCGGCGGGCAACCTGTCGATCTCGCAATCGGTGCGCGAGATCCTGCAGGTCGAACAACTGAAGAACCACGAGGGCGGTGACCCCATCACCATCTGGAACGCCAAGAGCATGTTCGATGCTGCGCGCGTACTCGGTCAGGCTGTGCGCCGCGTGTATGACCGCGACGCCGAATCCCTCAAGCACGCCGGCGTGGAATTCAACGTCTCCCTGATCTTCGGCGGCCAGATCGCCGGCGAGGGCATGCGCCTGTTCAATGTGTATTCCGCGGGCAACTTCATCGAGGCCACCGCCGAATCGCCCTATTTCCAGATCGGCGAATCCAAGTACGGCAAGCCGGTGCTCGATCGCGTCCTCACGCCCGACACGCCCCTGGACGAGGCCGCCAAGTGCGCGCTGGTGTCCATGGACTCCACCATGAAGTCCAACCTCTCGGTGGGCACGCCCCTGGACCTGGTGGTCTATGAGGCCGGCCGGCTCCAGACCGACAAGATGGCCTGCATCGGCACCGACAACCCCTACTACCGCATGCTGCACGCCACCTGGGGCCAGAAGCTGCGCGAGGTCTTTGACAGCCTGGACGATCCGGTCTGGGACAGTGGCACGCCCACCGACACGCCCCTGCGCGTGCAAGACGAACGCAGCCAGCCCCTGCGCAAGATCACGCGGCCCGAGGACAAGCTCATTTGAGCCTGCTGGTCTTCTCCCACGGCAACAGCTTTCCGGCCGCCACCTACGGCGTGCTGTTCAAACATCTGCGTGCGCGCGGCTTCAAGGTCAAGGCCCTGGACAAGTTCGGCCATGACCCACGCTTTCCGGTCACCAACAACTGGACGCATCTGGTCACCCAGTTGCAGGCCTTCGCCGAGCGCGAAGCGGTCGAAGCCGGCGAGCCGGCCTACCTGGTGGGGCATTCTCTGGGCGGGTTCCTCAGCATCATGTGCGCGGCACGTCACCCTGAAGTCGCGCGCGGCGTGGTGATGCTGGACTCGCCGCTGCTCGGGGGCTGGAAGGCTACCGCTGTCAGCGCCGCCAAGCACACCACCATGATCGGTGCGGTCTCGCCGGGCGCGGTCAGTCGCCACCGGCGTGAGCGCTGGCCCAGCGTGCAGGCGGTCCTCGAGCATTTCCAGCACAAAAAGGCCTTCGCCCGCTGGGACCCGCAGGTGCTGCACGACTACGTCACCCACTGCACCCATGAAGCCGAGGGCCAGCGCGTGCTGTCCTTTGATCGAACGATCGAGACCGCGATCTACAACACCCTGCCCCACAACATCGACCGCCTGCTGCAACGCCATCCGCTGAAATGCCCGGCCGCCTTCATTGGCGGCACGCAGTCCATCGAATTGAAGCAGGTGGGTCTGACGCTGACTGAGAAAGCCACACACGGGCGCGTCACCCTGCTAGAAGGCACGCACCTGTTTCCGATGGAAAAACCCGCCGCGACGGCAGCGGCGATCGAAGCGGCGCTGCTGGCGTTCTAAGGCGCGCGCCGCGCGGGCTTCAGGCCTTCCAGGCCACCCAACCACTCCACGAGGTCCCCAGCACGATCAGCCCAAAGGCGATGCGATACCACGCGAAGGGCACGAAGTTGTGGGTGGAGATGTAGCGAAGCAGCCATCGCACGCACATCCAGGCACTGAGGAACGAGAAGACCAGACCGACCGTGAACATCGGCAGATCCTGGAGCGACAGCAGGGCCCGGTCCTTGTACAGGCTGTAGGCGCCCGCACCGATCAGCGTCGGAATGGCCAGGTAGAACGAGAAATCCGTGGCGGCTCGCCGCGACAGCCCCAGCATCATCCCTCCGATGATGGTGGCGCCGCTGCGGCTGGTCCCCGGGATCATGGCCAGGCACTGCACCAGGCCCACCTTGAGCGCATCCCAGGGCGTCATGGCATCGACATCGTGGATGCGAGCCTCGGACTGCGGCCTGCGCTCGACCCACAGAATGATCAAACCGCCGACGATGAAGGCACTGGCCACCACCGCGGGCGTGAACAGGTGCGCCTTGATCGCCTTGCCAAGCAGCAGGCCCAATAACACGGCGGGCACGAAGGCAATCAGCACATTCAGGGCAAAGCGTTGCGCCTGTCGCTCGGTCGGCAGGGCCCGCACCGTGTCGCGGATCTTTTGCCAGTACACCAGGATCACCGCAAAGATCGCACCGGTCTGGATCGCGATGTCAAAGACCTTGGCCTTCTCGTCATCAAACCCGAGCAGCGCGCCGGCCAGAATCAGGTGGCCGGTGCTGGAGATCGGAAGGAATTCGGTCAGGCCCTCGACGACGCCCATGATGGCGGCCTTGACCAGCAAGAGGATGTCCACGCGCGCTCCCTGAAAACGGATCCGCGATTATCGCTGCTGCCCCAGCGGCGGCCGCCTCACTCGTGGCGCAAGGCCTCGATCGGCAGCAGGCGCGAGGCGCGTCGGGCCGGATAGAAACCGAAAAACACGCCCACCAGCGCCGAGAAACCCGCCGCCAGCGCGATCGAGCCCGCCGACATGCTCACCTGCCAGCCCGCGAAATAGACCACCGCCCAGGTGGCGAGGCCGCCCAGGGCCACACCGATGGCACCCCCGATCAGGCTCAGGGTCACGGCCTCGATCAGAAACTGCGCCAGGATGTCGCGCCCGCGCGCGCCCACCGCCATGCGCAGGCCGATCTCGCGGGTGCGTTCGGTCACGCTCACCAGCATGATGTTCATGATGCCGATGCCGCCAATGATCAGGCTGATACCCGCCACCGCCGCCAGCAGCATGGCCATCACCCGGCTGGCAGACTCCTGGGCCTGCAAGATCTCGGTGAGGTTGCGAACGGTGAAGGGATCGTCCGCCCCCGGCTGCACCCGAAAGCGCTGTCGCAGCAGGTCGCGGATGCCCTCCTCCGCGGCTTTCATGTTCTGGCCTTCGCGCACCTTCACGCTGATCGAGCCGATGCGCTTTTGCTTGCCGCCCACACCCCCCTGAATGCGATTGCGGTAGGTGCTGATCGGAACCAGCACCATATCGTCCTGGTCCTGGCCCAGCGAGTTCTGGCCCTTCTTGTCCAACACGCCAATCACGGTCACCGGAATCTTCTTGACCCGGATCACCTGGTCGATCGGGTCCGCATCGCCAAACAGCTGCTGCGCCACGGTCTGGCCGATGATGGCCACCTTGGCCGAGCCCTGCACCTCGGCGGCCTCGAACCCGCGCCCCGCCGCCAGCGGCCAATCGCGCGCCTCCAGGTAATCGTTGGTGGTGCCGAAGATCGAGGTGCTCCAGTTGGTGTTGCCCACCACCACCTGCGCCGCGGTGCGCGAGGTGGGCGCGGCCACCTGCACCTGCGGCACCTCGCGCGCAATCGCGATGGCGTCTTCTTCGGTCAGGGCCTGTCCGGTCTGCGCCCCCAGGCGCACGCCGCCAGCGGTCACGCCGCCAGGCAGCACCAGCATGATGTTGGACCCCAGACCCTTCATCTGCGCCTGCACCCGCTCGGTGGCACCCCGGCCCAAAGCGATCATGGTGATCACCGCCGCCACGCCAATGATGATCCCCAGCATGGTCAACACGCTGCGCAGCTTGTTGGCCGCCAACGCGCGCAGGGCCGAACGCAGGGCCGCCAGCGTGTTCATGTCAGCCCCCACGCTCGGCACTGCGTGTCCTTCGCCGCCCCCCGAGGGGGCGCGAGCTTGCTTGGGGCGGCCCGGCGCTGCGCTCTCATGCAGCCACTCCGGTGCGCTGGTCTTCGACGATGGCGCCATCGCGAAACACGATGCGCCGGCGCGCCCACGCCGCCACGTCCGCCTCATGGGTCACCAGCACCACGGTGATGCCCTGCGCATTGAGCTGCGACAGCAGCCGCATGATGTCCTCGCTGGTCTGCGAATCGAGCGCGCCGGTCGGCTCGTCGGCCAGCACCATCACCGGCTGGTTCACCAGCGCACGTGCGATCGCCACCCGCTGCTGCTGCCCGCCGGAGAGTTCGGCCGGCGTGTGCTGGGTGCGCTCACCGAGTCCGACCTGCTGCAGGGCCTGCAGGGCCCGTTCGCGGCGCGGCGCCGCAGCGATGCCGGCATACACCATGGGCAGCTCCACGTTCTCCTGGGCACTCGTGCGAGGCAAGAGGTTGAACTGCTGGAACACAAAGCCGATGCGGCGATTGCGGATGGACGCCAGTGCGTCGGCGTTCATGTCTTGCACCGGCTCCCCGGCCAAGCGGTATTCGCCCGCGGTGGGCCGGTCCAGGCAACCCAGAATGTTCATCAAGGTGCTCTTGCCCGAGCCGGAAGCACCCATGATGGCCACGAACTCGCCGGCCTCGATATCCAAGGACACACCACGCAGGGCGTGCACGGTCTGGCCCCCCAGGGCATAGACCTTGGTGAGGTTGCGCGCTTCGATCAGGGCCACAGGCGATGCCTTGTGCGCGCTTAGAACGACATGCGCGGGCCGGCCGGCGGACGGCTTGGGGCCGGTGTGGGGCTGCTGGTGCCGGTGATCACCCGCGTGCCTGCCTGCAAGGCCTGTGCCTCAGGCGAGCCCGGCGCCACCAGCAACTCGGTGGCGGTGCCATCGGTGATGCCCAGACGCACGCTGTAGGCGCGGGGCTTGCCGTCCTCGCCCTGCACATACAAACGCCCGCGTGTGACTACACGGCCAGCCGCCTCGCTGACCAGGGCCGCATAGCGTGGCTTCTGCTCGGGGGTGAGCACATCGCCAATGCGGGCGCGGATCTCGGCGGTGATGCGCTCGCGCGCCTTGGGCCGCTCGTCTGGGGCCAGCTCGCGCAGTTGCATGAAACGCGGACGGGCGTCGGCGTAGATCGCGTCCACCTTCTCGATCTGTTCGGGCGTGAGCTGCAGCTCGGTCACCAGGCGGTTGCGGAATTCGCTGCCCGGACCCCCGCGCCCGCTCGGGGCGGATGCCGCGGCAGCGGGGGGCGGCGGATTGGGCGGGGTCGCACCGGACGCAGCAGGAGTCGAAGAAGCAGCAGACGCCGCCGCCGAGGCCGCTGGCGCGGGCGGCTCAATCCCCGCAATGCGCACGCGCAGCGCCGCGTTGGGCACTTTGAGCACGCTCTCGCGGGCATCGGTGATCACCCGCACATTGGCTGTCATTCCGGGCAGCAGCCGGCCGCTCGGGTTGGTGAACGCCACCACCGCCACATAGGTCACTACATTCGAGACGTTCTGGGCCGCCTTGCGCACCTGGCGGATCTCGCCCTCAAAGCCCTGGCCTGGGAAGGCATCCACGGTGAAGGTGGCCTTTTGTCCAGGGCGGATGCGGCCGATGTCGCTTTCGTCGACGCTGGCCTCGACCTGCATGTCCTGCAGGTTCTGCGCGATCACGAACAGCTCGGGCGCCTGCAGGCTGGCCGCCACGGTCTGGCCTTTCTCGACGGCGCGCTTGATCACGATGCCATTGACTGGCGAGACGATGCGGGTGCGGGCCAGATCGACCCGGGCCTGCGCCAGCGCCGCCTGGCGCTGGGCCACATTGGCCTGTGCGCTCTTGACCTGGGCATCGGCCACACCCAACTGGGCTTGCACGGACTTCAGGCCTTCGACGCTGGTATTGACCAGCGCCTCGGCCTTCTCGGCCTCGCTCTTGGCGATGAACTCGCGGGCCACCAGCATGCGCTTGCGATCAAGGTCACGGCGCGCTTCGCTCAGGTCCACCTGGGCGCGCGACACCGCGGCCCGAGCGGCTGCCCCATTGGCCTGGGCCGTGAGCACGGCGGCCTGGGCCGCGTCCACATCGGCCTGGGCCTGGCGCACACGGTACTCAAAGGTCTCGGGGTCGATCAGGGCGATCAACTGCCCGGCCCGCACCTCGCTGTTGAAGTCGACGAGCAGGTCCTTGATCTGGCCCGAGACCTGGGTGCCCACGGAGACCTGACTCACCGGATTGACCGTGCCGGAGGCGGACACCGACGCCTGCAGGGGGCCCTGTTCGATCAGGCCGGTGCGGTAGGTGACATCGGGCACCGTGTCCTGCATCCACCACGCCACGCCGCCCGCAAGCGCCAGCGCCAGGATCGACAGCAGGGCCCATAGCTTCCAGGAGGAGGTGTTCTTCATTTGCGCATTGTAGAAAGGGCCCCCAGGCCCCTGCGTACGCCTGCCCCATGCGGCCTGGATGCGTCGGCGATGGCGTCCTACAGGGTCAGGGGCGGCCGGACGATCGACGGGGCTTAGTGTTTGTACGAATCGTCGATGCGATCCAAGCGGCGCACGAGGGCGTCAAAAACATCCTGACCGGCGCCAAAACGCACATCCCACTGCAAGGCGTCACCGGTGGTCTTGCGCACGACGTCCTCCGCAATGGGAATCGCAGGACCCAGGGCCGCCTGCGTCACCTGGATCTCGCAAGCACGCTGCAGCGTCCACAAGCGAGCCAGCGTCAAGGGCAGGGTCTGACCCCAGGCCAGCAGGCCGTGATTGCGCAAAATCACCAGGGGGCGGTTGTCGATGTTTTTCAGCAGGCGCGGCGCCTCCTCGGCGTGGACGGTAATGCCTTCGAAATCGTGATAAGCCACCATGCCACCGAGCTGCGCGGAGTAGAAGTTGTTCTGGGCCAGACCCGTGCGCGTGCAGGCCACCGCCAGGCCGGCGGTGGTGTGCGTGTGCATCACGCAGTGCGCTTGGGGGATGTGCTCGTGGATCGCCGAGTGCACGGTGAACCCGGCGGGATTGGCGTTCCAGGGACTGTCCTCGATCTTGTTGCCCTGGACATCGATCTTGAGCAAATTGCTGGCCGTGACCTCGCTGTAATGCAGGCCAAAGGGGTTGATCAAGAAATGCTTTTGCCCGCCGGTGACGCTATCGGGAAGTCGCAGCGTGATGTGGTTGTAGATCATCTCCGTCCACCCCAGCATGTCGAAGATGCGATAGCAAGCCGCCAGCTGTACGCGCGCAGCGCGCTCGTCGGGGTGCATGGTTTGGGTGGATGTCATGGGGCGGTCTCAGGGGCAGGTTTGTGACCCCAAACTTGTACCACAGCCCTTGCATGGAGCCGGCCCGCCTAAAATCACAGGCTTATGACCGCCCCCACTGACCCCGCGTCCACCCCGGAAGGCGCCAAGAGCAGCAACTTCCTGCGCCAGATCATCGACCGCGATCTGGAGCAGGGCACCTATGCGCAACGCCATTGGGCGGGCCATCCGGCAGACGCCGCCGCCCACCAGGCCGGCGCCCCCGACCCTGCCCGCATCCGCACCCGCTTTCCCCCCGAGCCCAATGGCTATCTGCATGTGGGGCACGCCAAGAGCATCTGCCTGAACTTCGGGCTGGCCCGCGATTACGGCGGCGTCTGCCACATGCGCTTTGACGACACCAACCCCGAGAAAGAAGACCAGGAGTATGTGGACGGCATCCTGGACGCCGTGCGCTGGCTCGGGTTCTCGTGGGACGCGCACGGCACCTCGCATCGGTATCAGGCCAGCGACTACTTTGCCTTCATGTACCGCGCCGCCGAGTGCCTGATCGAAGCGGGTCTGGCTTATGTCGACGAACAGACGCCCGAGGAGATGCGGGCGCACCGCGGTGACTTTGGCAAGCCGGGCATCGACAGCCCCTATCGCACCCGCACACCTCAGGAGAACCTCGCGCGCTTTCGGCAGATGCGCGAGGGCCATCTGCCTGATGGCGCCGCCGTCCTGCGCGCCAAGATCGACATGGCCAGCCCGAACATCAACCTGCGGGATCCGGCCCTGTATCGCATCAAGCATGCCGAGCACCATCACACGGGAAACAGCTGGTGCATCTACCCGATGTACACGTTCGCGCACCCCATCGAAGACGCGCTCGAGAACATCACCCACAGCATCTGCACCCTCGAATTCGAGGACCAGCGCCCCTTCTACGACTGGCTGCTCGATCGCCTGCGCGAAGGCGGCTTGATCAACGCGCCGCAGCCGCGCCAGTACGAGTTCGCCCGACTGAACCTCACCTATGTCGTCACCAGCAAGCGCAAGCTCAAACAGCTGGTCGACGAGCGCTATGTCAGTGGCTGGGACGATCCGCGCATGCCCACCATCGTCGGCCTGCGCCGGCGCGGCTACACGCCCGAGAGCCTGCATCTGTTTGCCGAGCGTATCGGCGTGACCAAGGCCAACGGCTGGATCGACTTCAGCACTCTGGAGATCGCCCTGCGCGACGACCTCGACCCCCGCGCCGCCCGTGCGATGGCGGTGCTCGATCCGGTCAAACTCGTCATCGACAACTGGGACGAGGTCATGGGCGCGGGTCACTTGGAACCCTGCGTCGCCCCTGTGCACCCGCACCACCCGGAGCGCGGTCAACGCGAATTTCGCTTCGGACGCGAGCTGTGGATTGAACGCAGCGACTACGAGGCCGTGCCCCCCAAGGGCTACAACCGTCTTTTCCCGGGCAACAAGGTGCGCCTGAAGTACGGCTATGTGGTGGAGTGTGTCGGCGCCGACACCGACGCGGCCGGCCAGGTCCAGACGGTGCACGCCCGCCTGATCCCCGACACCAAGAGCGGCACCCCGGGCAGCGACAGCGTCAAGGCCAAGGGCGTGATCACCTGGGTGGGCGCCAGCGACGGCGTGCGTGCGCAAGTGCGCCTGTATGACCGCCTCTTCACCGTGCCCCAGCCCGATACCGGCGAGCGTGATTTCCTGCAGGAAATCAACCCCGACAGCCTCAAGACGGCGAGCGCATGGGTCGAACCCTCATTGGCCCAGGCCCGAGCCAACGACCATTTCCAGTTCGAGCGGCACGGCTACTTCGTCGCCGACCGCATCGAGCACAGCGCCCAGGGTCTGGTGTTCAACCGCACCACCGGCCTGAAAGACACCTGGGCGAAATAAGCGGGTAGGCCCCGCGGGCCTTCAGTGCCCCGCGCGCGCCAGCCGCAGCTCGTTCTCGCCCTGGGCGTTGCCGCCGCCAGGCACCGTGTCCTGCGTGCGATCGAGCACCTGCGGCAAGCGGGCTGCCAGTTGCTCGTCGGCGTCCGGGCCGGCACCCACATACACGCCGTGCGTGAGCGTGATGTGGGCGGCTTCGAAGGCGCCCGCGCCCGCGCACAGCGTGGTGCGCGTGGGGGCATCCTGACTGGCCAGGACCAGCATGGCCGGCACCACGGCCTCGGGGCCGAACGCCTGCAGCATGTCGGGCGGGAACAGATCCTGGGTCATGCGCGTGGCTGCCGTGGGGGCCAGGCAGTTCACACGGATGTCGTGCTTGGCGCCCTCGAGTGCCAGGGTCTGCATCAGGCCTACCAGGGCGAGCTTGGCCGCCCCGTAATTGGTCTGGCCGAAGTTGCCATAGAGCCCGGAGGATGACGACGTCAGCACGATGCGACCGTATTTCTGGGCTGTCATGTGCGGCCACACCGCCTTGCAGCAATGCACGGCCCCCATGAGGTGCACGTCCAGCACCTGGCGGAAGTCGGCCAGTTCCATCTTGGCAAAGCTCTTGTCACGCAAGATGCCGGCATTGCTCACAACGATGTCCACGCGGCCCCAGGTGTCCATGGCCTGCTGCACCATCTTTTGCACCGCATCGAAATCCGTGACCGAAGCGCCGTTGACGATGGCCTCGCCCCCGCGGGCGCGGATTTCATCGACCACGGCCTGCGCCGCGCTCGGCGAGCCGCCGGCACCATGCACATCACCGCCCAGGTCGTTGACCACCACCTTGGCGCCGCGCGCCGCCAGGGCCAGTGCATGCTGGCGACCCAGGCCACCGCCTGCGCCGGTCACGATGGCCACGCGGGCCTTGAAATCGAGTGCCATATTGCCTTGCTCCAGTTTGTTTTTTGCGCGCCAGACTCTACGCCGGTCGATGTCAGGCGCCTGTACCCCACGAGACAGCCGCCTGGCTGTCCACGCTCAGGGCGCCCCCAGCGAGGGCGCGATCGCGCCGCGCGAGAGCCCCAGGCGCTGCGGCGCGATGTATTGCTGCCGGTAGATCTCGAAGGGCATCGAATCATTCGCCTCGATCCGCCGCTGCTCCTGTAGCGACTGCTCGCTGAGCGCGCCAAAGCGGGCCTGCAGGGCCTCATCCCAGGGCAAACCGAGGAGGTGGTCGCGCGCAAGCCGAGAGCGCTCCATGCCGAAGTGCAGAAAAGAATGGCTGTCGCGGTTCATGGCCTCGAGCACACGCGCGGACGGCAGTCGCTGCGGGGCGTTGAGCAAATCACGTGCGTTCTGCACGGCGTGCAGATGCGCGTCATCGCCTGAGGCCTCGTCGAGCACACCGGCCACAGGCTCCATCGCGTCCAGCAACTCATGCCCCCATGCGGACAAGCCCACCCAGCCCTGTCCGCGCTCCAGTTGCAGCCCCGGCTGGCGCCCGAAGGCCGCCGTCTTGTGCTGGTTGCGGCCGATCTGCGCGATCTCCTGCGGCGTGTCCAGCGGGCTGTCGGACAGCAGGCAATGCAACAGGAAAACATCGATCAGGCGCATCGCCTGGACCTGGATGCCCACCGGCTCGAAGGGATCGAGGTCCAGCAGCCGCACTTCGACGTATTCGACGCCGCGTTCGCGCAGCGCGTGCAGCGGGCGCTCGCCGGGGAAGATATTGCGCTTGGGGCGGATCGTGCCGTAGAACTCGTTCTCGATCTGCAGCAAGGTGGTAGCCAGCTGCTGGTAGCGGCCCTGCGCGTCGCGCACACCGATCGCCTCATACGGCGGATAGGGCTGCGTCAGTGCCTCGTGCAGCGAGGCGGCATAGCCATCGAGATCGTTGTAGCTCACGGCCAGTCGGGACTGGGCCTCGCTCTGATAGCCCAGACGCCCCATGCGCAGCGAGGTCGCATGCGGCAGATAGAGGGTATCGGCGGACAGCGTCTGCAGCTCGTGGGGGCGTCCGTCGATGAAAGAGGCGTTGAGCGCCGGCGAGGCGCCCAAGAGATACAGCAGAAGGAAGGCATGCCGGCGGAAGTTGCGAATGAGGCCAAAGTAGTCCGCGTTGCCCACGCCCGGCATCGACCAGTTGTAGTGAATGCCCGAGATCGTCTGCATGCGCCGGCCATAGCGGTGCGCCAGTCCCATGCGGTAGACGCTCTTGGCCTGGCCCACATTGGAGCTGCCGTAGTACCCGATCGGGATCTCGTCTTCGGCGGGCAGTCGGCACGGCATGCTGGAGGCCCACAGCATCTCCGGGCCCAGGGCCCGCAGGGTGAACTGGTGGATGTGGGCAAGTTCGTCCACGCAAGCCTGCGGGCTGGCGTGGACGCCGGTGATCAACTCCAGCTGCGCCTCGCTGTAGTCGGTGGTGATGTGAGGATGCGTGAGGGCCGATCCCAGCGCGCTCGGATGCGGGGTCGTCGCCAAAGCGCCATCGGAAGTCGCCCGCAGGCTCTCCTTCTCGACGCCGCGTCGGATGCCCCGCAGCTGCTGACGGTCCAGGCGCGCCAGAACCGGTGTTGGAATTCTCATGCTCTCTCTTTGGGGCGTCGCCCAGTGAACAAAGGAACTTAACACCTTTGCCGACTTTTTGCCGACGCGGCCCGTCGCATGACAAGCCCGCGCGCTGCACGGGCGCTGTCAGGTGGACCAGCTTCAGTTGCGATCCGCGCGCTGCGTACGAGGCGTCGTCTGGCTCGCGGCGCCTTCGGTGCCGTAACTCGACCCCATGCTGCCGCTGGCCCCCGTCGTGCCGGCGCCAGTGTCCGTGCCGCTCGATCCCATGGGCGCGCCCGCCCCGCTGGTCCCGGTATCGCGGCCCGCGCTGCCCGGCGCGGGGCTGGTACCGGCGCCCGTGCCGGCGCCCGTGCCCATCGTCCCGGTACCGGTACCCGTACTGGTGCCCGTGCTGCCGGCACCCGTGCCGCTGGTGCCCGTGCTGCTGCTGCCGGTACTGCCACTGCCCGCACCCATGGTG
>JACCDJ011338690.1_pt1 | contig 17673 bp, 22 predicted proteins | sample 7444481 | NCBI WGS metagenome assembly JACCDJ01 (sample SAMN15323435, study PRJNA562643) | freshwater metagenome | isolation source: river surface water | place: USA:Blue River Watershed | collected 2017-08-15 | reverse complement strand
TGATGAACGACGCAGTGTTGCCATAGATTGCCCAATCGGGTTTGATGCGTGCGGTGGGCAGCATAGCCGGCCATGTGCATTTGATCGCACCGTCTGCGTGGAACTGTAATTCTTTGCCGATTGGTTTCTGACGCACGATCAACGCTGTCTCACCCTCGGGTGCCAAGGACATTAAAAAATCAAGAAAATTCATTGTGTTGCCTTTATTTATTTGCTACCAAACCAAGCGCATGCAATTTGCGGTCAGCCGCATTTTCTTTTACCGTGCCATACGCCAAGTTACTAAAATTGTTATTAAATTTGTTTCCATCCAAGTGTCGAATTTCACAGCGCTCATCTATTTCAGGGCGCGGGCCGTCAAAGGCCATCATTACTAACTCATGCACATAAAATGTTTTTGTAATGCCCGCTCTGGCCAATTTCACGCTCAAATAATTGTTTGTCACAAACAGTTTTAAATCACGGCCTGTATATGTCATGCCTTTGTAACGACCATAAGGCACGAAGCGCGTCAATGAGCGCACGTTGCCATAGTTGCTAACCTCATAAAAACCTTCGTATCCATCAACAGAAGTCCACAGTTCCATATCAACCCTTTCCGTATCGAGTCATAGTTTCAACCTCAGCGTTAAGCGGCAAGCCTGTAGCCCACGCTGGCGCTGTACACATCACACGTTTTAATTTTTCGGCAGCGTCTGGGTCTGCCGTCTCAAGCACGATCTCGTCATGCACATGAAGCACGACGTCATCGAGTTGTCTGAGCGAATGGCGCAGTAAGTCATTGGCGACTGCCTGCGTCACATTCTCACATGCCAAGCCTTTCCAAAGGCGAGCGCGTGGCCATTCTTTTGCATCTTGCGCGGGCTTCCATGCCGACTTTGCATAACTGATGCCCTCCGATTCCAATTTGGCATAGGGGTAGCACAAAATGCGGCCTGATGGGAGCGCGTACCACAGGTGTTGACCGTCATACAGATATGTGATACGGCCAGCCTTGAACTCGCGCCCTTTGTTTCTCATCGCCCGTGTGTAAGCGTCTTCAAGAGCAGACCAGTAAGGCACAGACCAGGGGTTAGCGCGGCGCCAACCATCCACCATGCGTTTGGCCACAGGCTCAGGCAATGATATGCCATAAGCCCGCCCCATAGCAGCAAAAGCACCGACGCCACCTGCAAATCCACAAGCCAACTCTTGAACTTTTCCGATCTGTCGTTGATCTTTTGTAACGTCTTCGACTCGGCAGTTGAATGTGGCGGCGGCGTTAACTTTATAGACGTCTTCGCCTGTCCTGAAGAGTTCCAACTTGTCGTCCCCACGGCCAGACAGCCACGGGTTAACGCGGGCTTCGATAGCCGCCCAGTCTGCGACGACAAGGTGCTTGCCTGGGGCGGGGATGATGGCGGGGCGAAGCATGCCTTTGAGTACATCGGTAACGCGCTTTCCATACCGAGGCACGATTGCGTGTCCTCTGACCATGGCATGCCGAACCTCTTCGGGCTGTTCAGCGCATTTGCGCGTGAAGTTATGAACCTGTGCGCCATAGCTGCTTGCGCGACCTGTTGCCGAGCCTCCAGCAAATACGAACGCTCCGCGTACCCGCGCATCCTCCTCATCTGCCAGACACGCAAGTCGGTTGAACTTCGCCACTGACGACGCCCATAGGTCGTCTGCGCATTGGATGACTTCTTGAACATCAGGTGGTACTCCATCACAGTTTAAAAGATTAGCTCTTACGGTCTTGTCGATGCTGATCTTGTCGTCTTTCTGCATCAGCTTGCGCGCCTCTTCATCGACACGATCCCAAACCCACTCACGCATGCGAGGTGACCTGACTGACGTTATTTGTCCGCCCGTCACTTCCTTGACGATCTGCTCGATCTCGATGAGTTCGTCTGACGCGTACTTGACTGCGGCGTGACACAGCGGCACGTCGACCAACACGCCGCGATCGTTGATCTGCTCGTTGACGTGATAGTCCTTGAGTTCATCGTCTGACAGATCGCGCATGGCTTTGCTGATCGCACGCATGGCGCGCACGTCTTGTTCACAATACGCGATCATTTCGGCCATGAGTTCTGGCGAGTCTTTGAATGGCGGCACGCACATGAGGCGAATGAGTTGCGCGCCTCTGTGGTCTTTCTTCATGGACGCGCCAGCAAAGCGGCCAACGTCCTCCAGACTGCCAGGCGCGCAGTTGGCGCGGGCTTGTGTGGCCGTGCAGTAGAACTGCTCCAACTTAAAGTTGATTTGCAACACGTACCAAAAGATCAGACGCTCGAACGCCGCGTTGTGCGCCCTGATCTGGCCGGTGTAGTTGCGCACGCGCTCGGGGAATGGCTGCGCAGGTGTCCACGTCACCACATCCTCATCATCAAACGCGTAGGACATACACAGCACGTCCGTGCTGGCATCTTGCGCATAGTTATATACGCCCTTAGAGCGTAGGTCGCATGTACTGCGGGTTTCAAAATCCAACCAAAGCATCATTTGATCCCGTGTGCGGCTTCGATTGCTCGAGCGTTTTCAATTGCCATGCTGTCGTAGCCGTCAAGCCCCAATGCCTCCATGATTTGCTCATCCGTCAGCGGCTTGCGCTGTGGTAATGAATGTTTGCCCCTTGGGTTCTGTTCCATAGCCCAATCAAGCCATTCCTTTGCATCCATGTCGTAGTAGCCATCAGGCCCAACAGACGACAGCTCCTCGCCAAGTCTGATTGCGGCATCACGCCACGCCACAGGCTCATCCTTCGCTTCTAGTGCGGCTTTAATGGCGGTGATGGCTTGGTCAATTCCAGCATTGGCTTTATCAGCCCCACAGTTGCACTCGTCACCCTCAGAATCATTGGCGCATCCATCTTCATGCTTAGGGCATGAGTACCATGTGTCCTCGCAGTAATGATGCGTCCTGCGGTTGCTTTTCAACACCTCCAATGCAAGGTGTAATGTTTCTGTATGTGTCATACACGTCTCCTTTCCAAAGCCCCCTGTCACGGGGCTTCAGAAACTTAGACGCTACGGCGGCGGCGTGCTGGTGCTGCCGGCTCTTCTGGCGCTGCTTCAGGCACATCACCATCCATGCTCACCCACTCGACAATCTCAAAGACTGGCGTGTAGATCTTGCCGTAGGACTTGTGGCTGTAATGATCCTTTTTGAGACGAATCACTGGCACAGGTTTGGTCTGGTCTTTCTCAACTTGCTCGGCCAAAGCAACAGCCAAGGTTTGAACAGAACGCTTGCCGCCCACTGACGTGGTGGTGAAGCGCGCTTCCATGCCCTTGTCTTCGCCTGAAATGCACTTGAGTGACATACCGACTTGAGTCTCCCAGCCCTTCTTGGCTTGAGGGGGTGCCTCATCCAACTCAGGCAACGGGTTGCTCACGCTTGTCATCTTCTCACCCAGCACTTCACCGTCGCCCCAAGCGATGAAGCCATGCACGAATGAGAAAGGATTGACGGCCCACTTGGCGTCGTCTTCGACTTCGGTTTGATCTGCACCAAACACCCAGTGGCCAGTCTTGTCCATCTTGAGGATGACAACACCGGCTGGGCCAACGTCGGCTTGGATCGAACGCAAAGCGCTAGACAAAGTGGAAACTGCTGGCAAGCCAGCTTGAGAGAACGCTACTAAATTTGACATATTAGTCCTTACTGAAGTTTAGAAAGGGCCGCAGATAACTGCTTCCCGAGGAGCATCACTTCGGGGCGTGGATCATCCGCGCTTGCCAAAGTGTTACCTGAAGAGATGGCGACCACGAGGTCTTCGGGTAGGCCGATCTTGCGTTTCTTCAACGCCTTCTCGGCCTTGGCCGGGGAGACGACAGTTGTCTCCATCACTTCAGATTCTGTGAGGCCGTATGCGAAGAGGGCGACCTTGGCCTTCTCCTCATCCGTCCATGAACGAATGGCACGCTTGGCCACCAGTTTGTATTCGGGCAACTTAGCGCCAGATTCGAGCATTTGCAATGCTAGAGCGCGCAAGTCTTTGATCCATGCTTCTAGCATGTCAGCGTTCTTGAGGTACGTGCTGATCTGCTGTGCTGGCAACGCCTCAATTTGCGTTTTCAATGCGCGCTCAACAGCGCCAGTCATCTTAGGGCAGATTGGCTTGGCCGCGCACCAACGGCAGTGATCACCTACGGCGATGGGCGCGTCGGCTTTCATGGCTGTCTTGACTGCTAACACCAATTCTTTCTCAAACTTGGCGATGCGCTCAGGCGTTGTCACCCAGCGGCGCACTTCAGGCGGTTGCACAATCACCATCTCGATCTCTGTCGCACCATCAAACGCCCACTGCGCTTCTTTGGTACGCATGGCGGCAGCGGCGTAGAACATCAGTTGCGGGTTTTCTTCAACCTCAACCACGACGCCGTCGCCAAACTTCCAATCCAATACAATGGCTCGATCACCAATATGACCAATAAGATCAGTAAACCCAAAAACCCCAGGAAGTAAGTCGCCAAACCCGACTCGGGTTTCCACTTCGTATTCCATTGTCTGATCGGGGTCGATGGCATCTAGCGCCTCCAGTGCTGGTTTGACTTTCTCGTCGATGAGGTCTTGAGTGAGGATCTGATCCTTGTAGCGCGCGCCAAGAAAATGCTCTGGCGCTTCGCCTGACGTGAGGATCTCTTCCATTGTATTGTGCAACAGAGTGCCACGGTCTGCGTGTTCGTTTGATGGCTTGGGCGGCATCTTCTGCACCAGCGCCACACTGCCTGGGCAGTTGATGACGCGCTTGGCTGTTGAGCCGCCTACGATATTACTGTGCAGCATTGCGCGCCTCCATCATTGCGTCTGCGATTTTGTAGCATTCTTTTGCTGCGCTTTCGCTTGTTTGACAAAGCGGGAATACGCCTTGCATCGCCTTGGCCGCAAAGTAGTCGCGCAGTGTCATTCCTGTGTGGTACTTAACTGTGACACCGTTATCAATGCAATTTGGAAATGCTGGTTCGTTCATTTGACTGTCCTTTCGTTTAATGAACTTTCATGTTAGCACAAAAATAATTGTTGTGCAAATGTTTTTTACATGTATACTTCGCGGCATGCGAGAAAAAGAAGTTGAAGTTTATTTTGATTGGGCGGTGCAGCGCATCGGTGGCCGCACGTGGAAGTTTACGTCGCCCGGACGCAAAGGTGTAGCCGATCGTATTGCGTGTTTACCCGATGGCCAAACTTGGTTTGTGGAATTGAAAACCAAAGGCGGCAGATTGAGCGAACTACAAAAATTATTTGAAATGGACATGATGCTGTTGCGTCAAAACTACGCATGTCTTTGGACTAAGGAGCAAGTGGATGCTTTCATTACGACCGTATCAAGAGACAGCCGCTGATTTCCTGTACGAACATGATAGGGCGATGATTCTCGCGCCCGTCGGTGCAGGCAAAACGGCCATCACTCTGACGGCCATGTGGGAGATGATCCGCGACGGCCACGTCAAGCGCTGGCTGGTGCTGGCGCCTAAGCGCGTCTGCACAGACGTGTGGCCTGTTGAGCGTCCTAAGTGGGGCGAGCGCCTGAGCATGGCTCTGTGCGTTGGCACACCTAAGCAACGCTTGGACGCCCTTAAAAGCAACGCTCAGGTGGTCGTAACCAACTACGACAACTTGCAGTGGCTGGCCGAACAAAAATTAAATTTTGACGGCGTTGTGTTTGACGAACTGACGCGCCTGAAAAACCCCAGCGGCACACGCTTCAAAGCGTTCCTCAAAGTCGTTGACCCCATGACAACGCGCTGGGGTTTGACTGGCTCATTTACCAGCAACGGTTTGGAAGACGTGTTTGGCCAGTGCAAGATCGTTGACCAATCTTTGCTTGGCCGGTCTAAGGGCGCGTTCATGCAACAGTATTTTGTGCTGATCAATAAAGAGTTTGGCGAGTGGGCGCCGCGTGTTGGCGCGCTTGCCAAGGTCATGGACGTGATACGGCCTGCCACATTTGTCTTGGAGGCTGGGGACTATAAGGACAAGTTGCCGCCTTTGCATACTGTCGAGATCAAATGCGACATGGATCTGACGCCTTACAACAAACTTAAAAAAGACTTTGTGCTGGACGACATTACCGCTGTCAACGCCGCCGTGGTGACGGGCAAGCTGCAACAGCTGGCGTCTGGGTTTGTGTACGACACGACGTCAACGCCGTCTGACTCACCAGGCAAGTTTGCCGTGACGCAGACGCCAGTGTGGTACAGCACGCACAAGTTTGACCGCCTTGAAGAATTACTTGACGAAAACCAGCATGCCAACACCATCATCGCCTACACCTACCAAGAAGAACTTGCCGAACTCAAGCGACGTTTTAAAGTCACAACACTTGACGACGACAGAGCCATCGAGCGATGGAATGCTGGAAAGGTCAGGTTACTGGCCGTCCATCCAAAGTCAGCCGGCCACGGGCTTAACTTACAGCACGGCGGCTGTCACATGGTGTTTCTGTCACTGCCGTGGAGTCTGGAACTGTACGAGCAAACCATTGGCCGTCTGCACCGCAGCGGGCAAAAATATCCTGTGTGGTGCTACGTGATGATGACCAACAAAACGGTCGACGAGAAAATCTGGGCAGCGCTTCACGACAAGCGCGCCATATCTGATATTGCAATGGAGGAACTGAGAACATGAACATATTTGTCTACACCAAGTCGCGTTGCCCCAATTGCGTGACGGCCAAGAAGCTGCTCCAGTCCAAGCGTTTGTTCTTTATCGAGTGCGACTTTGACGACCCCGCAGTAAGCGAGCCGTTCCTGTTTGCACACCCAGACGCCCGCCAGATGCCGCAGATCTTTATTGACGACCAGCGCGTCGGTGGCTTGGCGGGTTTGCAAGTCGCCCTTAAACAACTAGGACTATGAATATGAAACGAATCGACCTTTGGAAAGCTAAACTCAAAACAGCCAAAGCAGAACTGCGCATCAGAGCGCGTGAGGCCAACGCCGCCGCCCGTGCAGTCGTTCGCGTGCATACGACAATCAAACAACTGGAGAGAAAAATTGACAACCACTTGGCGAAGCCTTAACAACGAACTTAGCAGAATGAGTGAAGAGGAAGTCCTCAGACTGCTCAACGAGGAACGTGATGGCGCTAAACGCGTCACCATGCTACAGCGCCTTCATCAGCGCTACAACACCCTGCGCGTTGCGCGGGAGAGACTTGAACTACTCAAAGGAGCAACACAATGATCAACTGGACACCACCCCAAGGCACAAAAATAACCTACCCAAGCAAGAGTCTAAAAGACCGCACATTCAATTACCAGCGCGGCTCAGATGTGCAGGCGCTCTGGCGTGAATACGGCTGGACGCCACCGTCTGAAAACATGGCCCCACCTCCACCTGAACGGGTGCGTTGCCAATGATGCACTCATTACAACTTGGCCGTGCCAACCCATCGCACCAGTTCAAGTTCTGCGCCAAGTGCCAGACTGACAAGCCGCCAGAAGGCGGCATCGACATGGGCGCTAAGTGGCACTGCCAAGCATGCTGGAACAAGCGTGCAACATCCACTAACCTCAAGCAAAATCGTGCCACGCCCAAAGCCGCCTGAACCCCTCAAGTCGCGGTTTGTGCGCATGTCTGATTCTGAATGGGAAGCCTTCAAAGAGTTGGGCGGCGCTGATTGGCTGCGCAGAATGATGAGAACTAAACCTCGGCGGTACTACGAAGTCTTTGAGTACGGCCCATCGAAAAAGGAATTAAATGACTAACATGCCAGACTTTCAAACCTGGAGCCAAGCCAACTTGGCCAAGTTTGCGCAGGAGGCTTACGCCAAGCTGTGTGAACAAGACGACCGCATCCAGCACTTGCAATGCGATCTGAAGACCGCCATTGAGGCGTACCGAGCGTTAACCAAGGATTAAATCGCACTCGGCTTGCCGTCGGCTCACAAGCCCCGGCAAGACTTTGCCGCCCCCACGCGTCCAAAGTTTAAGTTGTTCTTTGGCGCCCGCCCAATCCCCAGCGTTGATCTTGCGTTTGAGCGTAGACGTTTGCAACCTGCCTATGCCAAGGTTGTAGCAGAAGTCAACAATTGCGTTGCACTTGCGTTCGTCAGTGATCAAGTTTGGGCAGTTGCGCAGCACACCAGGCAAGTAGGTGTGGTGCAGCTCAAACAACAAAAGTTCTCTGGCCGCAGGCTCGTCCATCGGCGCGTCTTCTAGCGTCACCTTGCGCCCGTCGGCGTAATAGGTTGAGCCGTAGCCGATGGTGGGCACGCCTGCTGGGCAAAGGTAGGGTTTGGCCCGATACCCTTCAAACCGGCGGCATAGTGCGGCGGCCAGTTCGAGGTTCATATTCCGCGTTGCTTGAGAGTTCTATCGAGGAACCAATAGTTGATTGTGCCGGACAGCAACGCTGAGAAGTCAGGCGTCATCATGGTTCTAAACACTTCGGCTGGCGCCGCGCCGTTAAGCCATGCGTTGTACGCAAACCACACGTGGATAAACGACCAGACAAACAGCACCCAATACGTCACTACAGGGCGCACAGACGCCGACAAGCTGGCTACCCAGCCGCCTGCCGCTTTGACCATCTCAGCTTGCTGTGTGATGGCGTTGTTGAACGCTTCCATGACGCCCACGTCCATAGCCGCCTCGCGGTTAGCGCCAATCTCGGCCAACTTCATCTGGCCACGCAACTGCTCTAGTTCGCACTGGCGGCTGAACATGCTAAGTTCATGTTCGCGTTCGTTTTTCTTGTCAAAGAACTTTAGCACCTCGGGCGCCAAACGAAAGATGCCGCCAAAGATGGAGCCAAGCAAACCGCCAGATATGATCTCAAGCATTATTTTTTCCCCATCTTTTCACGCTCTTCAAGTAAGCGAACCTTGACTTGTAGTTCGTTGACGTGTTGCATCATCTGCTCTTTGAGAATGGCGCGGCGCTCGGCAGAGATTGGGCTGTCCGTCGGCACACCCTCTTTGGTAATCAGCGCAGGCATCTGGCCCTCAATCTTTGTAAGGCGCTCAGAGAACGAGTTGACTTGACCCAGCAGCCACGCCAAAGACATGACCACAATCGGTATAACTGCTTTGAGTGCGTCTGCCCAATTCATTTGTCCACCTTGTTGTCAAGCCGATCAAAAATCTTGCCAAGCATGTCTTTGATCTCACGCACATCAGACCGATAGTCCTCACGCGTGACGTAGTTCAAAGGCATCGCTCGCACGTCTGTGTCGAGGCGCTCGATGGAGCGGTAAATGTTGTTCAAGATCCAGCCACCCAAAGCGCCAGCCAGACTTACCGCGATGTTAAATAAAACTTGAGAGTCCATCATCGTGCCAAAGCGTTTTGTGGTTCTTCAGGGGCCATGACGTTTTTGACCGCAGTAGCAGTGGCTGCCGCTGTACCAGGCTTCCAAGTTTGTGGTTTAGACAGCAAGTTAAGCACGCGCACGCGCTCAGATGCTGGCAATGTGTCGAGCAGTTCAGCAGCGCCTTGGGGCGTCTGTGATGCAGCGGTCAACATGTCCATGGTTTTTGTGCCAATCTTGTTTTCCAAGATCTGCAAAGCCTTGTTGGTTGTCGATGCCACAGCGCTCAAGTAAGATGGGATGCGCACCTTAGAGATCTGCTGAAGCAACAGTTCCTTAAGCGCGTCTTGGCCAGCGGATGCTTGGTTTTTAATCGCCGCGTCGCGCACGACTTTGGCCGCTTGGTCTTGAAGCGTTGCCATAGTTTTGTCGCTCAGTTCCTTGGCAATGTCGTAACTGCCTGGGCCAAGTGTCTTTTCGACAACTTCTGGCGACTCGCCTTGCACCAACTTGACAAACGCGTCTTTGTTGGTTTTCCACAAATTGAGCGCTTCACCTGTCAAGTTCTTTTCAGCAATGTCACGCATGCCTTTGGAGTGCATGGTCAAATAGTCGCGCCAGCCTTTGCCGCCTGCGGCTTCGATAGCGTCATCAATAGCAGGTTTGATCTTAGACAACACGCCTGCGGCCAAGTTGCGCTGGGCAGTTGCATCGGCGCCTGGACGCAGTTGAGCGATGGCCGCGTTGACTGAGTTCTTACGAATAGCTTCCAAAGCCGCCGCGTCAATAACGCCGCCTTGACCAGTCCATTTGGCAATGTCGTCAGCGACGTTCTTGACAGCGCCGCTGATCAAGTCGTTGCCTGCAAAAGCTGGGTTTTCGGCTGTTGCGGAAATGCTACGAATAAGCGATTCGCTTTCAAGCGGCTTGATGCCAACTGAACGAAGCGCCTTCTCAGCACCTGTGGCTTGAGCCACAAACTGCGCAGGGTCAATCTTAGCGCCAGAGCCAGCCAACACGGCCAAGTCATTAGCAGCGCGGGCGCTAGCCTCATCAGCAACATACTGACCCAAGTTAGCGCCTTTGATGGCTGTCTCACGCATCGGGCCAGTGACTTTATTAAGGTTGCTTTTAGCAAGTTCGCTGGTCGCACGGGTTTCAGTTGCGGTCGCGCCGCCTGCCAACTTGGCTAAAGCGTTCAACGACACTTCACCTTGCGATGACTCAAGCGCTTGCAAGAAACGTGGGTCACGCTGGCCTGCGCGTTGTAGCAACGCTTGCCATGTGGGGCTGTTAAGACTGGCCGTAGCCTGCGCTGCCGTTACGTTGGCAGGCGCTTGAGCCAGCGCATTTTTAACAGCGTCCAAGTCTGGGCCAAGCGCGTTACGGGCGATCTCAGCAGCTTTTTGTTTGGGAATCTGTCGCATGTCAATAACTGCGCCAACGCCCTTGGCGATAAGCGGTGCAACAACGCGGCCACCGGCCTCCATGGTTGCGCCGGTCAACACGTCTTTAGCGCCAGTTGTCAGCGCTTCAGTTGCAGTCTGTGGGCCTTGCTCATAACCAAGCGCGGTCTTGAGCGTACGCAAGCCGCCTTTGGCCAAGCCATAACCCAAGCCAGCGCCGCCTACAATACCGGCGGGGCCAAGTGGTGTGCCAAGCATACCGCCGCCTGCTGCGCCTAGCATTTCAACTGTTGGTTCAACAGTTTCAATGATGCGTCGGCCTAATGGAATTCCTGATTGTGCTGGCGCAGGCGCTGCCGTTGATGTGGGTGCGGGTGTAGGTGTTGCGCCTAACTTGCTGACGTCATAACCGTTGGCTGCCAGCTTGGCCGTCAGATCGGCCTTGCTCATACCATCGGGTACTCCCTTGATGATTGTGCCGTCTGGCAAGCGAACGTCCATTATTTAAGGCTCCCAAAATCAATTACGCCGCCTTCAGCGGGCTTGTTTGCCTTGTACTGATATGTTGCGTCATACGCCTCACGCATGCGCGTCTTAGCGCCTTGTACGTCGCCGATCGCTTGATCAATAGCAGCTTTGACGTCTTTGGCATCTTGGCGGCGGTCGATAGCGGAGAACGAAGCAGTAAGTTGCTTGCCCTCTTGGTTAGACACGTTACCCAACGCGCCACCAGTTTTGGATGCGTCGCGCAAGTCTTGCAAGGCTTGGAAGCCGCCTTTGGCAACAACCTTGTCGTACAGCGCTTGCGCCGCACGGCCTTCAGCTGTCAATGCAGGTACGCGGCCAGCCACAAGGCCAGTAATTTGTGACAAGCCTGGGTGATCGCGCAGTTTTTCCAAGTCTTTGACAAAACTGTCAGACTTAGATTCAAAGCCTTTGATCGCAGACGTGGCTTGTGGAAGTGCTGCTTCGCGCTTTTGAATTTCTTTAGGCGGCAAACTTTCAAGACCGGCTTCTTTGCGCAAATCTTCTTTCTTGGCCAATGCAAGGCGTTCGCTTTCCATGCCGACGCGCTGACCTTCAAGGCCAACACGCTTACCTTCAAAATTCAAACGGCCAGTTTCATAAGGCGTCATTCCAGTTGCTTGGCTAGGCAACACTTCTTTGCCGTAACTAGGACTGTTGGGGTTTTCATCCAAGAAAATAATACTGCCGTCAGCGCGCTTAACCTCTTTAGGTTTAGGCGCAAACAATGTCAGTTGATCTTTGACTTTTGTTGCTGCCAACATCTCTTGGCGCACAAAATTAGGGTCGTACGTTTCAGGCAGTTTGTTGGGATCGCCGCCAAGCGCAGCTAATCTTGGTTTAGCAGCTTGCCAAGATGCGTCGTCTTTGACCATGTCGTAAATGCTTGCGGCTATGTCGGTGACTTTGGCCGTGTATTCAAGCTGTTTAGTTTTTTGTTCTAATGCGGCAGCCTCTTGTTCGGCCAACGCTTTAGCGTACCCAAGTCCAGTCTTACCAAATTTTGTGGCCAAACCAGCGCGTGTCTCTGGCGCTTTAATATCTGCGCCAGCCAAGTAATTACGCACGCCTTCTTCTTCTTGGCGTGCGCGCTCATACTCAGCCATTTTCATGGTGTTCAACTGATTGGCTTGTTGCGCGCCTTGCAGTTGATACATCTGGCCAAGCGCGTTGACCGGCGACTCCATCTGAAATGGACGAACTTGCAGGGCGATATTAGGATCAAGAGCCATGTTTTATCCGTTCAAATAGTATTGATCAGCAAGTTGAGCGTTGCTCAAGCCAGCGGGCGTTTGATTGCCAAAACGCTGCAACAACTGATTGTTTTGATAAATGTTAGCCGCGCTGCTCAAACCGCCGGCCAACGCGTTAGCGCCGCCAACGTAGCCAGAGGCGCGGGCGTTGCCAACGCCGGTCATCAAATTGCCGACGTTTGTGCCGTAGTTACCCGCAGCGTTAGTCAACGTATTGGCCGCTGTCTGGCCCACGCCAGCAAGCGACTGCAAAGGATTCAACATGGCGTTGCGCTCAGTCTGGTAACGGTTGAACGCATTTGTATATTCTTGCGACCCCATTTCTTGACCGTAGCGCTGTGCGGCTTTTAAAGCGCCGCCGCTGATCAGACCACCACGTGCGGCAGCTTGACGATCAAGCGCCTTTTGACCTTCGGCCAAACGGAACGCGTAGCCTGGGTCTTGTTGGAATTGATCCATGCCAAACTTTTGATAATTGGTCGCCATGGGCACCAACGCGTTAAGGGCAGTCTGACCAGCTTGAAGCCAAGGGGCTTGGTTCTGCTGTTGCTGTTGGAACATCTCACGCTGAAGTTGCGTGGCTTGATCGGCAGATTGGGCCTGCACGTTTGCGGCTTGTTTGGACGCGTTTGCCGCGTCAACGCCGCCGCCGATGCCCGCGCCAATTGCCGCGCCCGTGGGGCCGCCAAGCATGAAGCCTGCTGCGCCGCCTAGTAGTGTTCCAAGAAAACTCATATTGATCTCCAATTACATTGCAGCGATGACAAACGCGAGGAGTTCCTCATATCGTACACCAAGTGTGGTCACGCCGTCGATAGTGTCCGAGCAGAACAGACCATATTTATTTGCGTCCAAACCTTCAGCCGCAAACGCTGCCTGCACGTCTTGCGCCATGACACCCACGTGGATGCGGGCGCCGTCGCCCTTGGCAACCACGGCGTCTTTAAACTTGAACGTCTTAAACAAGCCCTTGATGCGCTTGGCCACGGCCAACTCGGCGGCGGACAGATCGGCGATCTGTTCTTTCTGGTTTGCGTCAGACGTGTTGATCGTGCCGGTTGTGGCGTACACGGTCGTCCAGCGGAAGCCAGAAGTACCGTTGGACATGGTGTTGTCCACGCTAGAACTGAACGAGCCACTACCGTTGACAAACACGCCTTGACCAGAACTGTTGCCCAACGCCACAATTGTGTTGGACGAAGACAGTGTGTAGCTGCTGGTTGACAACGTGCCGCCAGACAAGCCAGCGGCTGTGCCGGTGGTGTTCTGGTTTAGCGTTGGAAACGTACAGTTGGTCAAATTACCAGATGAAGGCGTGCCCAAAGCGCCGCCTGTCTGATATGGGGTATACCCTAATGCACCTGTGACGTCGCCACTGGACAGCGTTACCACGCCAGTGCGGCTGTTAAAACTGGTCACACCGGTAAATGTAGGCGCGGCCCATGTGCCGTCATTACGCAAGAAAGTCGATGTGCTGCCAGACGGTGCAGAGATCGCATAGCTGTTCCAGACAAACTGGCCAGCCAAGTAAACTGCTTTCCAAGCAAACGACGACGCGCCCAAGTTGACGTTATTGTTAACCGCTGGCAAGAACGAATAAGTTGAACCAGAAGTAAACAAACCAAGCGTGAACGTGCTGTTAGACAAGTTCAGTTGAGCGCCGCCAGACGATACAGTCGACACGCCACCAACGTCGCCGACGGTCACACCATTAAGCGACTGGTTGGCTGTGAACGTGTTAGACGATGACGTGCTGGCAGGCGTATAGCCTAACGCGCCTGTCACGTCTGAGCTGAGCAATGTTACCGCGCCGGTGCGGGTGTTGAAGCTGGACACACCGCCGCTAGAAGACGCTGGGACTGCCCACGTGCCGTCGTTACGTAAGAACTTGGTTGTGTCGCCTGTTGGCTGAACAATACCGTAGCCGTTCCATGTAAACGTGTTGCTCAGGTAAAAACCATTCCAACGACGCGCCGCGCCGCCAAGCACCAACGCATTGGTTGCGCCGGAATCTGCGCTTGGTTGAAAGTTAGCGCCGTTGAAGTCAACTGCGCGGGGCGTGCCTGCTGTGCCATTATTGGTCAAAAACAACGTGCCGTCGTAGGTAGAAATACCCATCGCGCCACCAGGCGTTGCGCCGCCTACGCCGATACCGTTGCCAGAGGCTGTCTGGCCGAAGATGCCGTTGAGCGATGTGATGTTGCCAGCCGCAGTGACTTGCGCCAGTGTTGGCGTTGTGCCGCCTGTGCCGTTGGCAGCGGCTGTGATACGACCTTGCGCGTCAACAGTGATGTTGGCGCTGGTGTATGAGCCTGCTGTTACGGCGGTGTTGTTTAGACTAATTGTGCCGGACGATGTGATCGTGCCGCCATTCAGACCTGTGCCAGCAGTAATGCTAGTGACCGTACCGCCGCCTGTACCTGTGGCCGCAGCCCAAGTACCGTCGTTGCGCAAAAACGTGGTAGTAGCACCTGTAGGCGCGGGGATAGCGTAGCCATTCCAGTCCAGCACGTTGTTCAAGTACAAGCCGTTCCAACGCTTGCCAGAGCCGCCCAAAGTCAGCGCGTTTGCAGCGCCTGAGTCCACGCTAGGCTGGAAGTTTGCGCCGTTAAAGTCAACCGCGTAAGGTGATGCGGCCAGACCGTTAGGCGTCAGGTACAGCGAGCCGTCATACGCAGAGATGCCGGATGGGCCGCCTGGTGTCGAGCCGCCAATACCAATACCGTTGGTCAGCGCGATTGTTTGATTGAAAATACCATTAAGGCTAGAGATGTTGCCTGCGGTCAAAACGGACTGCAAAGTGCCACCACCGCCACCACCACCGCCGATTGGCGTGCCAGTCAAGTCAGCATACACAGCCGCCTCAACAATACCTTCAAAGCGGTTAGGCGCGCCTTGTTTGTACTGGTCAACGGCGCTGTAGAAGTTGCAACCGATCAAAGCCAATTTGAACGCGCTGGACACGTTGTTGATTGTAGGACGGCTAGAACTTGGCGTGTAACCATCAAGCCCTGCCCAGCCGCAACCATTGAACGTGATTGGGAATGCGTAGGCCGTGCTTGACGCAGCCAAATAGACTGCCTGCTGGGCGTAACTAGAGCCAAGCGTGTTAAAGCTACAGGCGCTCAATACGCCGGTAATGCCGGGGCGTGAGACGGTCTGCTGTACTTGAAACTGCGCTTGACCGCCGTTGCCTTCAAAGTACACGCCGCTGATGTTAAAACTGCAAGCAGACTGCTGGGCCAAGTGGCCGCCAGCGTCAACAATCGCCAAGCCCCACTTGCCGCTAGACAAGTCTGTGCCTGAACCGTTGGCCTCGATAGAGCCGCCAAGGTAATTGAACGTGCCTGCGCCGATGACTTTACCGCCAAACGACGTGTTGTTGCCCACTGTGCAACTTGTCATTGTGATGGCGTTAGGCTCAGACACAAAGCCGTAAGAGCCGTTGGCCTCAAAGTAGAAACCGCCGGTGTTGTAGCGAATCTCTAAGTCGTTGAACGTAGAAGACAAGCAGTTAACGCCGTACAAGCCAGTCGCCCAGCCTGCAAGATAGACGTTGTCAACGGTGACAAATGCAATGTCTTTAAGCACCAAGCCCAGCTTTTGCATGCTTGGGCCGTACAAGGTGAACTGCTCAAACATGCAGTAGCCCGCAGGGTTGGAGTCGTACCCAATGACTTCAATACCGTTTTCTAAACTTGTCTGAGCAATGGTGGTCGCTGCCATGCCATCGCCGCGCATAGAAGGGCGCTTGATAGGATCTGTTACGCCCGAGTTCATGGTGAACACGAGCGTGTCTGTAATTTTGTATGTGCCTGCAGGCAAGTAAACGCAACCGCCGTATTGGCACGCCAAGTCAATGGCCGCCTGAATGGCTGTGGTGTCGTCAGTCGTGCCGTCGCCCTTAGCGCCAAAGTCTTTGACTGACACCAAGTCTTGCATCTTGTCGTTCAAAGTCTTGCCAACTGCGCCAGGCATGACGCCCAAGGCGTAAGTTTGTTTAAAGCCAATTAAGGCGTCGCCCAAAGCGATGTTGGATGTGTTGGCCAAATTGGCGGCCAATGCGTCAGCGTTGGTAATGCCTGGGATGTTGTCCCAAGTGCCAATCAAGACGTTATTAGCATCTTCCAAAACAAACTTGTAACTGGCGTTTGTGTTTAACCAAACTTCGTTAGGTACGCGGCCACCGGCGTCCAACACAATTGGGTTGGGATTGGCGGACAAGCCGGTAATGGACGTGTACGTGGCAGCGGCGGTCGTTGTGCCAGCCGCGTAGGTGTAGAGCAAACCGCCCGACAAAGGCACGCCGTTGTCATCAAAGAACTGCGCGCCAGCGCCTGCGAATAGGGAGATGTTGACAGTCATGTTTAGCTCACTTCACGGCCAGATGAACGAATGTTGATTGCGCTTGCAGTCCCAGCGATTGTAGAGATGAAACCGGAGGGCATCAAGACTTGACCAACTAATTCTGGAAAAGTATAGACCTCAGAAGGCTGCAAAGTTTTGGTCTTGGTAATCAAGTTGGAATTGCCTGCGGTGTCGCCGCCTGTAACCAAGTTCACGCTGATTGTGGCGCTAGAGGCGCTGTAGTTTGTTGCGGTGAACTTGTCAATGATCGTGGTGACACCAGACGCGGTGTATTGCGTGGTCTGGCTGTTCTCAGCGGTCTTGGCTGGGATTAGAACTTTTACAGTAACGGTCATGCTGTGACTCCTTGGATTGTCGGGGTTGACACGCAGTTAACGGTCAGAATAGCAGATGGCGCGGCGGGGCGTGTCGGCGTCGTGCCTGAGGGAATAGTCTCAATAAACACTGTCGTCCCGTTGGCGTGCCAATTTAACTCAAAATAGTCGCCATCTTTCATCTCTAAAAAATAGTTTAGCGCGATGATGATTTGGCCGTTAAGTCCTGAATGCTTTTTAGGCACAGTGACTACACTGTTCGAGTTTGGCAAATTAGCGCCGTTGTATGTCAACCAGACGTCAGTCTCATATTCATTGGCCGTGTCAGTGTTGGTCAACTGAAGGCTGAACTGGATGTTGTACGCAGCTGGCGTGTCAACTTGAATCTTAGATGAAATTGTGCCGGTAATCGTCGTAGACGACACGGTTTGCGTAGGGCTGATTACATAGACGCCTGCGCCGCCTGGTGTACCAGACGTTTGCGACACGACGTGCGTGTTTGCGGTGACGCCTGTACCTGACAAAAGCATGCCAAGCCTGATCGTGCCGGACGTCATGGCCGACACGG
>JACCDJ010140883.1_pt1 | contig 17683 bp, 17 predicted proteins | sample 7444481 | NCBI WGS metagenome assembly JACCDJ01 (sample SAMN15323435, study PRJNA562643) | freshwater metagenome | isolation source: river surface water | place: USA:Blue River Watershed | collected 2017-08-15 | reverse complement strand
TTTTTAAATTTAATTTCTTTTTTTAAGTTAAAAAGAGTATAACATTAACTCACTTAAAAATTATTTAAGTAAATAAATATTACTGATGAGCAAATCTAAAAAACCAACTGTTAAACAAAAATCAGATGAAGATAACTATGATTTTATGAAAACTAACAAAGATAATATCAAAAATATTATCCGAGATCATGAAACATTAAAAATTATCAACAATCTAGCAATTAAAACCAATAAAATAGTTATACACGCTTATAATTTTATTAAATTATACTGTATTCATTTATTTGAAAATAACCTAGATTTTCCAGAGTTTGATAAAGAATATATCATGGATGTATTCAAAGCCATTACGACACGCAAATGTGGCTCTGGTGGTTATACCAAAGATAATATGCCTCAACAACTAAAAGAACTTACTGAATTTTTTGAAGAACATTACAAAGATACAATGGATCTAAATGAAGAATTATTATACGACAAAATGAGTTATATTCTAGCATATGAAGCAATTGATATGACAACTAATATTTACATCAACGTCAGAGAACGCTATTTACAACAACTTAATAAACTAGTAAATATTACTTTCAAATATAAAGACCAATTAAATCAAATCAAAGAGAAATTCAAAAAGAAGGAAACAATCAAAGAAAAGAAGAAAGAACTATATGAAGAATTCAAACAAATCAAAGATGACTTACTCAATATCAGTGATAATAAAGAATTAAAATCTAAAAAGAAATATCACAAATGGATTAAAGAACACAAAACAAATTTTATTCCTAACAAAGACACATTTGATAATGATAATATAATGTATGATTTAAAATCTAATACATCTCAATACTTAAAATGCTATATGTATATTGGAAAAGAACTTGAAAAATTATATGACCTAGAAGACCAAGAGAATCATGCAATCAGACTATTTAATACATTACCTTTAAGAACAAACATTATAGTTAAACATATAACAATTGATACGTGTGGTTTAATATCTAATTTTTTAGGTGATGAACCTACAACAGAACATTTAAAGAATTATAAAAAAGATAATAACCAATACAAACTATGGGATAAATTTTTTGATATAAATAAAAGAGTATTCAAAAAGAATGTAGAAAAGAACTTATATTCATACCATTATATGATTAGAACTGATGGGGTATCTGCTTGTATTTTGTTCAAGAGAAATGACAAAGATGGAAAACCTATGAGTAAAGACAAACGAAAAAATAAAGAAGACGAACATATTGATTATATTGAAAAAGTAGAATGGACAGATGAACTTAAAAAGAAGAAGATAGTTGTAGCCGATCCTGGCAAAAGCGATTTACTGTACTTCGGTTCAAAAGATGACAATGGAAATTTACAAACATTTAGATATACACAAAATCAAAGAAGAGTTGAAACAGGAACTAAAAAATATAGTAAAATCATTGATTCAGAAAATAAGAAAACTATAATTTCAGACAATAAAACAGTTAAAGAACTAGAATCAGTTTTAAGTAAATATAATTCTAAAACTAATGACCATGATAAGTTCAAAAAGTATCTTAAAGAAAAGAACAAACTCAATAATTTATTATTTGAACATTACGAACAAATGTATTTCAGAAAATTCAAATTAAACAGATATATAAATAGTCAAAAAAGTGAGAGTAAAATGATAAATAATTTTGGTAAGAAATTTGGTTCAAAAGAAGATGTTATATTTATATGCGGTGATTACGATAAAGGAAATAACCATATGAAAGGTGTAGAACCTGTTATTTGTAAAAAGTTTAGAAGAATTTTTAGAAATGCTGGATATCAAACATTCTTAATAAATGAATTTAAAACTTCAAAATTATGTAATTGTTGTCATAACGAATTAGAAAAATTTATGATTCGTCAAAGTAATAAACCTAGAGATCGTAAAGCAAATAAAAAGTGTCTTGTGAATGGACTTTTACATCATGATAAAGATGTCAAGCCTAAGTGCGAAATAGTTCATAACCGAGACAAGAACGCAGTTCAGAATATGTTAAATATAGTAACATCATTAAAAACAACTGGTTTGCGTCCTAAAGTATTCTGTCGCGAAGAAAAAGAAAAAGTGGAACCTGTTAAAAACAAAACAGTAAAAAAGAAAGTAAAAAAAGCGACCTAAAATTCATTCACATTTCACGATGTGATATAACCAAATTTTTGCAGTATTATAATTTTCGTGTCATTTAAAATAGACCGTGCTGTAAAAAGTAAATACTAAGTCCGACTGTTAAGCCAATAAAGACAAGAAACATAAATATAATTATAATTAGATACCAAATGGAACCAGGACCTTCAGTATAATAACTAGGTCTAAAATATGAAAATAATCCATAACCTATAAAAGGTGTAGTTACAACAATGTTAGTATTACCATGATGATGACCGTGGTGTCCATGGTGTCCATGGTGTCCATGATACCCAATGTGGCCGTGATGTGTCATTTTTTATTTAATTTATAATAATATATTTATTTTTCTAAGTTGTTTTTATGGATTGAGAATCTGTTACTGATAAAACATCTTGAAAATCTCTGAGTCTAACTGTAGATGAATAATATGGGTCAGTATTATCTTCATAATTTTCAAATGATTCCATGATGTTATAAAAATAAGCCACAATAAACATTAAAGCAATTAGACCAAAACATGCTAATGTAATAATTAACTGTAATTCCATTTTTTTTTCTTTATTTAGTTTGCAGAAAAAATATTTGAATAAAAAAATTTAAGATTCACTTCGGTGATTTTTTACCATTTTCCTAGAAAATATAAAAAACCAATGGTCGTATAGTTAGCATCTTCTAATAAAAATATGAATACCCTTTGCCACCCTTACCACCTCCACGAGGAGTTCGGAATAAAAAAAGATTAGCTAGGTTACATAATCTATCGACTTTTTATTCGAAAAATGATGTATGTTATAGCTAAGAGATTTTAGACTATTTATATATCTAGAATTGTAAATAAAACAAATAAACCATGTAATTTTTATACTTTTTATCTTTTTTATCCTTTCTAAAAAAGTGTGAAAAAACATAATAAAATTGAAATTATAGTAACAATATAAATATAATTTCAACAAATACTAATAACTAAACAAAACAAAAATGTATCAAGAAATTGATTTAATAAATAATATTTTGTTAGCTGATGGGAAAAACCAAGAAGAAACTGAAAATCATGAATTTTTAGAAGATACTCAATTAAGTTTAAATGTTAATCTAGAAATTAATGATGAATATAATCATGATGAAACAAATGAAACATGTGACTGGAGTTTTAATGATATAGAAATAAAACCTCCTAGTTTTATATTAAATAATAATGAAAAGAATAATGAAAAGAATAATGATAATGATAATGATGATTTACACGAAGAAGTTAATTTAAATGATTTATATCATTGTGAACAATTAAAAATAAAAAATAATATAGTTCGATTTCCTAGAAATCATTCTATGTCTTCCTCAGATAATGAAGATAAATATAGTAATGAAGCAGATTTTTCTGATTCTGATTCCGATTCCGATTCTGATTCCGATTCTGATAATGATTCTATAAATGGTGAAAATAATATAAATCTTAAACTTTTAAATAAGGTTACTTCATATGAATTAAACAATGATTTGAAGCTTTTACAAAATTTAGTTAAAAATCAAAATGAAATAAGAATTAATGTTTTACGTCGAGTATTATATTCATATTTCAAACAATATATTGTAAAACCAATTAATTCTAAACCAGTTTTGACTAAAAAATTAATTGATAAAGTTGTTGAAATGGGAGAAGTATTAGATTTAGAAAATATGTTGGGTGCAATTATTGCAGAAATTTTACTAAATAATAAAAAATTAGATGGATTATTAATTTCAAAATATAGCCATATTATAGGTGCATTTTTATCTACATATACATCCCAAGATAATTTTCTTAATCAATTAATGATAATAATTAACAATAATCCAAATTTAATTGATGATGAAAAAATTACTGAGCTTTTTGTATCATGTATCACTAATAGGTTAATTTCACGTTCAATGTTAAAAAATTGGTCTCAGAAACTAAATGAAGATAATGCAGAAAAACTTGCATCTGAACTAAATATCGATGTATTATTTGTCCAAATGGTTGATTCAATTATCAATAACTAAAAACATATAATAAAATTATTTCTATTTTATCTATTTCTTTTTTATTACTTCAATATATTTATTAAGTTCATCACTAGCATTAAATGCTAACATTTGATATTTGAATCCTTTATCAGCCATTTTTGGAAGATTTTTATTTGTGCTATCTTTTCTAGAAGCAACTGTATAAGCTGATTGAGCTTTTATCATTTCATTATTGATTTTTTGCAATTTATCCTGAAGAGATTTTAATTTTTTTGCTTCACTTGGTGAAAGTTTAGCAATCACTGATTTTGATAATGGTTTCATTTTTTTTGGGATTTATTATTTATTGATAAAATAATTTATTTTATTAGAAAAATTGAACTTAAATCAATTGACATTTTAGAATGTTAAAATTAAGATTAAAATTTTATAAAATGGTTAAAAAACAATTAATTATTGATGAATTTAAGAATTTAATTAAAAAATTAAAACATGATATTCATATTATGGAATCAAAAAAAGAAGACAAAAAACTTATCAATGCTGTTAATTTTAAAATTCGTAACTTTATTAAAGTAATTAAGAGTCTTGAGACATTTGATAAAGAAGAAATTACAACATCTAGTGAAGTTAAAGACTTAGATGGTATTGGCAAGGGGTCTTTAACTAGAATTGATGAAATCATTACAACTGGTATTATTAAAGAAGGTCATGAAGAAGTTAGTGATGAAGATAGTGAAATTGCTAAACGTGTTGAAGCCCTCATGACTATTACAGGTATTGGTCCAGCTAGAGCATCTGAGCTAAATAAAGAAGGTATCACATTGGAAAAATTACTTGATGAATATAAAAAAAATAAAGATAATACAGAATCTTCTGAAATTCTTAAAACTTTAACACATCATCAAATCATTGGTTTGAAATATTATAAACATTTTATGAAGAAAATTCCACGTGAAAAAATTGACAAAATTGATGTTAAAATCCAGAAACTTTTGAAGAAATATTTGAAAACCCTTGAGAATCCATTATCTATGAATGCAGTAATTTGTGGTTCTTATCGACGAGGTGCAACAGAATCCGGAGACATAGATTTACTTCTTTCTGGTGATGATAAATTTGATTTAATCCTGTTTGTTAAATTTTTAACTGACGAAGGGTTGATTATTGACCATTTAACTGAAAAAGGGACTACTAAATTCATGGGGGTTTGTGATAAAACTGGTGGGTATCGAATTGATATCCGTCTAGTTCCAATTGAATCTTATGGCGCAGCTTTGATGTATTTTACTGGTTCAAAGGACTTTAATACACTTGTACGTGCTGAGGCACTTCGTCAAGGATATACACTTGAAGAATATGGTATCTATCCTCTACTTCGCGAGGAGGAAGGGGGGACCAAAGGGTCTGAAAATGAAACAGAGAAATCAATGGCTGTGGTAAAGAAAAAAGTTGCACATAGCCATCAACATATGAAAGGTGAGAAAATACCTTGTCCAACTGAAGAAGTTATTTTCGACATTTTAAAATTAGATAAAAAATTCTTAAATCCTACTGAAAGAAATATTGACTCATCGACAAATATTTTGACTGCTTAACAACTAGAATTAGACCTTCGATTTTATTTTTATTTACGAGATGGTTTTTTAGATACATTAGATTTAGATACATTAGATTTAGATACATTAGATTTAGATACATTAGATTTAGATACATTAGATTTAGATACATTAGATTTAATATTTTTAATTAAATTGGATTTGTATTTTTTTATACTGGAACGTAATTTTTTTCTTTCACTACCACAATTTTTCATGGTGCATTTACGCATTGTTTTATATTCTTTTGTCCCTTGAATAATATCTTTGATACATTTTTTCATATTTTGCTTTATATTTTGTTTAATAGTATCACCCATGGTTTTTTTCATTGTTTTAGCATCTTTGAGACATTTTGTCATGGTTTTATCATTTTTTGAACACTTTTTAACATTTAATACATCATTAGATTTAATAACACAGGCTTGTATTTTTTCATCACTATCTTCGAGAGATTTATTATAGGCCGCTCTTTCTTTACCACATTTGCTTTCTGAACACTTAATATAAGCTGAATATTCATTAGGGGCAAATTCCATAACACGTTCACGGACTGAAGACATAATTTTAGACGTTGATTTTGATTTCATTTTTATTTAGTTTTTATTATTTGAAAAGAAAAATATTTATTTTGAACAATATTTTTTGGAACATTTTTCGAAAGATTTAATAATTTGTCTAAACTTTTTAGTTTGTTTTTTTGTTTTTAAAGACTTAACAGACATTTTAAAGCCATTCGGTATTTGCTCCTGATATTCTGAATATTCAGGTAAACAATGATTTAATAAACACTTCTGACTCATATCTAGAATACTATTATTTTTAATTTTCTTTGTCTTACTTACTTTCTTCTTTTTATATTTCATGAATATCTTAATTTTCTTATCTTTTTATTAGAATAAAAATAAAATCAACAAATCATAAATCAACAAATAATAAACTATAAAATTATGGAATTTATTACAAACATTAAATTATTTTTCATATCATTCATTGCTTTAATAATCATCGATTATCTATGGTTAGGAATACTTTATTATGATTCATATCGTAAAACAATTGAATCGGTACAAAAAACTAAATTAACAGGGAGATTACTAGGTGGTCTTATAGTTTACATAGCTCTAGCTTTAATTATTGTATTTTGGATCATTCCAAGAATAGTTTTAGAATCCAAAAATAATAATTTATTATTAACAAGTTTTATATATGGTGGTATTCTAGGAGGACTTACATATGCTATTTTTGATTTCACCAATTATACAATTTTTACTAATTGGGATTTAAAAACATCAATCATTGATACAATTTGGGGAACTATTTTAATGACAATTGTTTCATTTATAACAGCTTATTTTTATTCTACTATTAATATTAAAAGATAATGTCAATAAATAATAATAAACGTAAACGTAAAACTGGAAAGTTTAGCACTTTAAAAAAAAATATAGAATGGAATAATATTAATAGTGAAAAATCATATAATAAAATTACTTCAAAAAAAAAACATAGAGTTATAATGCATCATTGTAGTAGCTGTGGATATAGAATTCGTCATAATTTTTCATTAAATTCCAATATGAATATAAAAATAAAAAAAACATCAAAAAATAAAAATAAAAGAGGGGGTGGAAAGGATGATAATAAAGCTAAAGATAAGGTCACTCATTTTGAATTCACAATTAAAGGAAAAAGAATTACATTTGGATATGATGTAGAAGATGATTCTAAATTTAATTTTTATAGAGAAGGATTTGAAGATGAAAATAATAATGTATCAAAAATGATTAATATTGGAATTATTAGGTTTAAAGTTCATGATACAGTAGTTTTTATATCATGGTTAACTATAAGTTCTGGTAAAATGGCATTCCATGAAGATGGTAGTTTTAATATTGAAAAAAGTATTCGCTATGGAAATCGTGGATATGGGACAGCAATGTTAGCAGCTTTTGAAAAATATATTCTAGAAACTTATAAAAATGTTAATGAATTACAGTTAGTTGTAGAATATTATAGTGGAAATCCAAACGAAAAGAACCCTTTGAATTTTTTTTATGAAAAGTCTGGATTTACACAAATGACAGAGAGTGAGTCATATTACCATAAAAAAATTAGATATTAATATTACACCAACCGAAAAGAAAAATGAGACACATTTTTAATTATAAAGTCTAAAACTTAGTTTTAGACCTTTATTTATTTAAAACGCCGATTTTTTATTTTATTTTTTATTATATCAATTAATACTTTTTCAATATCATCTACTGTTTTAGGACTTTCTTTTTTTATATAATGTTTTGAGAGCAGTTTCACCTATTTTACTTGGTTAATTAAAAACTATCCATGTCCAACCTCAAGTACAATGAGGATGTGGTAAAGAACCTTGATAAATATAACATGTTCTGTCATGAGGAATTTAATCTAAAGCTATCTTCAAATTAGATAAAGGTATTAATATGATTAATTACATTTTCAGTTGCTTGATAAGGTATTCTAGTTATAGGATTATGATTTTGTGTTTGATTAACTGAAATTGGATTCAACATTCTATTATAATTTTGATTAGTAGTTGAATTGGATTGTGTAGTAATGTTTTTTTTATCCATCATATCTAATACATTCATTTTATATTGGTCAATATCACTTATTCTTTCTTTCTTTTTACCTTGTGATTGCTTTTGTGGAGCTTCGACTTTTTGGTCAGAAACTAAATAATTATTCCTAGTCATTAATTGCAAACTTTCCTCTTTCTGTTGATAATTATTTTTACTTTTATTACGATATTCTAGATATAAAACATTAACATTAGCCAAAGCTTGAACATGGAGTTTTGTTTTTATACATACCATTGCCCCCCATTGTATCTTTGTTTGATAAGCTAAAAAATAAAGACCATGGATAATTAGTGGCGATTTCTTTTTTTTTGATGGACTAGTAAAATTATACTTGAAAAGTTTAAAAAGCGCAATTAATTGCTTGTTTAAATGTTCATCATTACGATAACTAGCTTCTTGAAAAATAACATCCCAAACTATCCAAATAACATCATGATAATATTGGGGTTTAATATATTTACGATTTCTAGCAGCACAATTAAATCCATCACCCTTTTTTATATTAATTTTTTCCCATTCTAAAATCCAATTAAACCAATAAAGAGCTTTTTCCAAATTACCTGTTCTAGATGTTATATGAAAAGCAAATTCATTCATGACAACATTTATTTCACTAGGATCATTTGCTTTAATAATATTTTCCAATAAATTAATACTTTTAGCTTCCAATTTAGTTTCGAAAAAATCCAAACGAAAGTCCTCGGTTGTTATTTTAGGTAATGATTTTAATTTATTTTTTGGTGAAAGTGCCATCACAGCAACAATGTCACATAAATGATTTCTACATTCTTGATTATTACGTAATTGTAAAATCTTTTCACCTTGATATCTTTCCTCTTGAAAAATTTGGATTTGTTGTGCAAAACGTGACCATAAATAATAAGGAAAATTAGGATTAGATAAATTTATTAATTTTGTATTTATCATAATTAAACGGTCCCAACATTCTGCAACATGCCCTGATACTAACATTTCAGAACACCAATGACAAGCTTCCTCAACCTTTTGGTCAATTATACTTTTTTGTAAAGCATTTAAAACATCAGATTTTTGATAACCACTAAAAGTTTGTTTCTTAAAATCTGATAATTTTCTATAATCATTTATATAAAAATTATCAGGAATATCAGAGATTTTAGGATCTATTTTGCTTAATTTTTGTTCCATTTTTTATTTTTATCAATAATTTATCAATATTTATCATTCCTAATCGAAAAATAAGATATTTACTTAACGCTTAAATAATAAAAAATATTATAAACTAATATAAAAACTAATATAAAAGCTAATATAAAAGTAAGTAGAAAATATAAAAAGAAAATAAAGAAATTAATAATGGATTTTATATTACCACAAACATATTACAAACAACCGGGTTATAATTATGAATATGATTTGGATTACAATAATCCACTTTTAAATCCATATATAAATAATCAATATACTAATCAATTTGGAATACAAAATAATGATACAATAGAAACATGGGATGAAACAGTTAAAAAAGGGATTTTCGATGAAGAATTTAAACATCCTAATCCTTTAACTGGTAAAAATACATGGAGTGAAAAATATAAACAAGAACACATCAATAAACTTAGAAAATTAGGTTCTTATATTGATGCAAAAAATATTTTTGATGTTGTAAAAAACCATCAAGTTACTTTGATTACTATGGGAACAGGTGCTGGCAAAACAGTTATGATGCCAAAAATTATGTTACATTATTTCGCATATCAAAAAAAAATAGCAGTCACTATACCTAGAAAGACAATTACTGAAGGTGCTGGTGATTATGGAGCTTGGACTTTAGATGCTACCTTAGGTAAAGAAGTAGGCTTTAAACATGGAAGTTCAAAAGATTTATTTAGTGAAGAAACTAAATTGTTATATACTACTGATGGTTCTATTAAAGCAAAAATGACAAATGATGACCCTGATTTAAAAGAATATTATTCAGTTATTATTGATGAAGCTCATGAAAGAAACGTAAATATTGATGTTATGTTTAGTTTATTAAAGGATTTATGTATTCGTAGACCAGAATTTAAATTAATTATTATGAGTGCAACTGTTGATATAAATGTTTTTAAAAATTATTTTGAAAAAAATAATCTAACATTTAAACATTACCATGTTGGAGGTGAAAAAACTTATCATATAGATAAATTCTTTTTTGAATATGAAACAAAAAAAGAAGATTATGATAAATATATGGACGCATATTTAATTAAAATTTTACAAGAAACATCAGAAGGTGATATTATTTGTTTTGTTCCAAAATTATCATCAATGTCATTATTTCTTGATTCTTATCAAAAAAATAAACATACTTTTAAGGGGAATCCTTGTTATATTGGTTATTCGGGAGCAACTGCAACACAAGAAGAATCTGATTTAGTTAAAAAATTTGATCCAGAAACAAAAGTTCCTTATTATGTCACTAAAGGTTATACTAGATGTGTCATAATTACAACACCAGCACTAGAATCTTCTTTAACATCAGCTGGAAAAATTATTTATGTAATTGATAGTGGATTATTTAATTCGGTAGAATATGACCCATTAAAATATGCCTTAGTAAGTTCTATTAAATATGCTCCACAATCTTCTATAATTCAAAGACAAGGAAGAACTGGTCGGGTATGTTCCGGACAAGCTTATATGTTATATTCTAAAGAATTATATGATTCATTAAAAGAATATTCTCCACCAAATATTTTAATAAGTGATATTACTAATGATGTTTTAAATATTATGAACCTACCTGTTATACAAACTTTACCTAAAACTCTTAAATTTTTTTCTCAAATGATAACACCACCAACTGTAGAAAGTGTTGAAACTGCTGTAAATCTATTATACAATTATTCTTTAATTGATGATGAGGGAACAATGACAAATTTGGGTAAAACAGCTACTAAAATGGGACGTTTAGGATTTGAATTAACTAGAATGTTATTAGCTAGTTATTATTTTGATTGTATGGATGATATTATATTATTAGTAGCTATTATGAGTAATTCTTATGGTAAAACATTGAGTGATTATATAAGAACTCCTGGACTATTCTCAACAGAAGAAGAAATTGAATTTTATTATAAAATGATGGAACGTTTTCATCATCCTAGAGGTGACCATTTTATGTTATTAAATATCATTAAACAATACATTTCTGTTTATCCATCGGATAGAATGAAATGGTGTAAAGAGATGAAATTCAATGTTGATTTATTTAAAGCTATTGAAGGTGATATTATTTCTATTAAAGATACTTTAGAAAGAGTTGAATTTCCTGTCATGTTTACTAATTATCCACCACCTAAACCATTTGAAAAACCACCGACAACTTTGGTTGAATTTTTAAATAAACAAAATAAAGCTCTTGATGATAGATTATTTGGAAAAAATGCACAACAAACCAGATTTACTTATTCTTTTGGTGGTGGAAGAAATAAAAAAAAAACACTCAGTCCAAAAAATAATAAAGAAAAAAATCAACAAAATTCTACAGACTTTCATGATAAAATAAAAATATTAAATAAAAAATATTTAACATCTATGCTATCAAAAAAAGATAATCAAAATTTAGTTGTTCTAGATACACAAGAGATATCATCTAGAACTTTTAATATTAAAAATTGTCAAAATCCATCAAAAAATAAACCAAAAGTATTATCAGATAAACATATTTCAGAATCAATTTCTTTATCTAGCAGAAATATATTACCAGATGAAAATGAAGATTTTACAAACATAAATAATAGATTCAATCAACCTGAATATAATTTACTTATTCCCAAAGGGTCCCATAATTATTTACCATCAGAAAAAGTTAAAACAAATAGTCAAAAATTAATTAAAATGGTTGATGATAATTATAAAGGACAACATATTAAAAAAATCAAAAAATCAAAAAAAGAATTATATTCAGATAATGATGATATATCTAGAATTGTAGATGACAAAGATGTTTTAGATGATAATGATGAATCTGTTTCTCAAGCAATTCAAGAAGATTTAATTGATAAAGATACTTATTTTATTGATGACATGTATTACAAACCATTGACAAAAGAGGAAATTAAAGAAGATATGAAGGAAAATATTACTATTGAAGCATCATTAAAACCAATTCATCTTAACATAGATGTAAATAATAAAACAAAAAAAAAAACTAAGAAAAGAAAGCTTAAACATGGGAAAAAATCAAAATCAAAGACAAAATCCAAAAAAAACCAATTAGGGGGTGATAATAAACCCATCTTTACTGCTAAAAAACCTATTTCTTCCGAAGAGATACAAGAATATGGTGAATTTTTAGACCAAATATCATTAAAGACTGAATCCGGAGTTTTGCCTTTGTTTAGAAGATTTGAAGACAATGATGAAAACATATTAGCATGTTTATTTTATGGATTTTACATGCGTTTAGCCATAAATACTGATAAAAATAATTATTTGGTAAAATTATCAAAAATTATTGCAAAAAATAAAAAAAATTATTATTCATATGCAAAAGAAGCTCCTGAATTAGTTATTTATCAAAATTTATCGATTGATGGTGATAAAGAAATGGTAACTATTGGTATTGTTAGTAAATTAACACCTAGAATTATTAATTCATTTATTTAGAGCAATGTGTATTTATTAAATTTATTTACAAGGTTTAATCTTTTTTGTTTTTTTATTAGTCTTTTTCAATTTATTCGATGATTTAAGAGTTTTCTTATTTTTACGAATGGATTTAATTCTTCTACTACCTCCAGCAAACGCTTCGGGATTTTCTGAATTGACACGAGGAGTTTCAGGTACTGGTACAAAATCTCTGGGAGGAGTTTGAGATACTGGTTCAAAATCTCTGCGAGGAGTTTCAGGTACTGGTACAAAATCTCTGGGAGGAGGAGTTAAAGGTGGCGCTACAGGTCCTGCTTGAGGTCTATAATTTCTTGGTAAACTACTTGCAGGAACAAATCCAGTTCTATATGCTGGATGCCCCCATACATTTTGATTTCGAGCTCTTTTTGCATTAGGTGGTTGTTCACCATTTGCTGCTGCACTTAAATGATTTCTTCTTCTACTTCTTGGAACAGTATCTCTACCGCTAAATATACTTCTCATTGCTGCTGCAGCTGCTGTTCTATTTGCTTCTTTAGCTGCAGCAATATGTTGATTTCTTCTCGATTGTTTAGCTTCTAAAATTTGTAATAGTCTATTTTTTTCAGCTTCTTGTTCAGCTAAATCATCATTACTTAATGAATCAGATAATACTTTTAATTTTCTAAGTGACATCATAATATCTTCATTCTTACAAACATCTTGTAATAGAACAAAATTATCATTTAAACTATTAATTAATCTATATAATTCTAATCTATTATTTAATTTTTTTCGATTTGATATTTTTTTTTTAAAATTTTCTGTAATTTTTTTGAATAAATTAGATTTTTGTGTTGTTGTAAGTTCATTATTACCATTACTATTTTCATCATCCGTAAATTCGCTAACTGAATCTTCTAATGGTAAACCTTGAGTTCTTTTTTGCAATTCATTACGTATTTCTAAAGTTTCTTTCAGGTTAATAAAAAATTGTTTAATAGTTTTTACAGTTTCACTATCATCGGGGTGTTTATCAAAAAACTCTTCATTACCTATACTCAATTTTAAAAGGTGTGTTTCAGGGTCTTCATAAACATAATATATATGTTTATTACCAAATATGTCATAATCTTCCATTTGCATTAAATCATATCTATCATCATCTACATCCGGTGGCAATTCCATAAATTTTTCCTGAGCAATAGAATTACTAACAGTATTATTAATATATTTATTATAATCAGCATTGTTAGGATTCAAATCTTCATCATTTGGTCGAAGAGCTCTATTTATTTCATGACTATTATTATTATTATTATTCATTTGTTTATTACTTTATTTATTAAAGATATTTTTTACTAATTTTACATTAAATTAAGATAAATATTTTTAGCTTATTTTATATAAAAAATTAAAAAAATTGAAGTTTTAAATTTATCATATTACACCTTTATTTATTTAAAACGCCGATTTTTTTATAAAAAAAGTTCTTTTAGATGTGGCTTTGAAAGAAAAATTGATTTTTTATTTTGTTACTAAATTATTATAATTTTTACGGTTCTTACACTATCATTCTCATATACTCAACAATCAACTCTACAATGGACTCTCTTGGAAAGAAGCTTACAATTCTTGAGTATGTTATTCCGCGTGCGAAGGCACTTAATGAAAAAGACAGTCGTCTGAGCAAAGCTTTTAGCGATGTTGTATTAAACCCAAACAATCACGTCACTGGGTTTGTGTTTAATCCTGAAGAACTTTGTTTTACATTGTCTTGGAATGCACTGGTTGGCACCCGTGTGAACAAGACTTGGATTGATGATGAAGACAATATTTGTAGCCAGGAATCTTCTATCCAGATGTTCGAAGATAATCATCTTCGTGTCATTGGATTCACTGAGTCAAAGAATGGTGAAGTTATCCATACGGAATTCTCCCATGAGAGAGTTAAGGAAGTCATGCCTATGGCTTAAAAAGATTTCCACAACAATCCATAACATTTTTATTTTTTTTATAAAAAAATTCTTCATTAATTTGTGTCTGAAACAAATCCACACAAATTAATATATTCAAGTGTCTCTTCAAATGTTCCAAACCCATATTGTTCAAGTATTTCATGTAAATATTTTTTATAAGGAGTAATAGCAACTGACAATTTATAATCCTTTTTTTTCTTTCCCCAAACAAATGAATGGTTTTCATTATTCCCAAATTTCATGAAAGTCATTGATGGAACAACTGGAATTAAATAAACTGGAATATTATTTTTAATGAAATAATTTTGTAATTCTAGTTGTGTAAGATTATCATTTTCTTTACTAATCTTAAAAATCATTGAAATAATTTCTTCAAATGTTTGTTGATTTTGTTGACGGAGAGCAAAATTATTAGTTAGAATCTCTTGGATTTGTGGATGTAAATGATGGTCAATCTCATCCAAATGGATTGGGGTATTCATAATGTCTATATCACGACATGATGGGTCTAAATGGTCCACAATTAATTTCTTAAACTGTTGAACACATTCATATGCTTTTTTTCCTGTTTCAATATGTTGATTAATTAAAGTCAATAATTGACTAAACCCATCAATATTATCAATATGTGAAGTATTACAACTCATTTTGTTTTTTGATTATGTTATATCTAGAATGCTATTGTTAATTAAATTCAATTTTATAATAATCAAAATAATAATCAATATAATAATTGAAAAAATGGTGTAAAAATATTGATATAAAAATAGTTATAAAATTGAATAATAATGAAAAGTAGATAATTTGTAAATATTATAAAATGTCAAAAAATGATAAAAATATACCATTAAAAATTTTACCAGATGATATACAAGAAATAAATAAAAGAATTGAAGGTGAAATTTGTTACGAAACTATAGAAAAATTAAAAGATATAAATATGATGGAAGAATATAAAAAGTGTCAATCTGTTACTAAAGCAATTGAAAAATTGGATAAAATCTTAGAGAAACATGATATAAATTTTGATTCCAGAAATAAAATTATTAATGATTATATGTTAGATTTAGTTCCTGCAGGGACTAAAGGAGTATTACGTGGTAATAAATTTAATTCAATTGTTAGAGAAAAAATATCTAGTATGAATCTAGATATATCTAGGTTTGAAATTTCTTTTGAAAAACAATGTCCTGGTTATCAAACAACTGAAATTCCTGATTGGTATATCCTAGAAAAGAAAACTAATAAGGTTTTAATTGGTATGAACCAATTGGATTTAATTGGTGGTGGTCAACAAATAAATAGAGGTTCTAAATATTTGATTGATAATAAAAATAATACTGACAAAAGCAAATTATTATGTGTTATTTGTAATTTTATTAGGTTTACTAGTAAAAAAAATAAAGCATTTCATCTATTTGATGTCGGATTTCGAAATAATACTTTATGTTATTTAAATAATCTAAATCGAATAATACTCAAGTATTTTACATAAAATAAAATTATACAATTCTAGGATGTAAATAGTTGATTATATGCTTTAATAATTTCTTGTTTTGAAATTGATTTTGGACCAACTGTATTATTCTCTGTAAATTTAATATTTTTTATTTTATTTATAATGATATCTAGTTCCTTAGCTTCATCATCTTTATATTTAAATTTAATAAAATAATGAGATTGTTCACTTTTTGATGATATATCGGTATCGATATTACCTGCATTAACACCAACTCTTCTAAAAGAAATATCCGGATTATCATTTTTTTGAACAAATTCAAAACCTTCCGGGTCTAGTTTGTCAGGTAGGGACCTTGGAATAGATTTTTTTACCCAGATTTGAAATATACAGGGAACGTCAAATTCTAGGTTATTGACTAGAAAGGATTTTTCGGGAAGGTCTTCTTGACATATTAAATGATAAGCTAGAGGGATGTGCTTTTGCATACTATCTTTTTTAAAACTCTTTGGTAGAATAAATGCAATTGTATCTGCAAATTCTGACGATTTTTTAATGAATTTAATAGCTAGGGAAGATTGTCTACCAAAAGGAGGATTACCTAGAACATGAATTTTACTAGAACTCGAAAGAGAATTAAAATCTAGAGGTAGAGTTAGAGTTAAGAAATCTATTTTTTCTATTTCTAGATGTTCTGGCTCAATATCATAAAATTTAAAATTTTTTGTAATTTCTTTAATTCCTTTTATAAAAGAACCATTTCCAGCACTTGGTTCAATCACCAAATCATTATTTGATATTTTAATATTTTTTTTTAATAATTCTATACATAAATTAACTATACTATCTTTAGTATAATATTTATCACATGTAGAACGTTTTAAACCAGTAGTCTGTTCCATTTTGATAATTAATAATCCTGTTTCTTAATATTTTCTTAATCAATTTTATATTTATTTGATTTTATTTGATTTTATTTGATTTTATTCAATAATTTATTAGTTTTTTTTCCAATATTTAAAATTTTCTTAAGGCTATGATTTATTTTTCCCCTAAGATTACCTTTATCGCACTCATTCTCTTTGATACATTTATACAACTCTTTTTTAGATTTTATATCCTTACAATATCTATCCGAACATTTTTTACCAATCTCAACCATTTTATACATTTTCTTGGATAATTCAGGAACCCTTTTCAAATCAGGATTTAGTAATAATGACAGTTCTCCTAATATTTTCTTTTTTTGATTTAGTTTATCAATACATTTACCAAATTCAACATCC
>JACCDJ010318642.1_pt1 | contig 17688 bp, 21 predicted proteins | sample 7444481 | NCBI WGS metagenome assembly JACCDJ01 (sample SAMN15323435, study PRJNA562643) | freshwater metagenome | isolation source: river surface water | place: USA:Blue River Watershed | collected 2017-08-15 | reverse complement strand
GCATGAATCCCGCTGACGCCCTGGGTATTCTGGGCCGTTAACGCCGTCACCGCGGTCATGCCATAGCAGCCAAGTGCAGCGATCGTCTTCAGATCGGCCTGAATTCCTGCGCCGCCGCCGCTGTCGGAGCCGGCAATCGAGAGAATTTTGGTTGGGCTATTCACTTGGTCTCTTTCTGTGCATGGGACTGCTTTAGAGCCAAGAGTGGGACGGCGTGCCGTCACAGACAGATGCTTTCCTACGCCGGTATCAGCCGGTTCAGGTTCAAGGGACTCTCTCAGACTGGGACATGCCAGTCACCCCTAGCTCTTGTGAAAGATAGTAGCGCAGTTCGCCTGAAATAAAAAAGCCCGCTGGGGTCAGCGGGCTTAATCCAGAGCAGGGCAACGAAGGAAGGGGTTCCTCGTTGCCCTGGTTCAGGCGGTTACTTCGCCATCTTCAGATCAGGATAACGAACCGACTCCACCAATTCCTGAACCTGACGGTTCGGAGCGGGGGTGATCAGGCTCACGATGATGATCACGGCAAAGCCCAGCGGGACGCCAAACAGACCGGCCGAGATCGCGGAGATCTCAAACCACTCGTTGACGATCGGGGCAGAGCGCGGGATCCCCATGAACACTTCACGCAGCCAGGGCTGGTTCATGATCATGTAGTAGAACGTGATACCAATACCGGCAATCATGCCCAGAGACGCGGCAATGCCTGTCGTACGCTTCCAGAAGATACCCATGACGAGTGCTGGGAAGAAGCCTGCGGCAGCAAATGAGAACGCGGCGGACACCAGGAACAGAATGTCTGCAGGTTTTTGCTGCGCCACTAAGGCCGCCAACACCGCCACCACCAGGAGCATCGCCTTCGAGATCATGACTCGGCGGGCAACCGGTGCCGACGGGTCAATCATCTTGTAGTAGACGTCATGTGACAGAGCGTTTGCGATCGTCAGCAACAGACCGTCAGCAGTCGAGAGTGCGGCCGCTAGACCACCTGCAGCCACCATGCCGGATACCACGTAGGGCAGACCAGCAATCTCTGGAGTTGCCAGAACCACGATGTCTGCACCGATGGAGATCTCTGCAAGCTGAACGATACCGTCCTTATTGATATCTGCGATGGAGAGCAGACCCGGGTCCACCTTGGTCCAGTTCTGTACCCACGCTGGCAGTGAGGCAAACGACGAACCGACAATATCGTTGTACATCACGAACTTCACGAGCACTGCCAGGGCAGGCGCCGAGAAGTAGAGCAGGAAGATAAAGAACAGCGACCAGGTCACCGAGTTACGGGCCTCACGTACGGATGGCGTTGTGTAGAAACGCATCAGAATGTGCGGCAGTGCTGCGGTACCCACCATCAGACAGAAGATCAGTGCCAGGAAGTTCTTGCGAGCTTTGTTCTGTGCAGCTTCATCTTTGCCAGGGAAGGCCTGAGCATGGGGCAGCGGCGGCGCTGCACGAGCAGCACCAGCTTTGGCCTTATTCAGGTTGGCTTCATAGGCTTTTTGATCTGCAGGGAACTTGGCTAGCGCCTCTTCCGCGGCCTTGATCGCAGCTTCATCCTTTGCCTTTGCAGACTTCAGATCAGCAACAGTTTTCTCAAGTGCAGCCTTTTCAGCAGCATAAGCAGCAGGCGCATCCTTCAGCTTTTCTGTTGCAGCAGCAGCACGGTCCTTAAAGATTGTGCGGACTTCGATCTCTTTGGGATCTGCTGTGATCTTCTTTTCAAGCTCGGTCACCTTCATCAGCTGCTGACCATAGATCAGCTGCGGAATCGGGAAGCTTGTCTGCTTTACAGACAGCCAGACCAGCGGAATTAGATAAGCAATGATCAGGATGATGTACTGGGCCACCTGGGTCCAGGTCACCGCCTTCATACCGCCTAAGAACGAACAGACCAGAATGCCTGCCAGTCCCAAGAAGACACCGACTTCAAAGGTCACACCGGTCAGACGGGTGGTAATCAGACCCACACCGTAGATCTGCGCCACCACATAGGTGAAGGAACACAGAATGGCAATCGCGACACCGATGAATCGGGGCAGGTTACCGCCGTAGCGTGCGCCCAGAAAGTCCGGAATCGTGAACTGACCAAACTTACGCAGGAATGGTGCCAGGAACACCGCCACCAGCACGTAGCCACCGGTCCAGCCCATGATGAAGGCAAGTCCCGAGTAGCCCTGCAGGTAAAGACCACCTGCCATACCGATAAACGATGCAGCTGACATCCAGTCAGCGCCCGTAGCCATCCCGTTAAATACGGCAGGAACGCGACGACCGGCAACGTAGTATTCATCGGCATCGCTGGTTCGGCTCATGATACCGATACCGGCGTAGAGCAGAACGGTTGCAGCCAAGAAGATGTAGCCCATCATGGCACGGGATAAGCCCATTTGTTCGGCAATGCCCAGCAGGATACAGAACACGATAAAGCCGCCGGTATAAAAACCGTAGACTTTCTTCAGCTGCGCTGTAAATGCCTTCTGGGATGGAGCGGGTGCGGAAATAGGGTTAAGTGATGACATGATTAGTCGTCCTCCGCCTCAGCAACGCCGAACTCTTTGTCCATCTGGTTCATCGATCGGGCGTAATACCAGATGATCAGAACATAGATGATCAATGAGCCTTGTGCTCCCATGTAGAAAGCAAAGGGCCAGCCGAAAAAGTTAAAGGAAAGTTCGCGGGCATAGAAGCCCACGACGTACGTTACGACAAACCAAAGAACTAACAGCATGGCTGTTTTTCTTAGGGTTGCCGACCAGTAAGCCTGGTGTTTTTCAGTCAATTGCATCAAAGTCCTCCTAAAGGAAGTGTTTTTTTACTGCTCCTGCGGCTATCCTGCCGCTCGTTACGATCAAATTCTTTACCCACCCGTTCTTTTGCCGCGTTAACGACGATATTTTGCAAAGGGGTCTTCTACCCCAGCCGCAACACCTGTCTCCCGTTGAAGCTGTACTGCGAGCTGAGGCTCAAACTGATGCAGCTTCTTGACTAATTTAATGCAGGCTTTTTCGTCGCCAAGCCGGTGATGCAGGCTCGCAAGCTGGTAGTAACCGTAGGGGCTCATCGGCTGAAGGTCGATGGTTCTCTGCAGTGAGGCCTTGGCCTCTTCGGGACGGTTTAACGCGATGAGAGAGAGCGCACGACCATAATGGGACCGATCCATTTTCTCGTCAAAGCGCACGGCCATATCGAAGCATCGGAGCGCCTCTTCGTGGTTTTCTCGTTTCTGGATAAGAAAGCCCAAGTTAAACCAAGAAGGCGCATATCCTGGGTCTGTCTCAACGGCTTTTCGTAGCAATGCCTCGGCCTCGAGATTGCGGTTCAATGCCGCCATGCAGTGCGCCGCAACCGTGAATGGTTTCGGATCGTTGGGTTTGAGCGCTGCCGAACGAATCCAGTATTCCGCGGCGATTTCGTTTTGATTGAAGACCATCGCCCAGTGGGCAATCTGTTGGTAGTACCAGGCGGTGATCAGTTTCATCTTAAGCCGCCTGTCCCAGCATCATGCTGTACTTGAAATAGGAGAGGAAAAGCCAGATCCAGAAGATCAGAATCAATGCCACAAAGGGGACGTGCTTATCGGAGACTTTCTGGGGCGTAATCGCGCGGGTGAGGCGGACCACGGGGGAGGTCATGAGACGAAAAAAACGATAGACCCCGTTGACCTCGTGGCGGCCAAAACTTAGCGCATACACAAGGCCCTGCCCGATCAGCAACAGCCCCGCAAATTCGGCAAGTCCCTTCAGGACGACCACGGTTCCAAGCAAACTTATCCCCTTCCAGCCAACACGATTCACCGCTTGCCTGCCCCTTTGATCCCCCAGGGGCAGTGGTGGTTTAATTCTTATTAGGTCCGCACGATACTGTGCAAAGTACAAGATGTCTACCTAGGGGAATTCACGGTGTCTAATGCAGTGCAGCATGATCTGACTGAGTTGGCGATGGACATCCGAGTAGGGGATCTCATTCGGAAATCCCCTCTGGTCTGTCTGCCCAAGACACCCCTTCGTCAGGTCTTCGAGGCCATGGAGCGAGAAAAAGCCGGCTCGATGTTGGTCGCCGATGAGACCGGCGCCATTCAGGGGATTCTGACCCGCTATGACCTGATCAAGCGAATTATCCTGCCCAACTTACCTCTGACCACCCCAATTTCAGAGGTGATGAGTCAGGGCATTGAGACTATTGATGCTGACAGTGGGGCGCTCGAGGCGATGCTGATGATGGCGCGCTTCAAGGTCCGGCATCTTCCCGTGCTGCAACATGGATTTCTGGTTGGACTTGTCTCTGAGAGAGACCTGTTTAACTTCCAGCGATCGAGTCTGCGAATCCTGTCATCTGCGATTGAACAGGCGGACTCGATTGCCGACTTAAAGATCTGCGCCTCGGAGGTGCTCTCGCTCGCCCGCCGGCTGCTCGCCCAGGGCGTTTCAGCGACCTCGCTTTCCCGACTGGTCAGTCATTTAAATGATGCAATGACCCGGCGGGTCATCTTGCTGACAGAGACTCAGATGCGGGAGACCTTGGGGCCCTTGCCAACTTGGTGCTGGCTTGCGCTTGGCTCCGAGGGGCGAGAGGAGCAGACGGTCGCCACGGATCAGGACAACGCGATTATTTTTGAAGGCGACGGTCCTCAGTTTCACGAGGCATTTAAGCTGCTTGCGAAGGGCATCAACGAAGGGCTGGCTGAAATTGGCTTCCCCTTGTGTAAGGGCGGGGTCATGGCCATGAATGACAAGTGGTGCCGCAGCGTGAGCGAGTGGCAGGCGCTGTTATCTCAGTGGTTTGCAAGACCAGAGCCAGAGGCATTGCTCGATGCGAATATCTTCTTTGATTTTCGCGGACTCTATGGAGAGGTCCGCTTGGCGGAGTCGCTTCGTCAATGGATCTCGGGGCAGGTGGCGGAGCATCGACTTTTTATTCGATCGCTCGCGCAAGATGCCATTCGTGATGAGGTTGCAACGCTCACGCGTAACAGCGTTGCGATCAGTGTTGCGCGTGCCCTGCGCAAGCGTGGCTATCTAATGGAATGGCTTGCGCCGTCCACACTCGATATGAAACGCGGCGGAACAGCGCCAGTGGTGTATTTCGCCCGGGTATTGGCATTAGCCAAGGGTCTGTCGGCAACCTCCACGGATGACCGACTCTCGCAACTCGTGCACTCGGGCGCGATGTCAGAGTCTGAGTCCCATCAGATGCGGGATGCGTTTAACGTGCTGCAACGTTATCGATTGAAAGCGCAGCTTGCCTATGCTGCAGAGGCAGCGAAGAATTCTGAGCCAGATCTTTCTCCCAATATGCTTGCCCTGGATGGGCTGAGCTCTCATGAGATCGAGCAGTTGTCTCTTGCCTTATCAACACTCGGCGGGCTTCGTGCCCGGCTCGAGATGGACTTCCTGCGCTAGCGTCTTGAAGCGCTGACTACCAGAGCGTCATCGGCAAAAGCTGGAAGCACACAATCGTTACTCCCGTGGGGAGTGCAGCAGCGCCGAACAGTCCTAACGGATTGATTCTCTCGTCGGCAAAACGGCCACGCAAGATCGCCGCGCCCGCCGGGTTCGGTGCATTGGCGATGATGGTCAGACCGCCACCCGTTACCGCACCGGCGACTAATGCGTACTTAAATTCCTCGCTGAGACCCTCGACTAAGGACCCCAGATAGGTCAGGGCGGCGTTATCGGTGATGGCGGTCAGTGCGGTCGCACCGTAATACACCGACGTTGGGCTCATCTGTGTGAGTAACGGCTGAAGCCACCAAGACTGCATGCCTCCGAGTACGACGAGTCCCGCAAGGAAGAATCCAACCAGCAGGCCCTCACGCAGAATCAAACGATCCTGGTACTGCGGGTAGGCATTCGCCACCCCCATAAATAACAAAAAGATGCCGATGAAGATCGGTGCATGGTGCGCAAATAGGACTACGCCAGCGATCATTACCAGATGGACGAGAATCAGGGCGGTCGGAACTGCTTCTTTATCTTTTGTCAGGAGCCCCGCTTCTTGAATGATGGCCGCACCCGCATTTGTCAGGTATTTGCGAAACAAGAAGGTCACGACGGTACCGTTAATGAGAACGGCGATCGCGGCCTTCCAGCCGAAGTGACTGAACATATAAGCGGTATCCCAATTCCACTTGGCGGCCACCATCAACACCGGCGGCGCTGCAAAGTGGGTTAGGGTTCCGCCAATCGAGACGTTGACAAACAGTACGCCCAGAGTGGCGTACTTGAAGGCGGTCGGTGCATTTTCTCTGAAATATTGCAGGAGCATTAACGCGCCGAGTGTCATCGCAGCGGGCTCAGTGATAAACGAGCCAAGTAATGGAACAAGCGTCAGCAACAGAAAGTAACGTGCGACGCTAAAGTTCAGTGGCAGGCTCTTGGCGGTTTGTTCTACGAGTCCGCGCGCGGCCGTCATCACGGGGCGGCTTGCAGCGATCACCATAATGGCAAATACGAAGAGCGGCTCTGTGTAGTTGCGGGTATCCGCGTATTCGACGGCTTTTGAGAAGCCTTCCGCATAGATCAGCCAGGCAAACAATACAAAGGACCAGAATCCGAAGACTGCCTCGACCTCTGCCAACAGGTGGAACACCCCGTGGTGGGCGGGATAACGGTGCGAGAGCTTGGCAAAGATCTTCGTTGAGAACGTGTGGAGTACCGCAATTCCAAAAAGGACGGCGGCCACGATCTGTGTTGTCTCGGACATGGTCTGCTCCCGGTCTTTCCAAGTGAGGTGAACGGATTGTAAACTGACCCTGTCATGCGAATTCACTTTGCCTCGGATCTCCATCTGGAATACCTGAACAAGCGTTTTCCTGACTACATTCGTGTCGATCGGCTCTATACGCCATTTGCGGACCTACTGATCCTGGCGGGCGATATCCATGTGGGCACTCAGATGGTGGATCACTTCGGCCGATGGCCGCATCCTGTTTTATACGTCCCAGGCAATCATGAGTTTTATGACACCGCCATTGAGCCACAGATCGCCAAGATCCGTGCTGCCGCCGAGAACACCGCGCTGGTTGTCCTGGCGCAAGACGAGTTCATCGATCAAGGGGTTCGGTTTCTTGGGTGCACGCTCTGGACGGACTATCAGTTGATGGGCACGGGGGGGCGGCAGCTTGCGTCGATGCTCGCCTGTGAGGCACGCATTGCAGACCACCGAAAAATCATGGGCATTCAGAAGGTTGGGCAGGGTTTTTCTGCCCAGCAGGCCTATGAGCGTCACCTTGAGGAAAAAGCCTGGCTCGCTAAGAAATTGGATGAGCCGTTTGATGGCAAAACGGTGGTGATCACCCATCATGCGCCGTCTCGCGGCAGTGTCCACCCGAGGTTTCGCGGGGATCCCTGCAACGCGGCGTTTGTGTCGGATCTCGATGAACTGGTCATGAAAGCGGATCTCTGGATTCATGGCCATGTGCATGACAGTTTTGACTACATGGTGGGATCGTGTCGGGTGGTCACTAATCCTGGAAGCTACGCCACTACGTTGGGGAAGGTCAAAAGTCCCGAAGAGCTTCAGTGGGAGAACCCGTTTTTTGACCCGCAGAAGGTGATTGAGCTCTGATTCCGGAGCCTTACTCGCTCCCCGGTAGAATAGAGGGCTCACCGCTTGCCCGGATGATGAAATAGGTAGACATACAGGACTTAAAATCCTGGGGCGCAAGCCGTGCCGGTTCGATTCCGGCTCCGGGCACCATCTTTTCGTGGATCCATCAGGTTAGTTTATTGACAAACATTATGTCGATAACTAGATTGTTAGGGTCACCACTCTTTTTCTGAAATTATGTCGAACGTTGTAGACCTCGCCGCAATGCGAAAGTCCGCTGGTGTGGCCACGGCCTTTCTTCGCACGATGGCCAACGAGGATCGCCTGATCCTGCTCTGTCAGCTCACAGAGGGCGAGAAGTGCGTCAGTGAGCTCGAAGCGTTGACGGGTATCGAGCAACCGACCTTGTCCCAGCAGCTTGGCGTGCTTCGTACGGAAGGCCTTGTGTCGACCCGTCGGGAGGGCAAATACATTCACTATCAACTCAGCGATGATCGGGTCGTCGCGATGCTTGGGTCGCTGCAAGGGCTCTTTTGTCGGCCGAGAAAATCATCAAAAGGAACGTCATGAATCAACCGCTTATCTTCACGGCCCCCAGGCCTTTTTGGCATCCGCTCATTGCGGGGATCGCGCTTGGGATCGTGTTGCTACTCACGTTTGTGATCACCGGCCATGGTCTTGGCGCTACGGGTTTTACGACGGAGATCGCGGCATGGCTGGCGTCGGGTATTCAAAGCCTGACGGGTCCAGATACCTATCTGGGGCCGATGGCCGAGGATGGGATCTTCTCCGCGTGGATTACCTGGCAGGTGATTGGCGTGGTCATCGGTGCCTATGTCTCGGCGAGACTCGCGCGGCGTATTCGAATTCAGATTGATGGCCAAAAGACACTGGGGTTATCGCGACGTCTCATGACCGCGTTTGCGGGAGGAATTCTCGCCGGGCTTGGGGCTCGCATTGCGGCGGGCTGCACCAGTGGAATGGGGCTATCTGGCGCGGCGACGTTGAGTTTGGCCGGCTTTACGTTTTTAGTGACCTTTTTTGCGGTCGGACTTATTGTGAGTCGTCTGGTGCGGGGGGTTCAGTAAATGTCGATTGTTGAAATTCTCTCGGGGCTATTTCTTGGGTTTGCTTTTGGATTCATTCTTGAGAACGCCGGATTTGGAAGTCCCTGTAAGCTCACAGCGCAGTTTCGATTGACCGATTGGTCGGTGTTTAAAGTAATGTTCACGGCAATCGTGGTGACCTCGGTCGGGTTAATGCTGGGCGAGTGGGCTGGGATTGTGGTGTTAGATGAGATCTTCATTCCGCCCGCACTGCTGGGCGCGGCCGCGATTGGCGGGGCGCTTGTAGGGTCCGGTTTTGCAGTTGGCGGGTACTGCCCAGGAACCTCCATGGTGGGGGTCATGTCGGGGCGTCTTGATGCGATCGTGTTCGTGGCGGGGCTGATTGTGGGAACGTTGGTCTTTGCGGGTGCCTATGATCAAATCGGAGCGCTCACCGAGGCTGGGGAATTCGCGGGTGGAGACACCTTACCGGCGGTGTTGGGCGTATCCAGTCTTTGGGTTAATGTGGTCATGATCGTTGCGGCGGTTGCTGTCTTTCTCGGCGGCACGTTGATGGAAAAGCGTGCGGGAGGTCCTGTGACTGCAGAGCAGGCAGTTCGCGGTGCGGAATAGTGAAGAGGGCGTTTTAATCGTTTTTATCGAAAGGGAGTTGTGATGAAGCATTCAAAGAAACTTGCTGCTTTGGCGGTCCTGATCTCTGCAGGCGTCGCTGCACCTGCGGCATTGGCACAAGACGCGAAGCCTGCAGATGCGGACAAGAAGTCTGAAAAGAAGGCAAGCCCCTGTGCGCCGAAGAAGAAAAAGGCAAGCCCTTGCGGCCCAGCAAAGCCCGCGGCGGACAAGAGCGCTGACAAGAAGAAGGATGAAAAGAAAGAAGAGAAGAAGTAACGTCCATCTGATGCGAAGGACTCAATCACCCGCGCAAGAGATTGTGCGGGTGATGTCTTTTTATCGGCATAACGGTGCCGGCCTTGCACAGGCCGCGCTACTCGGCGCAGCCCATTTTCGGGAGTGGCAGCGCTATCCTCGACAAGATGCTCGAGATAATGAAAACGGTACCGAGTTTTATTATCACGCGCATGCAGCCGATGAGCGCATTCCTAACGAACATGGCCACTTCCACGTCTTCTCGCGCCCTGAAGCGGAAGGGTCGTTTGTGCACTTGGTGGGGATTTCTCTGGACGCCCATGGCCTTCCGCTTCGTCTGTTTTTGACCAACCGCTGGGTGACAGGGGAGTCCTGGGTGTCAGCCGCTTCAGTTCGCCCGCGTCTGAATCGTTTTCGTTTTAAAGGTTATGGACCACTCGCCCCCCTTGGGGACTGGCTTACCGCCATGGTTCAGCTTTATCGACACGAGATCGAAGCACTTCACGATACCCGCGACCGATGGACAAAGATGCGGTCATCGCAGTTTCCTACGCGTAATGCGCTTCTTGAATCCCGTCGATATCAGGTGATTGCCCAGCGTCGGGTTCAGTTGCTCCGGCGGCTCGCGCAGGAGATCGCCGACTAGCGCAACTGCAGTTACTGCGGAATGGGAAGACCCATCCGAGCGGTGACGCCAATGAGTGCCATGCAACGTCCACCCGAGGCGCAGTAGGCGAGCACTGGGGATGGAAGTTCCGCAAGAAGCCTGCCCATTTCTTTTGCATCGGCAGCGGTGCCGCCATTGCCTGCGACGGGATGGTGGGCAAACGATAGTCCTGCGGCTGCTGCGGCCTGTTGAATGTCTGCGGCTGTCGGCTGGCCAGGACCGTATTCGTTGTCTGGCCGGTTACAGATGATGGTTTTAAATCCCATTGCTGCGATATCGGGCACTTGTTGAGCGTTGATCTGCGGGGCAATCGCAAGTTGACTGGTGAGCCAGTGAACGGGAACGGTCATAGGTTTTATTCTGGTTGTAGGTGAGGGAATTGATCAGCCAATAATTCTGCACCACGTTCGAGCATAAAGTAGCGAAAAGCCTCGGCAGCGGGGGATAAATTCCGCTGATTAAGTGCAACAACATGCCAGGCGCGAATCACGGGCGTATCTTCAATATCGAGAATTGTGAGATGTCCGTGTGCCGTCTCAAGCCCCACTGTGTGGAGTGAGACAAAGGAGATTCCAAGTCCTGCTGCAACGGCTTGTTTAATTGTCTCGTTGCTCGACATTTCCATCGTGACGGGTGGGGCAATCTTGTGCTGCTCAAAGAACTTCTCCATTGCATAGCGCGTTCCCGATCCGTCTTCCCGAATGATCAGCTCCTCGTTCTCCAGCAGCGAGGTTTTGATTTCTTGACGTGCCGCAAGTCGATGACTCGGGTGTGCGATGAAGGCCAGTGGGTGCGAGGCAAAGACTTCTGCGCGGGTATCAAGGTTTTTGGGTGGGCGGCCCATGATCGCCAGGTCGATCTCGCCCCCGCGGAGCAGTTCAATCAGCTGGTCTCGGTTGCGGACTTCAATCCGAATCTGGATACCTTCGTGCTGAGCTCGGAAAACCCCCAACATTCTCGGCAGGAAGTATTTCGCGGTGCTAATCAGACCAATTCTTAGGTTGCCCGTTTTCGCGCCCTTCAGCCGCTGCATTACGGACTCGGCCTCAGAAAGGGTGGACAGTACCCGTCGGGCAAAGACGAGGAAGTACTCCCCGGCGCTGGTAAGTTCAACCCGGCGCCCAACGCGAGCAAAAAGTGCGACGCCAAGCTCGGTTTCCATCTCTCGGATCTGCATCGATACCGCCGGGGCGGTCAGGTGAAGCTCCTCTGCCGCTCTGGCAAAGCTGCTGTGGCGGGCTGCCGAGGCAAAGATACGCATCTGCCTAAGGGTCAGATTCTTCATAAGAGAAACTTACTTCTAGGATCAAGATAAGTGACTTTATCTTAATAATCATGGAACCTAAAGTCCATGACATGCCCAGGGGCATTACCCAGGGGTCCTGAATATCTAAGGAGACATGGCATGAGCAATCCCACCGAAGGTCGAATTACCGATATCAAGGAACGCTACAAGGGAGGCGTTCTTAAGTACAAGCAGATGGGCTACTGGCGTCCAGATTATGAGCCGAAGGACACAGACATTGTCTGCCTTTTCAGGATCACCCCACAAGAGGGCGTTGACGCGGAGGAGGCTGCGGCGGCGGTTGCCGGAGAATCGTCAACGGCAACCTGGACGGTTGTCTGGACTGATCTGCTCACCGCTCATGAGTCTTACCAGGCGAAGGCTTATCGTGTCGATCCTGTTCCGAATACGGGCCCTGGCACGGCGACCGAGCAACAGTATTTCGCCTACGTGGCCTACGACATCATCTTGTTCGAAGAAGGCTCGATTGCGAATATGACCGCGTCGCTGATCGGTAATGTCTTCTCCTTTAAACCGCTGAAGGCGGGACGACTCGAGGATATCCGCATCCCAGTTGCTTACGTCAAGACCTTTAAGGGTCCATCGACCGGCATCATTGTCGAGCGGGAGCGTCTGGATAAGTATGGCCGTCCCCTCCTCGGGGCCACGATGAAACCGAAGCTGGGACTATCGGGCCGTAACTACGGGCGCGTTGTCTATGAAGGGCTTACGGGTGGCTTAGATTTCACGAAGGATGACGAGAACATCAACAGCCAGCCGTTTATGCACTGGCGCGATCGTTTCCTGTTCTGCATGGATGCGGTCAACAAGGCCCAGGCTAATTCCGGCGAGGTGAAAGGCCACTATCTGAATGTCACCGCCGCGACGATGGAAGATATGTATGAGCGTGCCGAGTTCGCGAAGTCACTCGGTAGTTGCATCATCATGATTGACCTGATTGTCGGATGGACTTGCATACAGTCAATGAGTAACTGGTGTCGTAAGAACGACATGATCCTGCACCTGCATCGCGCGGGGCATGGGACCTATACACGACAGCGAAATCATGGAATTTCCTTCCGTGTCATTGCGAAATGGCTGCGTCTCGCTGGGGTGGATCATATGCACACGGGGACTGCGGTGGGTAAGTTGGAGGGAGATCCTCGAACCGTTCAGGGCTTTTACAACGTCTGTCGTGATGGGTATACCAAACAGGATCTCTCGCGTGGGCTATTTTTTGATCAAGACTGGTGTGACCTGAAAAAAGTAATGCCGGTTGCTTCCGGTGGTATCCATGTCGGTCAGATGCATCAGTTAATTTCGCTCTTCGGCGATGACTGCATTCTGCAGTTCGGTGGGGGAACCATCGGCCATCCCGATGGAATCCAGGCGGGTGCGATTGCGAATCGCGTAGGCTTAGAAGCCATGGTGAAAGCGCGTAATGAGGGTCGAGATATTGATACCGAAGGGCCGGAGATCCTTCGTGCGGCCGCCAAATGGTGCAAGCCGCTAGATAAGGCACTCGAGACATGGAAGGGCGTTGAGTTTAACTACACGTCCACGGATGCCCCTGATTTTGTTGCAACCCCGACCGCTTCTTAAAGTGGTCATTGACTGACCCAATCTCTGGAGAACAACATGAAAATCACCCAAGGACAATTCTCTTTTTTGCCTGATCTGACCGATGAAGAGATTCGTAAACAAGTGGACTACGCGATCAGTAAGGGCTGGGCGTTGTCTGTCGAGTGGACAGATGATCCCCATCCGCGCAACACCTATTGGAATATGTGGGGAAATCCGATGTTTGAAATTAAAGACGGCGCCGCGGTAGTTTTCGAACTGAATGCCTGCCGAAAAGCGCATTCAAATGTCTACATCAAGGTGAACGCCTTCGATAACACCCGTGGGGTAGAGTCGATGTGTATGAGCTTTATCGTACAACGGCCCGCGCACGAGCCGGGCTTCGGTCTCGTACGTCAAGAAACGGAGAGTCGTAGTATTCGTTACACCACGCACTCCTATGCGACGGAAAAGCCTGCGGGCCAGCGCTACTCGTGATGGGCACCTACAGGGTTAAGAAGTAAACGGGAGAGATGATCATGACCACCGAGCAGTCCCCTAAGAAAACCTCGTCGGATCAGGTCAACCTTCATTCGATTCTTCAAGAGGCGGATGTTCTGAGTGTGCTCGACCAGCTTGATCGTGAGCTCGTTGGCCTGGCACCGGTCAAAAAGCGACTCCGTGAGATCGCTGCTTTTCTGGTTGTGTCCAAGGCCCGCAGCCAGCTGGGGATTGAAGCGGCGACACCCAGTCTTCACATGTGTTTTACGGGAAATCCGGGTACGGGAAAGACGACCGTCGCGATGCGAATGGCAGAGATCCTCCATCGCTTGGGTTACGTCCGTAAGGGCCATGTCGTCAGCGTGACGCGCGATGACCTAGTTGGTCAATACATCGGCCATACAGCACCGAAGACCAAGGAAGTGCTAAAGAAGGCGATGGGCGGTGTTCTGTTTATCGATGAGGCGTACTATCTGTATCGACCCGAGAACGAGCGGGACTACGGACAAGAGGCGATCGAGATCCTCCTTCAGGTGATGGAGAACAATCGTGATGATCTTGTCGTGATCTTAGCCGGGTACAAGGACCGCATGGACACCTTTTTTAAGTCCAACCCAGGGATGTCGTCACGCATCGCGCACCACATTGATTTTCCCGACTACAGTGAGCACGAGCTGCTAACGATTGCGGAGAAGATGGTCAGCCAGATGCATTATGCGCTCACAGCGGATGCCATCCTCGCGTTACGGGATTATATTAGTCTCCGTAAAACCCAGCCTCACTTTGCGAATGCCCGGTCTATTCGGAATGCGCTTGACCGCGCACGACTTCGGCAGGCAAATCGTATTTTTGAACTTGCGTCACAACCCGGGCACGAGGCAACCCGCGAGGAGCTCTCTGAGCTGTCTGCGGCAGATATTCGTGCCTCTCGCGTTTTTCAGGGAGGTCTTTAATGCATCTCGGTCGCACGACCCTATCAAAATTTTTAATCCAAGAGCTCGATGGCACCGAAGGGGCACGGGACCTTGCCGCGTTACTGATTGACGTTGCAGCCGCGGTAAAGGCGATCTCAGCCATGACGGCGAAAGGGGCGCTCGCGGGGGTGCTCGGAAGTCTTGAGACGGAGAATGTCCAGGGCGAGGTGCAGAAAAAGCTCGATGTACTCTCCAATACGGCCTTTGTGAATACCTTTCAGATGGGTGGACTGGTGGCGGGAATCGCCTCAGAGGAAATGGACGATCCACTTTCAGTCTCGCCTGAAAAGCGCGGCCCGTTTTTGACGATCTTTGATCCCTTAGATGGATCATCGAATATTGACGTGAATGTCAGCGTTGGCTCGATTTTTTCGATTCATCGTGCGCCGTCCGATCGGGAGATCGTACCGAAAGACTACCTTCGCTGCGGAAGAGAGCAGCTGGCGGCAGGGTATGCCGTCTACGGGCCTTCAACCATGTTGGTCCTCACGGTCGGGAAGGGGACTCATGGGTTTACATTGGATCGCGAGGTTGGGAATTTCATTCTGACGCACCCCAAAATCCGAATCGCTGCCGACACAAGTGAGTTTGCAATCAATACGAGCAATGAGCGCTTCTGGGAGCCGCCGGTTCAGCGTTACATCGCCGAGTGCAAGGCGGGCAAGACCGATATTCGTGGCAAAGATTTCAACATGCGTTGGATTGCCAGCATGGTCGCAGAGGTGCATCGAATCCTGATGCGTGGGGGGGTTTTTATGTATCCCAAAGACACGAAAGATCCCTCTAAACCTGGCCGCTTGCGCCTAATGTACGAGGCCAACCCAATGGGGATGGTCGTGGAGCAGGCGGGGGGGTTTGCCAGTACCGGTCGAGGCCGCATTCTCGATGTCCAGCCAGAGCAGATTCACCAGCGAATCCCGGTGATTCTTGGATCTCGCAATGAAGTGGAACGAATTGAGCGGTACCACCAAGAGTATGACTCGGGCACCGATAAGGCCTACAGCTCTCCGCTCTTCAAAGAGCGTTCGCTCTATCAGTAACTAGGTCAGATGGTTAACGTTCGTAAGTCACAAAAAGTCTAGGGAGACATCGATGTCTATTAAGCATCCCATCGTGGCAATCACTGGTTCCTCTGGTGCGGGGACAACGACGGTGATGAGCAGTTTCAAGCATATCTTTAGGCGAGATGGCATCAAAGCGCAGGTGCTCGAAGGCGATTCAATGCACCGATTTGATCGGTTGGCCATGCGTGCCGAAATGAAAAAGCAGATGGATGCGGGCAACAACAATTTTAGCCACTTTGGCCCCGAGGCGAATCTGCTGACCGAATTGGCTGAGATTTTTAAGACCTTCAGTGGGACTGGGCGTGGCAAAGTTCGTAAATATATCCACGATGCTGCAGAGGGTGCTGAGTTCAAACAAGAACCGGGCACCTTTACCCCCTGGCAGGACATGATTCCAGACGCGGATCTGCTGTTTTACGAGGGGCTCCACGGTGGCTATGTCGGGCCCGATGCAAATGTTGCGCAATACGTTGATCTGTTGGTTGGCGTAGTTCCGATTATTAATCTTGAGTGGATCCAGAAGCTTCACCGAGATCAAAATATGCGGGGGTATTCTCAAGAGGCGGTGGTGGACACCATTCTGCGTCGGATGCCGGACTACATTAACCATATCTGTCCGCAGTTCTCTCGGACCCATGTGAACTTTCAACGGGTGCCGACGGTGGACACCTCGAATCCCTTTATTGCTAAGGATATTCCTAGTCCTGATGAGAGCATGGTCGTCATTCGGTTTGCCAACCCGAAAGGCATTGACTTCCCGTACCTGCTGTCCATGCTGAATAATTCGATGATGACCCGTCCAAATACCTTGGTGATTCCTGGTGGCAAAATGGGGCTTGCAATGCAGTTAATTTTCACGCCGATGATCATGCGGCTGATGGATTTAAAGCGACGCGCCTGATCGGGAGCCTCACCAGGAGAGAATTGTTGTGGCATTAGTCATGTTTGACCTTGATGGAACGCTGTTAGACACCGCAGGCGAGATCGCCGATGCAACGAATCGAACCTTGGTGGACTTTGGTCACCCGACAGTCAGCCAAGATCAGGTCCGCGACTGGATCGGACACGGGACCGGCTGGCTGATGCGACAGGCCTGGACCCACGTGGCAGGCACGCCGACTGAATCCGACTGGCCTGGCGTCATGAAGCGCTTTATCGAGCATTACTATGACTGTGCGGGAACGAATAGCCGCCCTTATCCCATGGTTGGCGAGACGCTAGAACAACTGAGAACGATGGATGTGCTCTTGGCGGTGGTGACCAACAAGGAGACTCGATTTACGGATCGAATTCTTGAGCGACACGGACTGACACCACAGTTGAATATGGTGATTTGCGGTGACACCCTCCCCGTGAAAAAGCCAAATCCGGCAGTCATCCATCACTGTCTTGAGCGACTCTCTCAGAGCGTGGGAGAGTCTTTGTTTATCGGCGACTCATCGATCGATATTGCCACCGCGAAGGCGGCTGGGGTCGTTTGTTGGGCCGTTCCTTACGGTTACAACATGGGCGAGCCCATCGAGGCAAGTCAGCCGGATGCGATTGTGCCGAACATTCATTCAGCGATTCAATTCTTTAGGGGGTTTGCATGAAGTTTCTGCGGATGACTGATCTACCACTGTCGGGAAAGCGTGTCTTTATTCGAGCAGATCTCAACGTGCCGCAGGACGATGCCGGTGCAATCACGGATGACACGCGGATTCGAGCGTCTATTCCGGCGATTGAGTTCGCACTCAAACAAGGAGCTGCGGTGATGGTCACCTCGCACTTGGGCCGTCCGACGGAGGGTGAGCTCAAACCCGAGGATTCGCTGACGCCGATTGCCGCGCGTATGGCGCAGATCCTTGGACGTAAGGTACCGTTAATTACAAACTGGACCGAGGGTGGCTTTTCTGTCGCGCCGGGCGAGGTGGTCTTGCTCGAGAACTGTCGCGTGAATCGTGGCGAGAAAAAAAATGACGAAGCGCTGGCCAAAAAGATGGCCTCTCTCTGCGATATTTATGTCAATGACGCGTTTGGAACGGCGCATCGCGCCGAGGCCACTACCCACGGTATCGCCCGCTTTGCCCCGATCGCCTGTGCGGGCCCCCTGATGGCAGCGGAGCTCGATGCTTTGGCAGCCGCGCTTGAAAAGCCAAAGCGCCCCTTAGTCG
>JACCDJ010628940.1_pt1 | contig 17699 bp, 15 predicted proteins | sample 7444481 | NCBI WGS metagenome assembly JACCDJ01 (sample SAMN15323435, study PRJNA562643) | freshwater metagenome | isolation source: river surface water | place: USA:Blue River Watershed | collected 2017-08-15 | reverse complement strand
GCGGAATAATTGCTTCATCACCTACGGTAATTTTTTCAGGCACAACCCAATCTTCTTTGATTAAATTGATTGATGATTTATTTCTTTCTAATCCGTAAAAATCAGCGCCGTAAAAACTTGCAAAGCCTTCTAATTTATCTAGCGCATTGAGCTCATCAAACACTGTGGCATAGAACTCAACAGCACTTGCTGCAGAAAAAATACCTGCACAACCACAGGCATTTTCTTTTGTCGATTGTAAGTGAGGCGCACTATCGGTACCTAAAAAGAATTTTGCATTGCCTGATGAAACTGCACTTAAAAGCGCTTGTCGATGCACTTCTCTTTTTAAAACAGGTAGACAGTAATGATGTGGATTGATGCCTCCTACAAACATATGATTTCTATTCAATAAGAGATGTTGTGGTGTAATCGTAGCCGCTACTTTTTTTGAGCCACTTAAAATAAAATCAGTGGCATCTTTTGTAGTGATGTGTTCCAACACAATTCGCAAATTGGGAAATGTTTTATGTATTTTTAATAAATGTTGTTCAATAAATACTTTTTCTCGATCAAAAATATCAATTCCTGGATCTACTACTTCACCATGTAACAAAAGGGCTACATCTAATTTTTCCATGAGCTCAAAAACATTGTAACGATCATCAATATTTCTGACACCCCCATCTGAATTTGTTGTAGCGCCTGCTGGATAATATTTAATACCTACAATTTGTTTATACTCAGGAATTTTTTTAATTTCATCAAGTGAAGTTTTATCTGTGAGATATAAAGTCATCAATGGTTGAAAATGACTATCACTTTTTAAAGCTTTTTTAATTCTAGATTCATATTGAATCGCTTGGTCTACTGTCGTGATAGGCGGCTTTAAATTCGGCATCACAAGCGCCCTTTTAAATTGCTTTGCAGTATAAGGCGCCACTGACGACATGAGCGCGTCGTCTCTTAAATGCACATGAAAATCATCAGGACTTGTAATCGTTAAAGTTTTAGTCATCTTTTTTTATTTTTAAAGCTTCGTCATATAGATAATTTTTGTTGATGTTTAATATTTCGACACCTAACTTCACTGCCGCATTGGTGGGCATATGATTGAGTAATATTTTTAATATTCTATGCTGATCTTCGGTCAATAATCCTTTTTTTTCATGATGAATGGGAGAAACCAGAATCACAAACTCACCCTTTTGAAAATTGCTATCGCTTTCAATCGTTTCTCTAACTTTTGAAATTTCACCTCGATAAATATTTTCAAATGTTTTAGTAAGTTCACGCGCCACAACAATTTCATGTCGATTACCAAAAAACTCAGCCATATCATTTAAAGTTTTAATGATACGGTGGGGTGCCTCATAAAAAATTATAGGGCATGACTGCGCCTGAAGATTTTCAAAGACTTTCATTCTTTGGCTGCTAGTGGTCGGTAAAAACCCATAAAAATGAAAGCTTGTATGCTCCATCCCTGAAACAGAATAAGCTGTTGTTACCGCAGAAACGCCTGGAATCGGAATAATTTCAAAACCAGCTGCCGCAACCTCTTTCACAATAATACCGCCAGGATCACTGATATTGGGAGTCCCCGCATCTGAGACTAATGCAATATGTTTTCCATCCTTTAAGTACTCAATAATTTTTTGTGCAGACGCTTTTTCATTATGTTGATGTACTGCAAATTGTTTTTTTTCAATTGAGAAATGAGATAAAAGTCCTTGGGTATGTCTTGTATCTTCGGAGGCAATGAGATCTACTAATTTGAAGGTTTCAAGCGCTCTATAGGTGATGTCATTTAAATTGCCTATAGGGGTCGCTACTACATAAAATTTTCCACTCATCATTAACGGCCCGGTTATCTTTAAAACACTTAAAAAGTCGTTTTAAGTCTCTCACTCAAGATCTCTTTAAAAGAGATATAATCATTTTGTCACATATAAATACTATGTTAATAAAAGTTTAAAGGAAAACATGCTTAAATTTATCAAATTACTTTTTATCTCATTTATCTTATTGCAACTCTTTGGCTGCCCTGCTGCGATTATTGGTGGGGGCGCTATAGGTATTGATACAGCTGCGGATCGAAGAACCCCAGGGATTATTACAGAAGATACAACGATTGAATTAAAAGCGTTTGGTGCAATACAAAACTTTAAAGAAGAAGTTAGTTCAAGTGTTATAAGTTATAACGGCCATGTTCTCATCGTTGGGCAAGTACAAAATCAAGAAGTTAAAACAAAGATCGAAAATAAAGTGAAAGAAATCACGAATGTAAAATCTGTAACTAACGAATTAACGCTGGATCCCATTGCTTCTATTTCCGCTCGCGCAGAGGATGCACTAATTACCTCTAGTGTGAAGGCACGTTTATTTAAAGAAAACAAAGTCTCACCTTTCCATGTCAAAGTTATCACGGAAAATAAAGTAGTTTATCTCATGGGGATCTTGACCGAGAAGGAAGCTGAAGAGGCTGAAAACATTGCCAAAAATACAAATAAAGTCACTAAAGTCGTTAAATTATTTGAATACATCAAGAAATAAATCAATCAGTCTTGTAACTTAACTTATTGAAAATAAACAACTATTAAAAGGCTTAAGACCCCAGCGAATAGGGGTCTTAGGTCTTATTTGATTTAATTGAAGATGTTGCTATAATGATTTTCATAGCTTTTCAAAACACTCAAGTTAGTTCTAAATCCCAAAACAAATTGCCCGCAACATTAGCTAGCTTAATTACAGATTTAATTCATTAGAGGTCATCATGAGTAAAAATATTATCCATTTATCAGATGCAACATTCGAAACCGAAGTGCTTCAATCTACCATGCCTGTTCTTGTCGACTATTGGGCAGAATGGTGTGGGCCTTGCAAAATGATTGCGCCAATCCTTGATGAAATATGTAAAGACTACGACGGCAAATTAAAGATTGCTAAACTGAATATTGATGAGAATGCTCAAACACCAGCTAAGTTTGGCATAAGAGGCATTCCTACTCTAATGATTTTTAAAAATGGTAATGTCGAAGCGACTAAAGTTGGTGCCTTATCAAAATCCCAATTAACCACATTTATCGATAGTAACATCTAAAGCTAATACCCCTCCATAAAAATCCCTCAACGTAACACTAATCGGAAAACCCCAAACATGCATTTATCTGAATTAAAACACCTCCCCATTGCACAACTCGTTGAAATGGCGATCACGGACGAAATCGAAAATGCGAGCCGTATGAGAAAGCAAGATTTGATCTTCGCGATCTTAAAAAATAAAGCAAAAAAAGGGGACAGTATTTTTGGAGACGGGACTTTAGAGGTGCTTCAAGATGGCTTTGGATTCTTAAGATCACCAGATACTTCATACCTAGCAGGTCCTGATGATATTTATGTATCACCCTCACAAATTCGCCGCTTCAATCTTCATACAGGCGACACAATTCAAGGTGAAATTAGAACACCTAAGGATGGTGAGCGTTACTTTGCACTGGTCAAAGTTGATCAGGTAAATAACGAAGCGCCAGAAAATACAAAACACAAAATTCTCTTTGAAAACTTAACTCCTCTTTTCCCAACCATACCTCTTACACTAGAAAGAGATATCAATGGCGAAGAAAATATTACAAGCCGTGTGATCGATATGATCGCACCTATTGGAAAAGGCCAACGCGGTTTGATTGTAGCGAGCCCCAAGAGCGGTAAGACTGTCATGATGCAAAATATTGCGCATGCGATTACTGCGAATCATCCTGATGTTTCTTTGATTGTGCTTCTGATTGACGAAAGACCAGAAGAAGTGACTGAAATGACAAGGTCTGTGAAAGGTGAAGTTGTTGCATCTACATTTGATGAGCCAGCAACACGTCACGTTCAAGTCGCTGAAATGGTACTTGAAAAAGCGAAGCGTCTTGTTGAGCATAAAAAAGATGTGGTTATTCTTTTAGATTCTATTACAAGGTTAGCGAGAGCTTACAACACAGTTATTCCCTCATCTGGTAAGGTGCTCACGGGCGGTGTCGATGCTAATGCGCTTCAAAAACCAAAACGTTTCTTTGGTGCAGCACGTAATATTGAAGAAGGCGGCTCACTCACCATCTTAGCCACTGCCCTTATTGATACAGGCTCTCGTATGGATGATGTGATTTACGAAGAATTTAAGGGTACGGGTAATATGGAAATTCACTTAGATCGTAAAATGGCTGAAAAACGACTCTACCCTGCAATTAATGTGAATAAATCAGGCACCCGTAAGGAAGAACTACTTATTCCTAAAGATAATTTACAGAAAATCTGGGTACTTAGAAAACTTCTACATCCAATGGATGACTTGGAAGCGATGGAATTCTTATTGGATAAGATTAAAGCCACTAAAAATAACAATGACTTCTTTGACAGTATGCGAAGAGGTTAAGGCGTAAAATTGATTGATTTTTGATCCTAAATCATTGATAATGCGCCTCTATTGAACGAAAGTTGGAAAAATTATGAAAGCTGATACACACCCAAATTACCCTGAAATTAACATCACTTGTAGCTGTGGTAATAAATTCAAGACACATTCAACTGTTGGACGAGATATGAACATTGAAGTTTGCTCACAATGTCATCCCTTCTATACAGGCAAACAAAAGATTTTAGATACTGCAGGCCGTGTTGAGAAATTCAAACAAAAATATGGTATGTAAGGATTTATTCTTATATCAAAAGGCAGCATAGGCTGCCTTTTTTTTTATAAATTATGCGATTTCAACTCGAACATGATTGGCAAGATAATATGGCAACCCCCCGAAGCCGATTGGGGGAGCGGGCCAAAATTCATTCTTTCATTGTGTTATGTTTGATCTGGGTATTTGCAGGTCTTTTTGGTCATGCGCCATGGAAAGGCTATGAGACTCAGAGTATAAGCGCAATTCATGCTGTATTGAATGGTCAAGTTTTAGCGCCTCTTGCAGCAAGTGAAGATTCACTTACCCATCCACCCCTCTATTATTGGACTGGAGCCATTCTTGGCAAACTTTTCACACCCTTAATATCTCTCCATGATGCCAGTCGACTTATTAATGCTTTATGGATGGGGCTCACTATTTTAATGGTCGGTATGGTGAATCGAGAATTATGGGGTATCGGTTTTGGAAGGCAAGCGGCGCTTATTTTTATAGGTTCCGTCGGCCTCGTCTTTAATGTACATACATTAATGCCTAGTATTGCAACATTAACAGGTCTCACCATGGGATTTTATGGCTTGGCTCTTTCTAAAAGACGCCCTTTTAGATCGGCCATGCTTTTAGGGGTGGGTTTCGGGTTAAGCTTTTTATCAGGGGGGGTCATACCACTTCTTGTTCTCATTTTTTCAGCGCTTCTTCTACCAGTATGTTTTGAAATATGGCGAACACGGCGTTATGGCCTTGTTCTGAGCTTAAGTCTAATCGTGAGCTTACCTTTTTTAATCATATGGCCAACACTTCTCTGGTGGTACCAACACGATATATTTATGAAATGGATAAATAGCTTCCATTTATTCCAAACACAAAATTATATTTTTTACATCAAAAATCTTTCTTGGTTTGCTTGGCCAGCGCTTCCTTTAGCTATTTGGGGTTTGTGGAAATTCAAAAATAAAATGTGGTCCCAAGCTAAATTTCAATTACCCATTATTTTCTTCATATCGACCCTCATCATCACTGCTTCTTATGCAAAAACAAATCAAGTGCTCTTAATGCCATTTCTAATTCCACTATCTACTATTGCAGCAGGAAGTATTGAGATTTTAAGAAGAGGTGCTGCGAGTGCATTGAACTGGTTTGGCATTATTTTATTTTCAACCCTCCTTTTTCTTATTTGGCTTGGCTGGAATGCAATGCTTACAGGCTACCCACAAAAAACATATGAACGCATGCAATTTTTAGCGCAAACAAATGAATCTCATTTCAATGTTTTTATTTTAATCATTGCAATATTTCTGACAGTGATTTGGATTTTTTCTATGATTAAAACAAGAATTACAAATCGCTCATGCACGACCAATTGGTCTATTGGCCTCACTGTGAGCTGGGCTCTGCTTATGGCTTTATGGCTCCCATGGATTAATCACAAAAAAGACTTTGGTCCACTTTTTTTATCTATGGAAAAAGTCATCCAAGATAAAACTTGTCTCACTACACACAATATCAATGACGCACAAATTGATTTAATTGATTATTATTTAAATATCAAAGCCACTAGAGAAGGTGATCGAAGTAATTGTCATTACATACTTGTGTATCAATCACACAAAAAAGATCTCCCGCCGATGAGTGAAAATTGGAAATTAGTTTGGAGTGGAAAACAACCTGGCGATAAAAATAATTACAAGCTATTCTATAAAGAATAAAAAATCAAAGATACTTTTTGATTGCATCGATCACAATCACTTCCAAATCTCTACCCGCATCTTTTTCAACGTGCTCTTTAATTTGATTGCGCATAGGCGGGGCCCAAAATTTCTTTAAATGATTTGCAATCTCTTCTTTCGCTTTTTCTTGATCTGGATAGGATTTAAAAAAAGAGCCGATCTGATTAGCCATGGTAACAAGTTGATCAATATTCATAATTAATTTTTTTTAACTCTTTCAGCATAAGTATAAATTACATACTGGGGAGCTCTTGCGAAGCCAACCAAACATAAACCATATTTTAACGCAGATCGTATGGCAAGTCCTGTGGGTGCCGATATAGCGATCAACATCGAAGTACCTAGCATTACTGTTTTTTGGACCATCTCATAACTTGCACGACTGGTTGTGATCACAAAACCTTGATCGGTGATGTCTTTTGATTTAAGTGCACCAATCAATTTATCTAAGGCGTTGTGTCGACCCACATCTTCCCGCACAATTTGAATCTCGCCTTCTTTATTGGCCCATGCGCATGCATGTGTTGCACCTGTCGTCTTTTGCAACGTTTGTGAACTATGGATTGCCTCAAGCGCTTTAATCATCGCACTCTCTTCAATCGTTAATGGATAATCTATTTTTTTTTCTGGCAATCTTAATGCTTGGTCTAAATTTTCAGCGCCACATAAACCACAGCCTGTTCGGCCAAGCAAATTTCTTCGTTTATCTTTGAGTGACTGAAAACATGCTGACGCAATATCAATTTGAAGTTCGATGCCATTAGCTTGATGAATAATTTCAATCCCGTACACATCGCTTTTATTTTCTACAATGCCTTCTGAAATTGAAAAGCCTAAGGCAAAATCTTCAAGGTCTGAGGGAGAGGCAAGCATGACAGCGTGGGAGATGCCGTTATAGACAAATGCAATCGGCACTTCTTCTGCAATATCATCTTTTTCGATCTTATTTGCATGGCTTTTTAAAACTTCATAAGTCCCAAAACTATGCTCTGTATCAATAAAAAGATTTTGTGCCACTGATTAAAGCTAATGAATTTTTAATGCGTTAGATTTACCTGCAAATTCAATTTGCTCTTCACTAAAATTTTGATATTGTTTCTGCCAATCAGATAATTGTGTTACCTTGCTGACTTGCACTGCTGTCACTTTAAATTCAGGGCAATTTGTAGCCCAATCTGAGTTGTCTGTTGTAATTACATTGGCACCTGATTCAGGATGATGGAATGTTGTGTAAATAACACCGGGCTGAACACGCTCTGTAATGTGAGCTCTTAATACAGTTTCCCCTGCTCGACTTACAATACCTACCCAATCACCAGATTGAATACCCCTTTCTTCGGCATCATGCGGATGAATCTCAACTAAATCTTCTTCATGCCACGCGACATTTTTTGTTCTTCTTGTTTGTGCGCCCACATTGTATTGAGACAGTATTCTGCCTGTCGTTAAAATGAGCGGGAATTTCTGTGTCACTTTTTCAGAAGTCGGCACATACTCAGTAATAATAAATTTACCTTTACCACGCACGAATTCATCGATATGCATAGTGGGTGTTCCAAGAGGATGCTCTTCATTACAAGGCCATTGAATACTGCCTAAATCATCTAACTTCTGATAACTCACGCCTGTAAATGTGGGGGTAAGTTTTGCAATCTCATCCATAATGTCTGAGGCATGCTTGTAATCCATTTTGTAACCTAATGCATTGCTAAGCATCTGTGTGATCTCCCAATCTTCATAACCATTCTTAGGAGACATCACTTTTCTCACTCTCGAAATACGTCTTTCTGCATTTGTAAATGTGCCATTCTTTTCTAAGAATGAAGAACCTGGGAAGAATACATGCGCATACATCGCAGTTTCATTTAAAAATAAATCTTGTACGATTACGCACTCCATCGACTCCAATGCGTGTGTCACATGCTGTGTATTTGGATCAGATTGTGCAATGTCTTCTCCTTCACAATAGAGCGCCTTGAATTGTCCATCGATCGCAACATCTAACATATTTGGAATTCTTAAACCGGGTTCATTTTGTAATTTCACATCCCATGCTTTTTCAAATAAAGCTAAGGTTGCTTTATCCGATACATGTCGATATCCTGGGAACTCATGGGGAAACGATCCCATGTCGCAGGCACCTTGAACATTATTTTGTCCTCGTAAAGGGTTGACCCCTACACCCTCTCGTCCGATATTACCTGTCAACATAGCAAGATTGGCAATACCCATCACCATTGTTGAGCCTTGACTATGTTCAGTCACACCCAATCCATAATAAATCGCAGCATTACCACCTTTAGCATAAAGTTTTGCAGCAGCTCTTACATCTTTAGCATCTACGCCTGTAAATGCGCTCATCGCTTCGGGTGAATTTTCAGGCCTAATAATAAATTCTTTCCATGCTTTAAAGGCTTCGTCTTCACAACGTGATTTAATGAAAGAATCATCCATGAGTTTTTCAGTAACAATCGTGTGGGCTAATGCATTCACCATAGCTACATTGGAACCAGGTTTGAGTTTTAAATGATAATCAGCTTTAATATGAGGAGTATTATCAACAAGATCAATAGCGCGAGGATCAACAATGATAAGTTTCGCACCTTCTCTTAAACGTCTTTTCATTTGCGACGCGAATACAGGATGACCGTCTGTTGGGTTAGCTCCAATAATCATAATCACATCCGAATGCAGAACTGAGTCAAAATTTTGTGTGCCTGCTGATTCACCTAGCGTTTGTTTAAGCCCATATCCTGTCGGCGAATGACACACACGGGCGCAAGTGTCCACATTATTATTGCCTAAAGCTGCACGCACTAATTTTTGAACAACATATACTTCTTCATTCGTACATCGTGAAGATGAAATTGCACCGACTGAATCGCGACCATATTTTTTTTGAATGCGCTTAATTTCACTTGCTGCATAATTAATCGCAACATCCCATGTTACTTTTTCCCAAGGATCATGAATACTTTTACGAATCATAGGTGTGGTTATACGATCTTTATGTGTGGCGTATCCCCAAGCAAACCTTCCTTTAACGCAGGAATGTCCATGATTAGCACCGCCATCTTTATTGGGCGTCATACGAACTACTTCTTCGCCTTTCATTTCTGCATGGAATGAACAACCGACACCACAATAAGCACAAGTCGTTGTGACGCTATGTTCGGGAACACCTGCTTCAATAATGGTATTTTCGATCAAGGTAGCAGTTGGGCAAGCCTGCACACAGGCGCCACATGAAACGCATTCTGAGTCTTTAAAATCTTTATTACCTGCCGATACCTTAGAATCAAAACCACGGCCTTGAATAGTCAGTGCAAATGTACCTTGAACTTCTTCACAGGCCCTGACACACCTTGAACATACAATGCATTTTGAAGGATCAAACGTGAAATAAGGATTTGAAGTGTCTTTAACGCTGTTTAAATGATTTTCTCCTTCGTAGCCATAACGCACATCCCGAAGGCCAACAGCGCCTGCCATATCTTGTAATTCGCAATCGCCATTCGTAGCGCAGGTTAGACAATCTAAAGGATGGTCTGAGATATAGAGCTCCATCACGCCACGCCTAATATCGGCGAGCTTGGGTGTTTGTGTGTGCACTTTAATACCTTCAGCAACAGGCGTTGTGCATGAAGCTGGATAGCCTCGACGACCTTCTATTTCAACGAGGCAGAGACGGCATGAACCAAAGGGCTCTAAACTATCCGTAGCACATAATTTAGGTACAGTGACACCCGATACAGATGCAGCATGCATAATGGAAGTACCCTCAGGCACAGAAACAGATACGCCATCAATCGTTAAATTGATCGTCTTATCTGAAGTTCTTTTTGGTGTTCCAAAATCTTTTACATCGTCCATAGGTTTTCTCGAAATAAATCAACGTATTAGTCTATGCCTTGGGCTCTTTTGCATCAACCCCAAAATCTTTAGGGAAATGATTTAAAGCGCTCAAAACGGGGTAAGGTGTCATACCACCTAAAGCACATAAAGAACCATTTAACATGGTATCTGAAAGATCTCTAATTAATGCTACGTTTTTCTTAACATCATGCCCTTGCATAATATGATCTATCACTTCAACACCACGCGTCGAGCCAATTCGACAAGGTGTACATTTCCCGCAAGATTCAATCGCACAAAAATCAAATGCATAGCGCGCCATTTTTGCCATATTAACCGTCTCATCAAATGCCACAATACCGCCATGACCCAAAACAGCCCAGATTTCAGAAAATCTTTCATAATCGAGTGGAGTATCAAATTGCGATTCGGGTAAATAGGCGCCTAAGGGTCCGCCTACTTGAACTGCTTTAATAGGCTTACCTGATAAAGAGCCTCCGCCAAAATCGTAAAGAAGTTCCCTTAAAGTAATACCAAAGGCTTTCTCAACAAGCCCCGTGCGCTTTAAATTTCCTGCCAGCTGAATAGGAAGCGTGCCTCGTGATTTACCCATGCCAAAATCTTGATAATACTTAGCTCCTTTAGCCAAAATAATGGGTACAGTCGCTAATGAAATCACGTTGTTTACAACCGTAGGTTTACCAAATAAACCTTCGATTGCGGGAAGCGGTGGTTTAAATCGCACCAATCCTCTTTTGCCTTCTAGGCTCTCTAAAAGAGAAGTTTCTTCACCACAAATATACGCGCCTGCTGCGCGCCTTACTTCTAAATGAAAAGCTTTGCCTGACTTCAAAATATCTTCGCCTAAATAACCAATCTTTGTCGCTTGGCGAATGGCTTCATTTAGAGTTTTTAGTGCATGAGGATATTCGGAGCGTAAATAGATATAGCCTTGCGTGGCGCCTACAGCAAGGCCAGCGATAATCATACCCTCAATCAAAACAAAGGGATCTCCTTCCATAATCATACGATCTGAATAAGTGCCTGAATCACCTTCATCTGCATTACATACAATATATTTTTGCGTGGCTTTGGTATCTAATACCGTTTTCCATTTAATCCCTGTAGGAAAAGCTGCACCGCCTCGGCCTCGCAAACCAGAAGCTGTAACGGTTTCCACAATCGCTTCAGGTTTTAAATTCAATGCATTTTTTAAGCCCTGGAATCCATCATGCGCCATGTAGTGATCAATATTAGTAGGCTCGGTAATACCCATGCGTGCAAAAGTTAAGCGCTCTTGTTTTTTTAACCAATCAATCTCTCCGACTAGACCCAATGCAAGAGGATGCTTACCCCCATTTATAAAATCTGCATCAAATAAAGACTTCACATCGCTTGGATTGATAGGGCCAAAACCTACCCGGCCTTGAGAGGTTTCTACTTCAACTAAAGTTTCTAACCAAAATAGTCCGCGTGAACTATTACGAATGATTTGAATGTCTAATTTTTTAGCCTGCGCTTCTTTTGAAATTGCTAACGCAACTTCATTAGCGCCAAGAGATAGTGCTGTTGAATCGATAGGTACAAAAATTTTAATACTCATGACGTACTCTTTAAATCTGAAATCAATTGATCTATTTTTTTGTTGTCTACACGTCCATAAACTTCTTCATCAATCATGACCGCGGGGGAACATGCACAATTCCCCAAACAGTAAATGGGCTCTAAAGTGATGGCGCCATCAGAAGTGGTTTCATGAAATTCAACGCCTAATTTATTTTTAATGTGAGTTTCAAGCGCGTCGCTTCCGAGAGCCTGGCAAGACTCTGCGCGACAAACTTGTAAGATATGGCGGCCAGGTTGATGTGTTCTAAAATGATGATAAAAAGTCACAACACCATGGACTTCGGCCACAGATAAACTCAAGGCTTTTGAAATTAAAGGATAAGCCAATTCTGGTACATAGCCTATATTATCTTGAATCGCATGCAATAGAGGTAATAAAGCTCCGGACATGCTCTGATGATCAGCAATGCAATGATTAATGATCTTAAGATTTTCAGGGCTTAATATAGAATTATTCACAACTTTTTTCATGTTTATTTTTATATTGCTTTTGATAAAAAGTACATTATTATAAACTTACTAGGGTGTGTCATAGGCATTATTAAATCTTAAATTGAAAGGAATTAGCATGGAAATTTTACCCGATCAAGAAAGTGAATTTTTTCATGGTGGATGCCCTCATGATTGCCCTGATACATGCTCAATGGTCTACGAGGTCCGAGATAAAAAACTCATAGGAGTCAAAGGAAACAAAGATCATCCAATGACACGCGGCGGCCTTTGCGTCAAACTTCAAGATTACGAAAAACGTCACTATCACCCCGACCGACTTCTATATCCTATGAAACGTGTGGGGCCTAAAGGATCAAAACAATTTCAAAGAATCTCATGGGATGAAGCGCTTGATACCATTGTTTCAAGATGGAAGACTATTATTAATGAATATGGTTCAGAAGCTATTATGCCCAATAGTTATCTGGGAAATCAGGGATTAGTTCATGGATTAAATGGAGGTGATTCATTTTTTGCAAGATTAGGGGCAACTGTAACAGAAAGAACATTTTGTGGTGAAGGTTCATGTACGGCCTGGCTTTTAACCATTGGCCCCACGGCCGGGGTGGATCCAGAAAGTTTTATCCATTCAAAATTTATCATTATTTGGGCTTGTAATTCTGTCAGTACAAATCTTCATCATTGGCACATTGTTAAAGAGGCACAAAAAAAAGGCGCAAAAATTGTTGTCATTGATGCATATGCTTCTAAAACTGCTAAAGAAGCCGATTGGCATATTTGTCCAAAACCAGGGACCGATGGTGCACTTGCCATGGCCATGATGCACGTTATTATTGAAGAAAATTTAGTTGATCAAGATTATGTTGATCAATATACCGTAGGCTTTCCAGAATTAGCGGCTCTTGCTAAAGAAAGAACTCCTGAGTGGGCAGAGGCCGTTACAGGAATAGCGGCTCAAGATATTAGAAAACTTGCAAGAGAGTATGCAACAACTCAACCCTCTGCAATCAGGATTGGTGTGGCTTTAGAAAAAAGCTGGGGGGGTGGTCAAACAATCAGAGCGGTCACCTGCCTTCCTGCACTCACTGGAGCATGGCGTCATGTAGGTGGAGGCATTCTTCAATTTCCAGTTTGGGAGCAACCGTATAAGTTCGATGTTATTTGCAGGCCAGATCTTATTCCCGAAGGAACTCAAGTAGTCAACAATCTTCAATTAGGTCGAGTTTTAACGGGTGAAGTCGAACTCAAGGTGCCTATTAAATCAATGATGTGTTGGAATACTAATCCTGTGACCCAAGCAACTGAAAGTGAAAAAATATTAGAAGGCTTAAAGCGTGAGGATTTATTTCTCGTTTCAGCAGAGCATTTTATATCTGATACAGCTGCATATGCTGATATTCTTTTACCCGCATCTATGGGTGCAGAACAAGAGGATATTATTTTATCTTGGGGACATCTATATCTTACTTATAACACCAAGTGTATCGAATCTCCAGGTGAAGCAATTCCTAACTATGAAATTTTTAGGCGACTTGCTCAAAGATTTGGTTTTGAGGAAGAGTGCTTTAAATGGTCAGACAGTGAATGTTTAGAACATTATGTCGATTGGAATTCACCTGCTTGTAAGGGCATAGATCTTGCGTATTTAAAAAAACATGGTTATGCAAGAATTAATGTAGGCACAAAAGATAATCGTGCTCCACACAAAGAGGGTAAATTTCCAACTCCATCTGGTAAATGTCAATTCAGGGTTGTCGGTGCAAAGAATTTTGTCGCCGGTCCTTTTAGGCAGATGTATGATGCCTTCCAACCAGGAGATGATATTCCAGAACTGCCGGATTATATTCCATCAAAAGAGACTCCTTCGGCTAATCCTTCATTAGCAAAAAAATATCCTTTAAATATTTTAGCTCCAAAAAGTCACGGATTTATTAACTCAAGTTACGCTAATATTGAAAATAAACTCAAAGCTCAGGGCGAACAATTCGTTATGATTCACCCTCTCGATGCGAAGGCACGTGGAATTAAAGAAGGCGATCGTACCAAAGTTTTTAATGATCGAGGGTTCTTCGAAGCAAAATCAAAAATCACTACAGACGTGAATCAAGGAATTGTTGTGGCAACTTTAGGTTATTGGAGACAACATAATAACGGTGTTGTAAATTCTGTAAGTTCAAATGCCTATGGGGATATGGGTCACTCCCCGACATCTCACGATTGTCTTGTTGAAGTGCAGCTTGCTTAATCCAAAGTTGCCATTGCAAAAACAATTTCCATTAGATCTCATTGATCTATTTAATAGAAAGATAAATTATCTTCGTCTATCAATCACGGATCGCTGCGATTTTCGATGCGTATATTGCATGAGTGAGGATATGGAATTCTTACCTCGCGATGAAGTGCTCTCGCTTGAAGAATCAGCAAGAATTGTAAGAATTTTTGCTTCACTCGGTGTTACAAAGGTAAGAATTACAGGTGGAGAACCATTGGTAAGAAAAAATATTGGTTGGCTTTTTCATAATATATCTGCCATACCCACGCTAAAAGAAATCGTTATAACCACAAATGGTAGTCAATTGAGTCAGCATGCGGAAATGCTAAAAAAATCGCATGTAAAAAGAATTAATATAAGTCTTGATAGCTTAAACCATGCTTTATTTAAAAAAATTACTCGGGTCGGTGATTTAGATAAAGTTTTAAAAGGCATTGATAAAGCGATTGAAATAGGATTCTCAAATATCAAGCTTAATACCGTTTTGATGAAAGGGATCAATGATCACGAAACTATTGATTTGGTTCATTTTGCAATCAATAAAAAAATAGATATTTCTTTTATTGAAGAGATGCCTTTAGGCAATATCGATCATGCAAGAAAAGATACCTTCATTAGCAATGATGAGGTATTAAAAAATTTACAGAATCATTTTAATTTAATTCCAACAACTTTTACTTCAGGCGGCCCTGCAAAATATTGGCAGCTTGCCAATCAATCGACTAAGATTGGTTTTATTTCTCCACATAGTCATAATTTCTGCGATACCTGCAATCGCGTTAGAGTCTCATCGAAAGGCGAATTATTTTTATGCTTAGGACAGGAAGAAAAAATAGAGCTCATGCCTCTCTTACGCGAATATCCCAATGAAGACTGGCCTATTCAGAAAGCTATTATAGAAAGCATGATGATAAAACCAGAGGCTCATGATTTTAATCTTGAGATAAATAAACCAGCCGTTGTGAGGTTTATGTCACATACCGGGGGTTAAATTTAATTGGATGAGAAAATCGCTGTGGTTATTTTAGCGGGCGGCCAATCAAAACGTATGCAGGTTCAAAACAAAGCAACTGTTTTATTTAAAGGTAAGCCTTTAATTAGGCATGTCATTGACCGCATGAAATCGCAAGCAGAACATGTTTTTATTAATACACATCAAAATCAAAATGATTTTGATGCATTTCATTTGCCTCTAATTGATGATGTATTCACTACTCATGAAGGTCCTCTTTTAGGTATGTTAACTAGCTTAAAGACAATCAAAACGGATTGGATCCAATTTGTACCTTGTGACACACCCAATCTTCCAGACAATCTTATTGCAAATTTACTAAAAGAAAATAAAGCAAAAAAAACTCTAGTTGCAGTGCCTGAAACGAGCGATGGGCTTCAATCAGCATGTCTTTTATGTCATTTATCCACATTAAACAATCTCCAAGATTTTTTTAATCGAGGGGGACGTAAGATTGAAGACTGGATAAGGCAATTATCTTTTTCTATAGTGCGATTTCATGATCAGTCACAATTTATAAATATCAATACACAAGAAGAATTAAAGAAAACATCTCTATGAAAAAAGATATCAGCTTAAGTGATTTAATTTCTGAATCGAATATAGTGCAAGATTACGATCCTAATGCGATGTCGGTTGAAAAAGCCAAAACATGGATTGCCAATTTTTTAAAACCAAGCAACCAACAAGAAATCATACATATCAAAGATGCACTCCATCGTATTGTCGCGGAATCTATCACAGCATCCATTAATGTTCCTAATCATGACAATTCAGCCATGGATGGTTATGCAATCAATATAAATATTCTTAACGGTGACGGTCCTTTTAGTCTCAAAGTGACAGGCAAACTCTTGGCAGGTAATCAATTAGAAGGTAATGCAAATCAAGCTGTTCGCATCATGACAGGAGCCAGTATTCCCTCTGGATTGAACGCTGTCATTCCTCAAGAGTATGTTGAACTCAATGAAGATGTAATTACATTCAAAATAAAGCCTCATGTCAATCAAAACATTCGACGCTTAGGTGAGGATATCAAAAGCGGACAAGTGGTATTTCAAATTGGTCGAAAGATAGAGCCTTGTGATTTAGGTTTGCTTGCGTCGATTGGTATAGATTCAATCAAAGTTTATCGAAAAATTAAAGTTGCTTTTTTTTCAACAGGCGATGAAATTGTTTTACTCGGCAATCCTTTGTCAGCAGGTCAGGTTTTCGACAGTAATCGCTATAGTCTTATTGGCCTTTTAAAACGACTTAATGTGGAAGCAATCGATCTTGGCGTCACTCCTGACAATAAAAAAGTCATTGAAGATACATTAAAAAAAGCAAGCGATATGGCAGATGTCGTGATTACAACAGGAGGTGTTTCTGTCGGCGAAGCGGATTATATGAAAGAAATATTAAAAAAAATAGGCGAAATCTTATTTTGGAAAATTTCTATGAAGCCAGGACGACCTCTCGCGTATGGAAAAATTGGTCGCTGTCATTATTTTGGACTTCCAGGGAATCCTGTGTCAACGATGGTCGCTTTTTATCAATTTGTAAGGGAAGCTATTCTTACTTTATCAGGTCAAACACCTATTCCCAAAACACCTCTTATCAGAGCGCAACTTTTATCGCCGATTAAAAAAATTCCCGGTCGAACGGAGTTTCAAAGGGGCATTTATGAGCAAGATAATCAAGGTATATTCAAAGTGAGTCCTCTCAAAGATCAAGGTTCAGGTATTCTAAGATCAATGAGTGAGGCCAATTGTTTTATTGTGCTTCATGAAGATACGGCAAATTTAGAAAAAGATATGTGGGTCGATATTCAGTTATTTGATAGCCTTTTTTAAAGCTCAAAAAAAGTAATTTTTTTATAAAAAAAGTTCCTCAAACCCTTCTTTTTTTCTTAAATCCCATCACTTTTTTATTAAAAATCGCTTAATATAGAGACGTGGAAATCAATAAAAAAGTCCCTTCATTTAAACTTCCTGGCACGAGTGGTCTTCAATTTAATCTGTCAGATTTCAAAGGTCGTTACCTTGTTGTTTATTTTTACCCCAAAGACGCAACCCCAGGCTGCACTACCCAAGGTGTTGACTTTAGAGATGCTTATAAAAAAT
>JACCDJ011553568.1_pt1 | contig 17701 bp, 15 predicted proteins | sample 7444481 | NCBI WGS metagenome assembly JACCDJ01 (sample SAMN15323435, study PRJNA562643) | freshwater metagenome | isolation source: river surface water | place: USA:Blue River Watershed | collected 2017-08-15 | reverse complement strand
TATAAGTTCTACCTTAACGGTGAAAATCAACCACCAATCATCGTCCATGGTGTCATTACCCTCATTCGTTAACGCATGAAAAAAAGCAACTTTCGTTGCCTTCTTTGATTTGATTTGAGTTTATATCGGACTTTTTTTAGTCTATTATGTGTTAAGATCAGGCTTGCATTATGAAATATAATCAATTACCCAGCTTGGCGTATCAATCACCGAATTGATCACTACATTTTCACCGTCAGTAATTTCTGCAATTAAATTAGCAGATGTATGTGTATTATCAAAAATATAAGCTCTATGACTTTCTTTGAGAGCATCTTTTAAGTTTTTCAAACTTTTATAATAACGATTTTCTATTGTTTTGGGGTCTACATAATGTCCTTTTTGAGCTACTCTAACATTTACTCTACTTATGTTGATCTCCGGGTCTTCAGTAGCTATAAAATAAAAATACACTCTATATCCCTTAGATTTTGCTTCTTTCAAAAACTGTATTTTATTCGGATGACTCATTACAGTTTCATAAGTAAATGAGATATCATTATTTAAAAGTTGTTGCCGAATAAATTCTGCCAAGTCGGCAGCTAAATAAGAATCAACAACAGCACTAGTCGTTAGAATGTTGTGACTTACCTTAATTTTAGTAGATAAATCTGGTTCTTTTCTTTTTATCGGTGAGAAAGTGCTTGTTTCAAAGAATTTAGCTATTTGATTCTCTGAAATTTGAAGTTGAAAATTTGCAAAATCAATTTTAAAATTGCTTTTTAACGTTTCTTCAATTTCATCTGCATTTACATAAACTCCTAAATTGATTTTGTTTTCATCGAGTATGCCTTTAAAAATAGTGGTTTTTCCTGAACCATTAGGACCGGCAAATACCCTCATTCGCTTGGCGATCATCCTATTTCAATTTAAATTGTAGAGGTAATCGATTCTCGCTTTTATGAAGTTTTTTAATTAAGCGTTTTTCACCTGAAGTTGTTATTTCAAATAAATTTCCATTTTCTTCCATCATTTGTGGGATATTCATTTCCTTCGCTGCTTTACTTGCTTTTGCGGTTGCTGAAATTGCAGCTCCTACAAAAGCTCCAATGATTGCTCCTTCTTCCTTATCTTTAGCAAGCAAAGTACCCAAAAATGTTCCAATCAAGCCGCTGGTGATTAATGATTCAATTGAGGGATCAGATGGTTTCATTACCCAAATTTAAACTTTTTTTATAGATTATTCAATAACAACTACAATTTTTTCTAAATTTTACAGATTCACGAAAGGTGACATTTATTTTGGAACGGACAAATTCAAAACAATGGAGCAGAATGTCCATCTGGAAGTTATTTCGTGCTTTATAAGTTTTACCTCAACGGCGAAAATCAACCACCAATCATCGTCCATGGTGTCATTACCCTCATTCGTGAACGCATAAAAAAAGGCAGCCGTAGCTGCCTTTTTTGTTATATAATTTTAATCTTACTCCACCGTTACAGACTTTGCCAAGTTTCTTGGTTGGTCTACATTGCAACCTCTCATGACAGCAATGTGATAACTCAACAATTGTAATGGAATTGTGTTAATCAATGGACTCAAAGCTTCAATGGTTTCTGGAACCTCAATAACATGATCTACCAAAGAATCCAATCCTCTGTTTCCTTCAGAAACAACCGCAATGACTTTCCCTTTACGAGCCTTCACCTCTTGGATGTTGCTCACCACTTTTTCATAGTGTTCACTGTTTGTGGCAATCACTACTACCGGCATTTCTTCATCGATTAGAGCAATTGGACCATGTTTCATCTCCGCTGCAGGATATCCCTCAGCATGAATGTAACTAATTTCTTTAAGCTTCAACGCTCCTTCCAAAGCAACTGGGAAATTATAGCCTCTACCCAAATACAAGAAATTCTTAGCATCCTTATATTTATCAGCCAATTCCACAATCATATCGTTTAACAACAACGCTTTTTCAATTTTTGAAGGAATTGTTTCCAATTCATCCATGAAAGCAGTGATTTCTTTGATGTTCATGGTACCACGCAATTTTGCCATGCCCACTGCCATCAAAGCCAACACTGTAACTTGAGCCGTAAATGCTTTTGTACTCGCAACACCAATTTCTGGACCAGCATGAGTGTAGGCTCCGGCATGACTCATTCGAGGAATGCTACTTCCAACCACGTTACAAACGCCAAAAACCGATGAACCCTTTCTTTTCGCAAGCTCCATGGCCGCCAATGAATCTGCAGTTTCACCAGATTGAGAAATCGCAATGATTAAATCGTCTGGATATAATACAGGGTTTCTGTATCTAAATTCAGAAGCATATTCAACCTCAACCGGAACTCTTGCCAAGTCTTCAAACAAGTATTCAGCAACCAATCCTGCATGCCAACTTGTACCACATCCAATTAATATCAATCGCTTGATTTCTTTCAAACGATCTGCATAATCTTCCATGCTACGCATCATGATTTCTCCAGTGGTAGCATCAAAACGACCTCTAAAACTGTCGAAAATAGAACGCGGTTGCTCGTAAATTTCTTTCAACATGAAATGCGGATATCCGCCTTTCTCTAGTTGCTCTAAATTCAATTCAAGTTCTTGAACATAAGGTACTTGAACTACATTGTCGATTGATTTAATGATCAGTTCCTTTTTCTCTACAATGGCAATTTCACCATCGTTCAAATACACAACTTTATTGGTATATTCAACAATTGGCGTTGCATCAGAAGCAAAGAAAAATTCACCCCTATCTTTTCCCATTCCAACAACCAAAGGACTTCCTTTTCGGGCAGCAATGAGGTGTTCTGGGTGATTCTTACTCAAAATCACAATGGCATAAGCGCCAACCACTTGTTTGAGCGATGACCTCACTGCATCTGCCAACGGCAAACCAGTATGTTCCATCACATCTTCTATCAAATGCGCCAACACTTCTGTGTCGGTATCACTTGAAAAAACATGCCCACGCTGTTTAAGTCCCTCCTTTAATGTCGCATAATTTTCAATGATCCCATTGTGAATGATGCTCAAATCGCCAGACTGACTCAAATGCGGATGTGCATTTTCGTTATTTGGTTCACCATGTGTAGCCCAACGTGTATGCCCCATACCAATTGTCCCAGTAACATCTTGTCCCTCGGTAATTGCTTCAAGATCAGCCACTTTGCCCTTTTGCTTATAGATGCGCATGTCGCCATTTAACAAGGCAACACCGGCACTATCGTATCCACGATATTCTAGACGTTTCAGTCCTTTAACAACAATAGGAAACGCTTCTTTATTTCCAATATAGGCAACAATACCACACATGATTTATTATATAATTATAGATTAAGCTAAACCGAAAGCCGCTTTCGTAGCGCCAACAGCATTTGTTTCTTCCCAAGGGAATAAATTTACAGTTACTTTAAGTTCATTTGGTTTACCTGCGTTGAACACTTTTGTCACTGTTTCTGGATTGCGACCCATGTGTCCATAAGCAGCAGTTTCCAAATAAATAGGAGTTCTTAAGTTAAAGCGTTGCTCAATATGGTAAGGCTTCAAGCTAAATTCTGGCATGTTTTTAACAATTGCAGCAATTTCACCATCGTTTTTACCCACTTTAGCAGTACCGTAAGTATCTACATAAACACCCACCGGCTCAGCAACACCAATTGCATAACTTACTTGAACCAAAATTTGGTCACAAACACCTGCAGCAACTAGGTTCTTGGCGATATGACGGGTTGCATATGCAGCACTTCTATCTACTTTTGAGGGATCTTTACCTGAGAAAGCACCACCACCGTGAGCACCACGTCCACCATAGGTGTCAACAATAATCTTACGACCAGTTAAACCTGTATCTCCGTGAGGACCACCAATGACAAATTTACCAGTTGGGTTAATGTGATAAGTGATGTTATTATCGAACAAATATTGCAAAGAAGCATCCAATTTTGCTTTCACGCGAGGAATCAAAATTTGAATGATATCGCTAGAAATTTTAGCCAACATTTCGTTATCGGCTTTCAAAACATCAGCTTCAGATTGAGAAGCAGGCTTCACAAAATCGTCGTGTTGTGTAGAAATAACAATGGTATCAATTCTCAAAGGTTTGTGATCATCAGAATATTCAATGGTCACCTGACTTTTTGCATCTGGACGCAAGTAAGGAATTTGATTATTTTCTCTGCGCATTTCAGCCAACTCTTGCAAAAGCATGTGAGCCAACATCAATGGAAGAGGCATATAGTTTTCGGTTTCGTTTGTAGCATAACCAAACATCATACCTTGGTCGCCGGCACCTTGTTCTTCAGGATTCTTGCGTTCAACACCTTGGTTGATATCGGCACTTTGTTCGTGAATGGCTGATAAAATTCCACAGCTGTTCGCATCGAACATGTATTCACTTTTGGTATATCCAATTTTAGCAATAACACCGCGTGCAATGCTTTGAACATCTAAATATGCTTGAGATTTAACTTCACCCGCTAATACCACTTGACCTGTTGTTACCAAAGTTTCACAAGCTACTTTACTGCTAGCATCGTAAGCCAAAAAATTATCGATAAGCGCGTCAGAGATCTGATCAGCTACTTTATCTGGGTGTCCCTCAGACACCGATTCGGAAGTAAAAAAATACGGCATTTTTGAATATTTTCACAAATATACAAAGTTCATTGCGATTTTTATAAATCGGCTTTGTAAGTGGTCGTTTTTCTTATAGTTGATCACAAAAAATTTGGTATCTTTGCACCCTATGTTTGAAAACCTGCAATCCAGATTAGAAAAAGCATTTAAATCGCTGAAAGGGCAAAGCAGCATCAATGAGCTCAACGTTGCAGAAACGGTGAAAGAAATTCGCCGTGCATTAATTGCTGCCGACGTTAACTTTAAAGTTGCTAAAACATTCACCGATGACGTTTTGGAAACCGCGCGTGGTCAAAATGTAATTAAATCTGTTTCCCCTGGACAATTACTCACTAAAATTGTTCACGACCAATTGGTTCAACTCCTTGGCGGTACAACCCAAGAATTGTCTACAAAAGGTTCGCCTGCAATTATATTAATTGCCGGTTTGCAAGGTTCTGGTAAAACAACTTTCACGGGTAAACTGAGTAAATATCTTAAAAGTCAAGGCAAAAACCCATTGGTGGTTGCTGGCGACGTTTACCGACCTGCTGCACGTGAGCAACTCCGCGTGCTTGCTAGCCAAACCGAAGTTGGTTACTACACCGAAAACGAAAATAACAATCCGATCAATATCGCAGAAAATGCGATTAAATACGCAAAAGCCAACAATCATAATGTGGTTATTGTCGATACCGCTGGTCGTATTGCCATCGATAAAGAAATGATGGACGAAATAGCGTCCCTCAAAAAAGCTTTAAACCCTACCGAAATTCTTTTTGTTGTTGACTCAATGACGGGTCAAGACGCCGTAAATACCGCTAAAAACTTTAACGATGTTTTGGACTTTACCGGGGTTGTTTTAACAAAATTAGACGGTGACACCCGCGGTGGTGCTGCCCTTTCCATTAAATCGGTGGTGAACAAACCAATTAAGTTTGTTTCGAACGGCGAAAAAATGGATGCCCTCGACGTTTTCCATCCAGATCGTATGGCAGGACGTATTTTGGGTATGGGCGACGTGGTTTCTTTGGTGGAAAGAGCTCAGGCTACTTTCGATGAGGAAGAAGCACAGCGTTTATCGAAGAAAATTGCCAAAAACAAATTCGATTTTGAAGATTTCCTAGGTCAGTTGCAACAAATTAAAAAGATGGGTAACATGAAAGATTTACTTGGAATGTTGCCTGGTGTTGGAAGCAAAATTAAAGATTTAGACATCGATGATAATGCGTTCAAAGGAATTGAAGCTTTAATTCAGTCGATGACACCTCAAGAGCGCGAAAAACCTGAGATTCTCAATGCTTCTAGAAAGCAAAGAATTGCCTCTGGTAGTGGTCGTTCTGTACAAGAATTGAACAAACTTTTGACACAATTTACCCAAATGCGTCAAATGATGAAATCAATGAACAACAACAAAGGCAAAATGCGTGGAATGTTTAAATAAAACACCATGAACAAAAACCTTGCAAACATTAGAAAAGATTATTTAAAGGGAAGCATTTCTGTAGATTCGATGCCCGAAAATCCGCTTGAAGCCCTTCAAAATTGGGTCAATCAGGCCATTGAATCGGAAGTCGAAGAGCCTACAGCAATGAATATTGCCACCATTTCTCAATCGAAATTCCCCCATTCTAGGGTGGTTCTTTTGAAAGAAATTAATTCTGAGGGACTTGTGTTCTTCACCAATTATAAAACTCAGAAAGGACAAGATATTGCTTTCAACCCCAATGTTGCGGTGAATTTCTTTTGGCCAGCTTTGGAACGACAAGTGAGGGTTCATTGCGTTGCGGCCAAAATATCTGCAGCAGACAGCGATGCTTACTTTTATTCTAGGCCTAAAGCTTCTCAAGCAGGTGCCATTGTGAGTGCTCAAAGTTCTGAAATCGACAAAGATGAGAACCTGGAAGCAAAAATTGCAGCAATTTTAGAATCAAACGATGAAATTAAACGCCCAGAGCATTGGGGAGGATTTGTTTTAATTCCTGAGTATTTCGAATTCTGGCACGGAAGAGCAAGTCGTATCCACGATAGAATTGCATACAGTCAAAATTCTGGTGCATGGATTAGAAAGCGACTATCGCCTTAATTTTTATCTTATATTTTAATGGAAATAAAGTTGACCGAAGGTTGCAAAACACAACCTTCGAATCAACAATTTTTTTTACAATTCTACATAAGTTTATAAGCACCAAAAGGGTGAAAGAGCCTGTAGATATTGGATTTTTTCAATCTTACTGTAGTATTTACAAAAACAATGCCAAACTTTTTTAATTGAAAAAAAATAAAGATGCAAGCATAAAAAAAGACGCTCAAAGGCGTCTTTTTTTTTATGCTATTGATCACTTAAACTTTGGTGATTAAACCATTGGAAAATATTATTTGTCTTGAGCTTGGTCTGAAAATTTCTCCATCAAATCAGAAGAAATTCCGGTGAAGCTAAATCCACCGTCGTGGAAAAGGTTTTGCATTGTTACCATACGGGTATAGTCACTAAACAAACTCACACAATATTGCGCACATTGGTCGGCAGAAGCATTTCCAAGTGGACTCATTGTATCGGCATAGTTGTAGAATGCATCAAAACCTCCAACACCGCTACCGGCAGTTGTTTTGGTAGGGCTTTGAGAGATTGTATTGACACGAACTTTTTTAGACTTACCATAGTGGTAACCAAAGCTACGTGCAAAGCTCTCAAGAAGTGCTTTTGCATCGGCCATTTCACCGTAATCTGGGAAGGTACGCTGTGCAGCAATGTAACTTAGTGCAACAATAGAACCCCAATCGTTCATCGCATCTGCTTTCATTAAGGTTTGCATTAATCTATGGAACGACATAGAAGAGATGTCGAAAGATTGGTGCATATAATCGTAATTAGAATCGGTGTAAGGATTCTTTTTACGCACATTGAGACTCATACCAACACTATGCAGTACAAAATCAATTTTACCATTGAAGGCTGTCATTGAGCCTGAAACGAGTGCCTCTAAATCTTCCATTTTTGTTACATCTGCGTAAATCAACGGAGCATTTAATTTCTTCGCTAAATCTTCAGTTTGACCAACACGAGCAGCCACTGGAGCATTTGTTAATACAATATTTGCGCCTTCGGCAACGCACTGTTCAGCAACTTTCCAAGCAATTGAAGCTTCATTCAACGCGCCAAAAATGATACCATTCTTACCTTTTAAAATTTGATTTGCCATAGAATTATTTTGATGCGAAAATACTTCATTCTGAACACAAAAGAAAATCTAATCAATTCTGATGAAATTTTATCATCCAAACACAAGTAATTGTCATTTTAAATTTTAAGGTGTTTTTTTCTTGAATATGTAGATATTTTTCGTTTAATTTACACTTAAATTATTAATTTAAAGATGAATAAAAACTTACTCTCCATTTGTATCGCATTGTTAATCGGTGCAAACTTGTTTGGACAATTTGTGAGTGATCATAGAGCGATCATTAGCAACATTCCGGTTAAAACAAGCATGAAAAAAGTATCTTCACGTTCTGCAACAAATCCAAAAACTTGCGACACAGATACTAGTTATTTTGCAAATATTTCAACATCTATCTCTGGTGGTTCATACCAGTATAGATCATTGAATATTGGTTCAGGACAAGGTTTAGGTCAGTTTTTTGGCGCACCGACCACAATCACAGTTTCCGGTTTTAGATTTTTTGGCTATTTTGTATACGACACTACAACAAAAGTTAAAAGTACTTATGTGAAATGTAATTTATACAAAGCTGGTTCCGATTCTTTACCAACTGGTCCAGCATTGGCAAGTACGACAATCAAAATAGACACTATAAACGGCCCATTATATTTGAACAAAATCACACGCAATGTTCAATTTTCAACACCAGTTTCTTGCAATTTCCCTTACATCATTACCGTGGAAAGTGACAGTACTAGCTCTAAGCCTGGAGTGGTTACGAATGCTTGGCAGTACGGCGATGGCGAAGGTCGCAATTTAGCAGTAGGCTCAGTGAGCGGTAAATGGTATCGTTGTTTACAACTGAATATTGGTGGTGTTTCATTTGACGCCCACATGCAAATTTATCCTTTTGTAAGTTACAAATTTGGAACAGACTTCACATCAAATATCAATTGTTACAATGTTATTGATACGATTCGCTTAACAAATTCTTACAAATCTAATGTGGGTGGTAGCGTTTACTACAATCAATACCAATACTACGACGAATTAGGTTATGGATATAACGATTATTGCCACACTTGGGTGATCAATGGTTCAACTTACCTATACAATCAAGTAGACGCAAAATTAAAATCAAGTTCAAAAAGCAACATCAATGTCGCTTTGCGCTCAATGGTTGTTACATACACCACTGGTTTGTGCTACGACACCACAATCAAAGATATTTACTTTAAACCCGCAACCCCATCACTCTTTAAAGCCGCAAATGGCTGTATAGGTGACTCGTTGAAAATGACTGTCACTGGTGATGCCGGTACAACGATGGCATGGTTTAAAAAACAAACAGATGCAAATCCATTCCATACAGGATTATCATACACCATTTCAAATGTTCAAAAGGCTGATACTTTTTACGTGCGTTCTATTAACGGACCATGTTCTTCTGGTTTCCTAACAATTTATCAGAAAGCAAGTGCTTATCCTACTTCTTTAACAACTAAAAATGACTCAATTTGTGCAAGTGCAACGGCAAATTTAGTTGCTTCAACAAATATTGGTGCAATCGAATGGTATACTGCTAAAACAGGCGGCAATAAAGTTGCAACTGGAAATTCTTACCAAACAAATCAATTATATTCGGATACAGCATTTTATGCACAAGCAAATAACAATGGTTGTATTTACAAAGGTGGAAGAGCAACTGTTCGTGCCTTCGTTGGAAGTTCTTATGCTCCAAGCTTGCCTACCAATGTTAAAGATACAAGTATTTGCTTTACTAGTAGCTCAACTGTGACTATCTCTGCAACCCCATCAACCGGTTCATCTCTTCGTTGGTTTGATGTTCCAGTTGGTAGCACTCCACTTGCAACAGGAAATACTTATGATGTCATCGTGAATTCTAGAGGTACACAAACATTCTATGTAGAATCTTGGAATGGTATCTGTGGTAGTGGTAGAACAGCGATCAACATCGTTGGTGCTAAGTACCCATCAACTTTTACAAGAACAAATGCAACAATTTGTGCTGGAGATTCAGCAACTGTTGGAGCTTCAACTCTTTGGGGTAATGTTGAATGGTATTTAACCAAATCTGGTTCAGTTATTTCAACTCAGAAAAACATCACCATCCAAGGTTTAACTAAAAATATCAACTTCATATATTACAAAACCCGTGAAGACAATTGCGTGAGTCCTAACTTCGATAGCGTAAAAGTTACCGTGAATTCTGCTCCTACTGTGACTAAAGTAACAAATAACGATGTTTGTCAAAAAGGTTTAGGCGCAATCTCTGTTGAAATGGCTTCAGGCAATATCAATTGGTATTTAGATGAAACAACAGCATCTTCGTTTGCAACAGGCAAGACTGTTTCTTTAGGTCAAATGTGGTCTAATGTAACATTATACTATTCTACAGAAGCAAATGGCTGTTATGGCCCAAGAATACCAGTAACTGTTAAAGCATTACCAAGACCAACTGCCGGTTTCACTTGGACATTGGCTTGGCCTAGAAAAGTATCTTGTACTCCTATTACAACAGCGGGCATGACATTCTCTTGGAATTGGGGTGATGGTAATACCACAAGTGGTTTACCAGCGTCTCATACCTATGCTGCAGATGGTGATTATACCATTAAATTGGTAACCACTAGTACAACAAATAATTGTACAGATACTGCCGACATCCCTGTTTCTGTGAGCCATGTGAGCACCAAGAACATTAGCAACCCTACTGTAAGTGTTTATCCTAATCCTGTTAAAAACGGCACTATGTTAAACATTCAAGGCATCAACGCTACTGAAGTACATTGGTACGATGTAAGTGGTCGTGAAGTTGCAGTTGAAAAGGTATTCGAAAACGCTACAGTTGTCCCTACAAAACTAAATGCTGGTTTGTATTGGATCAAAGGTGGCAACAACGAGCAATCGTTCAAAGCATCTATCTATATCAATAACTAATTCATCTTTAAATACGTAAAAAGGCTGCCTCTAAAGGGCAGCCTTTTTTATGTTCACTCCGTTCTAAAAAAAACCTGTTGTTTCTGAATTACGTTCAGGAATATATTTTCAACTTGAATAAAAAATGGAACCTTAATATTAAGGTTGATGATCTTCAGAATCTTTGATTCCCATCGACATTAAATTAAATGCCATCACCAATAACATAATGGCCAAACCTGGTATGATTGCCAAATAAGCCTTGTCAATCACCAAATAACCCAAGTTTTCTTTCACCATAATTCCCCAACTTGGCGTTGGTGGTGCAACTCCCAATCCCAAAAACCCTAAACCCGCTTCCAACAATATTGCTGCTGCAAAATTTGTGGTCGCCAAAACAGTCAATGAACCCCTTAAATTTGGTAAAATATGTTTAAACATGATATGAAACGAAGAAAATCCTGTAATCTTCGATGACAATACAAACTCCCTATTTCTCAATTGCATCGTTTGCCCTCTTACAACCCTTGCAACCTCTACCCAGCTACTTAAACCCGTTGCCAATAAAACTTGAAAATATCCCTTTCCAAGAAAAAAACTCAATCCCAAGGCAATCAGCAATGTAGGAACCGACCAAAATACCGTGATTACCCATGTTAAAAACAAGTCTAATTTCCCACCAAAATATCCGGCAACTAAACCAATAAAAACACCAATAATTAAACTCAGCGCCATGGCCAAAAATCCAATGCTCAACGAAACTCGTGTGCCAATGACCAAGCGACTAAAAATATCTCTTCCAAAACGGTCAGATCCAAGAATGAAATTTCTCGTTTTCATGGATTTACCATCAATTGAATCAAGGCTCAACGTCATAGAAATTCCCCTTTTCTCATTAAAAAAAGTGATCTTATTATTTCTGAAGGATATTGGGTGCGTTTGTGAAATTGAAATGATCTCGCCCAATCCATCATCCCCCAAAAGCCAAAAAAAGATGGATCTTTCCTCGGTTCTTTCTTTCTGCACATACTTCACCGTGGCTCCTGGAGACAAACTCGACCATTCGGGCATAATTTGATTGGAATCAACCGATGAATCTGGTGTAATTGAATACCCCAACAACCCTAAAATAAAGAAGAAGGCACAAACAGAAAAACCTGTTAAAAATAATGGTTGTTTAAATATCTTTTTGAGCATTTACAATGCCATTTTTATGGTATAAATCCAAAACTACAATAATTGCTGTAAACGCCCATAATGGAACAGCAACTTTATCGTACTGACTATAATTATTCAATATCGCATGTACATAATACGCAATCAAACCCAAAAGTACAATAGAGGCTGTAAGTTTCACTTTGAGTATGGATGTTTCATAAATAACTTTAAATCCTGTAGAAATGGTTAAAAGCACCAAACTCGTCCATACGATGAGTCCTATATATCCCATTTCACTCATTGCTGAGAAAAATTCACTGTGCGCATCACCTAAATCACCAGAGTTTGTGCTGATAATGGTGAGTTCCGAACTTTTTTGAAAAGGACCATACTTGAAAACATAAGTACCTGGACCAAAACCAAAAAACGGACGTTCCGAAACCATTCTTCCCGCACATTTCCATCGGTTGATACGCTCTAAATTACTCGGATCGGTTGTAATATTACTCACCGACTTAACATGTCCCTCAAGTTCATCGCTACTCCCCTGTTTGTTTGCTTCTAAAGAATATAAAATTTCGTCTTGTTGAATCACAGCATAGGTTCCAACGCTCAAAAGCACAATGAAAATCCATGAAAACTTCACTTTCATGTTTAGCAAAGCCCAAACACCAAATGCCACAACCAAACTTAACCAAGTGGCCCTTGTAAAACTCACAATAATTCCAAAAGTTAACACAAACAGTGCAAAGAGAAGAATTGGACTGAAAAACACATGGAAATTAAACTGTCTTACGTAAAAAGTATAGAAAAAGAGGATGAAAAATGCGAAAGCAATTGAGGCTGCATACATTCCATGATCTGGAAAGAACGGCCAAGAAATACCATAACTCGCACTCCTCGAAAACCCATCTGCCGAATGCATCATCAATGTATACCCTACACAAATTAGGGTGAAAACCGTAAACGCGCTTAAAAACCAATGAATTTTTGAATAATCTCTGAAAATTCTAATTCCAAAGAAAAAGAATAAGGTAATATACCAAGTTCTAGCCAAACTAAACTTTACACTCACCAATGGCAATGAACTGAATATACTCGATATCCAAAGCCAAGCCAAATAAACAAGCACCATGATCACAAGGGGATGCTTAAAGATTCTTGAATTTACGCGACCTTCTCTGTATAGGTTAAAGGTTAAAAGTAAGAACAAAAAGATGTACATGGGTTCGGTTGGAAGCGACATGCCAAATCCACCGAATAGATTGTCGTTGTTAACCGATAACGGCGCCAAAGCACCAAAAAACAATAAGGCTTTTTCGGTGTATAAAACACTTAACAAAATTGCACCGATTCCTATCGGAAGCAGCAATACCCAATATGCTTGAAAAACAGTTGCAAACGCAAAGCCAAATGCCAATAGCACCAACACCGAAAACAAAAGTATTTTTTGTTTCGCGCTTATTTGCAACGGCAGCAAATTCATAAATTACTTACGTCTAAACAATTCCATAGAAGCCAAAACAATTGCAGTAGCAACGAAGGTTCCTAATAAAGAGAGTATTATGATAAACGTGCGCTTCGGCCAAGCTTTAATTTCTGGTGTTGTAGCAGCTTCTACAGTGAATTTATGTGACATGGTTTCACCAACGTCTACTTTACGTTTTTCGTATTGAGTAATTAAATCACTTTCCTTTTCTTCTTCAAGTTTAATCAACTCGTTCAAAGCAATGAAATCACCCCCACTTGCAACCAAAGTTTTTTGCTCTTCAAGAAGCTTCTTCATTTCACTCACTTTACCACTAGATTGAGCTTTGTAAATTTCCTCAGCCAACGCACGACTTTGTTCCTCGTAGTTGGTAATACCATTCTGACCTAGTTTTCTTAACTCATCTTTGATATTCTGAATTTTTCCCCTCTTATCATTTAAAGCCCTTTCAACAATTTGTAATGCCGGAGTCGCCACCTGATTTTGAATCTCAGTTGTAATGCTATCGTACAAATTGGCAATGCCATTGGCCAAATCAGCAGCCATTTTAGGATCTTCATCCAAAACCTCAATTTTAATGCTCAGGTAACGAGTTCTCTCAAAACTAAAATTTTCTTTGATCTTATTGTCCAAAGCATATTGAGGATATTTCTCTGTTTTGGGATCAATTCCATAGTGCTTCAACAAATTGAAATTACGGACCAATCTACCTAATAAAGTACCAGATTGTAAAACCTGCAGCGCCTTTTCTGCTTCAATCTCTTCACCAAATTCTAATGGATCAGATTGACGCTGATTCAATTCAGTTAACAAAGCGTTTGAAATTGAATTATTCTTGGTTGGATAAAAAATATGACGTGCTGAATATTTAGGTTTTGTGATTGCCGGATGTGTCAATACAATTGAAAAAATCACAGCACACAATGCACTAATTAAAAAAACCTTTCTCCAACGCCAAAAGAAGTTCACTACTCCAACAAGGGTAATTGGCTTTACTTCATTTTCATCGATTAAGTTATTTGAGCTGGAATTAAAATTTTGATTCATGTTAAGACTAATACGTTTTCAAAAATATCTAAACGTAACGACTATCTAATGTATTTCATCAGAAATATTTAGATTATCCACATTTTTTTTCGTTTTTGACTAAAAATCAAAGAATTTAAGTGCCAAATCGATGGCTCTATCGTTGTCTTTATTGTAATCTTCCGACAAATAAACATGTTCAACCCTCAAATTTTGACGTTGAAAAGTTGCCACAATATTTTTTACGATTGTGGTGTTTAATTTCAAATTCACCAACAATTCACCATCGGGAGTGGTGTTCACCATCATACCCAAAATCTTGGCTCCATTCTCTTCAATCCAACGTGCAATTAATGATGGAGCAAAATCTCTATCACTGACCCTCAAAACCATCACAGCTCCCAATCCTCGGTATGTCATAGATTCAGTAATTTGCTTGTTCAATATTTTTTGATCAACAAGACCTAAATACTGTTCGTCCTGATCCACCACGGCTACAACACTTAAATCATTGGAAGCCAAAACCGGAACCATTTCGTAAATATGTTGGTTCACAAGAACCTTTGGAGAAAATTGATTGAAAGGAATGACTTCCGACAACAATTGTTGTTTATTAGAAACCAAATGTAAAGATGCAATACGAGCGTAGTTGTAAAGCTTTCGTTTGTCGATAATTGGCAATTCACAAACCCCTTGACTTTCCATAAAATCAATGGCTGCCTCTACGGTATCGGTTAAACGCAAACCGTCTAAATGTTCACTTAAAAGTTCGCTCGCAATCATATTTACACAAATATATGGAAATAATAATTGCCTTGCTGAGAAATCCTACCAACGGTGAGAATCTTCGTTGAACCAGGTGTTTTGAATTTTCATAATGCGCTCAAGCAACTCCCGAACACATCCTTCGCCACCATTGATTGGAGAAATATAGTGGGCAATATCTTTCACATCTACGGCAGCATCTTTAGGACAACAGCCCAAACCCACTTGCTTAATTAAAGGCATATCTGGCATGTCATCGCCCATGTAGGCCACTTGATGCGATTGCAGATTTACTTTACCTAAAAAATCTGCAAAGGCAGCCTCTTTATGGTCCTGACCCAAATAAATATGTTGCAACCCAAGTCCCTCAAAACGCTTGCGCATCCCTTCCGATTTACCACCTGAAATAATGGCAATTGGGTAACCCTGTTTCACAGCATGCTGAAGTGCGTATCCATCTTTAATGTTTACACTTCTAAGCATTTGCCCTTCTTCGGTGACTAAAACATCTCCTTTGGTGAGCACACCATCTATATCAAAGGCAAAAGCTTTGATTTCTTTCATTTGAGGGATTAAATTTGTCATGTTAATCTTGTATATCGAGCAATCCAAGTTTGTATTGAAACATCATTCCTAGTTGATTGGCTTTTTCGAGCATCAAAGATGCTTTTTCTCCTTCAAATTGCGACGTCACAGCATTTTTAAGGCAATTTTGCCATATTTCGAAGTCCAAATTTTGCAATCCTAACTTTGCATGAACGCCATATGCACTTCCTTGATAAGGATGATTGATGGCGTCAATGTCTAAAATGAATGTCCAAAAATTATAAATTCTTGGCAAATGTTCCGTTAAATTCAAATGCTCAAAGTACTTACGCGTTAAGTCGTTTTCAAGTAGTTGCTTGTATTGTGAATCAACCACTGTAATGACATCTTCGAACGATTGAATATCGGTCATGATTTAGATTACCAACCTAAAATCCAAGCGAAAATCAAAGGAGCTACAATTGTAGCATCACTTTCAACGATAAATTTCGGAGTATCAATATCTAATTTGCCCCAAGTAATTTTTTCGTTTGGCACAGCGCCGGAGTAACTACCATAACTGGTTGTACTGTCGGAAATTTGACAGAAATACGACCAGAAAGGAATGTTTTCCATTTCCATATCTTGGTACAACATTGGCACCACGCAAATAGGGAAATCACCAGCAATACCACCACCAATTTGGAAGAAGCCAATACCTTTACCTTCACTATTTTTCACGTACCAATCGGCCAACCAAGCCATATATTCAATACCACTTTTCATGGTAGAAGCTTTCAATTCATTTTTAATGACATAGCTTGCAAAAATGTTACCCATTGTAGAATCTTCCCAACCTGGAACAACAATTGGTAAATTTCTTTCAGCCGCTGCCAACATCCAACTATTTTTTGGATCAATTTCATAGTATTGCTCAAGTTCACCACTCAACAAAATTTGATACATATATTCATGAGGGAAATAACGCTCACCAGCATCTTCTGCACGCTTCCAAATTCCATGAATATGTTTTTGCAATCTTCTGAAAGCTTCTTCTTCAGGAATGCAAGTATCGGTAACTCTGTTGTAATGATTTTCAAGCAAATCCCACTCGTCTTGAGGACTTAAATCTCTATAATGAGGCACACGTTTGTAATGTTTGTGAGCCACCAAGTTCATGATATCTTCTTCAAGGTTTGCACCTGTACAGCTAATGATATCAATTTTACCTTGGCGAATCATATCGGCCAAACTTTTACCAAGTTCAGCAGTTGACATGGCACCAGCCAAAGTAACCATCATTTTACCACCTTCAGTTAGGTGAGTTTCGTAACCTTTAGCAGCATCAACTAAAGCAGCAGCATTAAAATGCAAGTAATGATTCTCGATAAATTGAGAGATAGGACCTTTCATTGGTGCAAAGATACAATTATTTATTTGGCTAATAAAATTAGGATCAGGTTATTCGCCCAACCACCATTTGCGCTTGAATACCTTTTTCTTAGGGGCATTCAATTCAATTTTTTCGTGAATGTATTTCATCGCTTCCTCCAAGTCATCGGTCACTAAAAACAATGATTCATCTTCTGGAGAAATGGTATTGGTTAAATTCATGTGATGAATTTGTTGTTTTAATTGCTCCCAATATTCAACACCAACAATCACAACAGGAAACCAAGGCATTTTCTTGGTTTGAATGAGGGTCAATGCCTCAAACATTTCATCGATGGTTCCAAATCCACCCGGAAATACAACAAAACCAAACGAGTATTTGAACAATAAAACCTTGCGTACAAAGAAATATTTAATGTCGACCCAAACATCTAAATACGGATTGGCTTTTTGTTCAAAGGGAAGTTCAATATTTACACCAACACTTTTGCCTCCCGCCTCTTTTGCACCTTGATTGGCTGCCATCATAATGCCCGGACCTCCACCAGTTAAAACTGTAAATCCGTTTTGACTCACCAAAGAGCCCATTGCCTTTGCTTGTTGGTAATAAGGGTGGGATTCTTCAAAACGAGC
>JACCDJ010293514.1_pt1 | contig 17703 bp, 14 predicted proteins | sample 7444481 | NCBI WGS metagenome assembly JACCDJ01 (sample SAMN15323435, study PRJNA562643) | freshwater metagenome | isolation source: river surface water | place: USA:Blue River Watershed | collected 2017-08-15 | reverse complement strand
GTGGTGTTATCCAATAATGATGGTTGTATCGTTGCCCGTAGCCAAGAAGCGCGCGCACTCGGCATTCGGATGGGAGCCCCCTTCTTTGAAGCCAAACATCTAATACGCTCGCACGGCCTCATTTGGCTCAGCTCCAACTACACCCTGTATGGCGATATGAGCGCTCGCCTCATGGCCCTTTTGGGCGAGTTTGCACCCCACCAAGAAATCTACTCAATCGATGAATGCTTTCTGGATCTAACTGGCATCCCGAATGACTTGGTAGCGCATGCCCAGCAAATGCGTAAACGCATTAAGCAATACTTAGGGCTGCCCACCTGCGTTGGGATTGGGCATAGCAAAACCCTAGCCAAATTAGCGAACCACATTGCCAAGAAACGTTTGCACTATCACGGTGTATTTAGTTGGTTGCATTGCAATCGCCTTGAGGCCGATGCCTTGATGGCCGCTATTGATACCGGTGAAGTATGGGGGGTGGGCCGGCGCCTAAAGATCAAACTCGAGCAATGCGGTATACAAAGCGTGTGCGATCTGAAATACGCCCCAACTAGTTTGATTCGTAAACGCTTTGGTGTGGTACTTGAGCGTACTGTGCATGAGCTCAATGGGATTAGTTGCCTTGATTTAGAGGATACCGAAGACCATCAGACGGTTCGTAAGCACCAAATTATTTCGAGCAAAAGTTTTGGTAAGCCCGTCTATCAGCTCGATGAGTTACGCCAAGCAGTAGTAAGTTATGTCACGCGCGCTGCCGAGAAATTACGCCAGCAAGGCTCATGGTGCTCCCATCTGCTGGTTTATCTACGCACCAATCCATTTACACCTCATCACCCTCAATACGCCAAGAGTATTACCATCCCGCTATTAGTGGGCACAGATGACACGCGGGTCTTAGCCAAATACGTCAGCGCTGGGATTGAGCGTATTTATCGTCCTGGCTTTGCGTATAAAAAAGCGGGTGTGATGTTATTGGGTCTGCGCCCAGCAGGTCAAGATCTTGGTGATCTTTTCTGTAACCCGCCACAGCGCGAGCGTTCATCCCAACTCATGCAAGTAATGGACCGACTCAATCAAGAATATGGCTCTAATACGCTACGCCTCGCAGCCGCTGGTTTGCGTCCACAGTGGACGATGCGCTCTTCACAGCGTAGTCCCAACTACACTACGGCCTGGCATGAACTTGCCCAAGCGTGTGCGAATCGCTAATACAATGAAGCATCCATAACCATTGCAATTAAAGGAAATACGATGCGCAAATTTTGGCTCTCACTGGGTCTCGCTATTGGCATTGCCACCCTCTCAGGGTTCTCGTACGCAGGGCCCAAGGTGGAATTTAAGACCAATCTTGGTAACTTCGTTGTCGATCTTGATTCCGACAAAGCCCCTAAAACCGTCAATAATTTTTTGGCATATGTGAAGAGTGGTTTTTATAACGGCACAGTATTTCACCGTGTTATTAATGGTTTTATGGTGCAAGGTGGCGGCTTTACCACGGACCTGGTACAAAAACCAACACAACCACCCGTAGTCTCTGAAGCACAAAATGGTTTAAAGAACCAAATCTATACCATTGCCATGGCCAGAACTTCAGATCCCGATTCCGCAACTGCGCAGTTTTATATCAATGTTAAAGATAATCCAGGTTTGGATTTTCCGAATGCGATGGGAAATGGTTACACCGTCTTTGGAAAAGTGATTTCAGGAACACAAACCATTGACAAGATTAAGCAAGTGCCAACCGGGGTTGCCTCAACCCCACGCGGTCGCATGGCCGATGTACCTAATACGCCTATCATGATTGAGTCGGTCACTATCCTCAAGTAAACCAATGCTATTGTTAGACGATGTTGAGAGCAGTCGGGAGCAACCCACTAGTCGACTCTATCAGCACGTCCAACAGAAATGGTGTGCCAATCGATTTAATGAATTAGATACTTGCTTTGATGGTATCGAGACCGCTCTACGTCAGGGTCAATATGTGGTTGCACTCTTTGCATATGAGCTCGGTTATTACTGGCAAGGAATTGAGTGCAAGCATCCAGAGCCGCTACCTTTACTCAGAGCATGGTCTTTTGCTGAAGTCAGCAAACTTTCCAAAGAGGCGGTCGATGCATTTTTACACGAACGCCTGGCAGCTGAGCCATCATTTAGTGGCATCCTCAATCGGCACGACTCAATCAATCAAGTACGTTTTGCCGAGGATATTGGGCGCATTCAAGCATGGATTGCAACGGGTGATACGTATCAAATTAATCACTCCTACCGGGTATACGGTGAGGTCTATGGCTCACCCCTCGCTCTCTATACGCGCTTACGAGAGCGACAGCCAGGGCGTTATGGCGCTTTCATTGAAGATGGTCATCAAGCGGTCTTATCGCAATCTCCTGAACTGTTTATTCGGCGCTCTAGCGATACCCTGATTGCGGAACCTATGAAGGGCACTGCCGATGCTACTTTGGCGCAGGCAAGTGAATTAGCCAATGATCCCAAGAATCAAGCTGAAAATGTCATGATTGTGGATCTCCTACGTAATGATCTTGGGCGCATTGCGCAAACCGGATCGGTTCATGTGCCAGCACTCTTTGAGGTCAAGCAACACGGTCAGGTTTTGCAAATGACCTCCACCGTACAAGCAAAACCCCGAGCCAATCTTCGGATTGAGGATGTGCTGCGGGCTGTATTTCCATGTGGCTCGGTTACAGGTGCTCCCAAAAAACGTAGTATGGAAATCATTCAAGTCCTAGAAGATCAACCGCGTGGCTGGTATTGCGGTGCATTGGGTTGGTTTGATCCCAACGGCGACTTTGCGATGAGTGTGCCAATCCGCACACTGCAGATGGATCAACACCCGCAATCTGGTTCATTATCTTTCGTCTTGGGCATTGGCGCCGGAATTACCATAGACTCTGATGCCAATACAGAATATCAAGAGTGCCAACTGAAGGCAGCATTTTTAACGAGCCTGCCGAGCGGCGTGGGGATCTTTGAAACCATGTGCTTTGACCCTGGTAACAATCTAGCCCGCATTGCAAACTGGTCAAAGCACCTCGAGCGTTTGACGAGCTCAGCCCGTGATTTAGGAATTCAGCTAGATTACGATGCCTTACTGAAGATGGTGCAAGCAGCTGCAATGGATTTGGTCTGCGATCGCGTGCATCGGGTACGAATTGATTTAAGTGCAACAGGCCAATTGTCACTGTCTCATTCGGTGATTGAACCACTCACCAGCCCTGTCAAATTATTTTGGGCTCATGAGATTTTGCAAGGTGACTACCCGCCGGAGCAACTCATCATGCAGTCGCATCATCCCCTATTGCGTCATAAGGTTAGCGAACGTGTGATTTACGATGCCGCCTGGCACAAGGCGGTCGAGCTAGGTGGCTTTGATGCTCTATTTATGAATGAACACGGGCACGTCACTGAAGGTGGTCGCACCAGCATCTTTATACGAGAGGATCCCAAAGGTACTTGGCTCACACCACCCCTATCGGCTGGCATACTTCCAGGCGTGATGCGTTCGGTCATCTTGGCCAATCCAAATATGAATGCCCGCGAGGCCGACCTGACTATTGCTCAGGTAGTAAACGCTAATGAAATAATGTTATGCAATGCCTTGCGTGGAATCATTCCGGCTCATTTATGAACTACTGCTCCTCCTGCGGCTCTAACGTCCGCCTGCAAATACCGCCTGACGATACACGCATGCGTCATGTTTGCTCGCAATGCGGTGAAATCCATTATCGCAATCCGCGCAATGTGGTTGGCACTATTCCCATTTGGGAGAACCAAATCCTTCTCTGCCGGCGCGCGATCGCACCCAGGTATGGCTACTGGACGCTACCAGCAGGCTTCCTAGAAGTTGGGGAGAGTACTGAACACGGCGCTGCACGCGAGACCCTTGAAGAAGCGGGTGCGCACGTTAATATTGGCCCCCTCTTCTCACTTCTCAATGTGGCACATGTCGAACAAGTCCACCTTTTTTATTTAGCACAGATGCGCACACCTCACTTTGAAGCAGGTATCGAGAGTTTGGAGGTTAGTTTATTTACTGAAGCCCAGATTCCCTGGTCGGAGCTTGCCTTTCCGACGGTGAAGCAGACCTTGCAATGGTATTTTGAGGATCTCCATGGCGGGGGGATTTTGCAAGGTCGAACACGCTCGCGAGATATTTTGCCCGGTGAGCGTATTGAATAAGTTATATCGTCGATTATGAGCGCCATCCCGTGGCTTGGCCCAAGTGACCCATTCCCAAACCCACTCACTGAGCCTGATCCCGACCCAGAGGTTCCAGGGCTATTGGCAGTCAGTGAACGGATCTATCCTGGACAGTTAGAGCGTGCTTACCAAAGCGGTATTTTTCCATGGTACTCGGATCATCAGCCAGTTTTGTGGTGGTCACCTGACCCTCGCATGACCCTCAACCCCGCGAATCTCAGAATTAGTCAGTCCCTACGCAAAACGATTCGAGTATGCTTGGATGATCAGAGTGTAACTTTGCGAGTTGATCATGATTTTTCGGGGGTGATGCGCGCCTGTGCCACCACCGAACGCCAGGGCCAAGATGGTACCTGGATTACCCATGAAATCATGGATGCATACACGGCATTACATGAGCAAGGTCATGCCCATTGCATCACCTTGGAACAAAACCATCAAGCAATTGGTGGCCTATACTGCGTCTCCTTTGGGACGATGGTGTTTGGCGAGTCGATGTTCTCTAAGATTCGCGACTCCTCCAAGCTTGCTTTAGCAGCCTTGTGCGCCTGGTGCTACGATCATGGGGTGACCTTAATTGATTGCCAGCAAGAGACCGCCCACCTTCGCTCGATGGGGGCTGTGCCAATTAACCGCTCTGAGTTCCTAGAGCATGTCGAGCATGCTGCACGTGCTCCAGCCCATGGAAAATGGACGATGGATAAGTTTATTTTGGAGAGATATCTGCGATGAGTCGCGTCCATGAACTGCCGATTACGGCGATCCAGTTCTACGCTACGGCACCATACACGTGTAGCTATATTCCAGATCAAATTGCCCGCTCGCAAGTTGCCACGCCCACGCACTCGATAGGTGCTGATATCTATAGCAATCTAGTAAACGCGGGTTTTCGTCGTAGTGGTTTGTATACCTATCGACCCTATTGCGATCACTGCAAGGCCTGTATTGCGACGCGCATTCCAGTGGCTTCTTTTACCCCCAATCGCAGCCAACGCCGCGCTTGGCAAAAACATGCCGGATTGCAAACCCAGGTATTAAGCCTTGCGTTTACTGACGAGCACTACCAACTCTATCAGCAGTATCAGTCGACCCGTCATCACTCCAATTTGATGGAATACGACAACCAAGAGCAATACACGCAGTTCTTATTACAAAGCCGAGTGAACTCGCGCATGGTGGAATTTCGGGATGGACCAAATGATCCACATCCTGGTCGTCTACGCATGGTAAGCATGATTGATGTCTTGGAGCAAGGAATCTCATCGGTCTATACCTTTTATGATTCCAGTCAAGCGAGTACCAGCTACGGTACCTATAGCATCTTGTGGCAGATTGATCAGGTTTTGCAACTAGATCTTCCCTATTTATATTTGGGCTACTACATCGCACAAAGCCCTAAAATGTCATACAAGATTAAATTTCAACCACTTGAAGGATTGATCAACGATCAGTGGCAACCATTATTGCCGCATTAGCAAACTGATGATTAATACCTACCCGCTTGTTCGTCCCCTGTTGTTCTCACTAGACCCCGAAGAGGCTCATGATTTCTCATTTGCACAACTTGATCGCTTAGAACGTTGCGGACTTCTGAAGGCCTTGATTGGCAAACCCATCGTCAAGCCGGTTGAACTCTGTGGCTTGCGGTTTCGTAATCCGGTGGGTTTGGCTGCCGGCTTAGATAAAGATGGGAAGCATATTGACGCACTTGCATGCCTTGGCTTCGGGTTCTTAGAAATTGGCACAGTTACCCCCTTGCCACAATTGGGTAATCCTAAGCCGCGGATGTTTCGTCTGCCAAGCGCACACGCTTTGATTAATCGCATGGGCTTTAATAACGATGGAGTGGATGCGTGCATTGAGCGCGTGAAGCGCTCTCGGTTTTATCAAGAAGGTGGTGTTATTGGTCTCAATATTGGGAAGAATGCTGGCACACCCATTGAAGATGCCGCCAATGACTACACCACTTGCATGCGCAAGGTCTATCGCGTGGCAAGCTACATCACAGCCAACATCTCATCACCGAATACTAAAAATTTACGTGACCTTCAAGGCGAAGCGATGTTGCGCCAGTTATTGCAAGCACTGCATCAAACTCGCCAGGATTTAAGTAACCAGTGGGGCGTGCGCAAGCCACTCTTTCTAAAAATTGCACCCGATCTCGAGGCAGCGGACCTCAAGCTGATTGCTGACCTCTTGATTGAGTTTGAGATTGATGCAGTGATCGCCACTAACACGACCATTGCTCGCACTGGGGTGGAGGAACTCGAGCATGGCCATGAAACTGGTGGCCTCTCCGGGTCACCTGTCCTGGCCCGCTCCAATCAAACGATTCATGATTTATTTCAGGTACTTCACAATCGTATTCCCATTATTGGAGTTGGCGGCATCTTGTCTGGCGAGAACGTCAAACAGAAACTCGATGCGGGCGCTAGTTTGGTGCAAATCTATACTGGGCTCATCTATCAAGGTCCTAAACTAATTGCAGATTGTGTGCGGGCCTTTCCCTAGAAACTTGGTTTACTTCTCAGTTGTTGGATTGCCCGTATTGATTTACGATTACATTTCACAATACGCAATGCTGTAAAAATTCATTACAATTGTTGATATGGATAGCAAGGCAAACAAAAACTCAGGCGACGTTAGCAAGACGGCGATTCAGGTCGTAGAGCGTATGATGAACCTCCTTGATTGCTTGGCCGATCAAGAGGAAGCAAGTAGCCTCAAGCTACTCTCGCAAAAAACTGGTTTACATCCCTCTACCGCACATCGTATTCTCAACGACATGGTTGCCTGTCGACTGGTCGAGCGCGGTGATGGCGGCACGTATAAGTTAGGCTTAAGGCTCTTAGAACTCGGTAATTTGGTCAAAGAACGCTTGTCAGTTCGAGAGGCCGCACAACTGCCCATGCGAGCCCTTCATAAGCTCACTGGTGAAACCGTCAACCTTTCGGTTCGTCAAGGTGATGAGATCGTCTATGTCGACCGTGCTTACAGTGAACGCTCTGGGATGCAGGTGGTTCGGGCAATTGGTGGTCGCGCTCCCTTGCATTTGACCTCCGTTGGCAAATTATTTTTGGCTTTAGATGACCCTAATCAAGTACGCGCTTATGCAACGCGCACTGGTCTTGCTGGGCATACGCGTAATAGCATCACACAACTAGCCAAGCTCGAAAGTGAGCTTGGGAGTGTCCGCCATGTGGGCCACTCGCGGGATAACGAAGAGCTTGAACTCGGGGTGAGCTGCCTCGCCGCAGGCATTTTGGATGATACTGGTAAATTAGTTGCAGGTCTCTCGCTTAGCTCGCCCACCGATCGCATGCAACCCGATTGGCTCAAAGCCTTACAAGAAACTGCTCTGCAAATTTCTAAGGGTCTGGGATATAAGCCTCAAACGGGCTCCAAAACCGATTAATTTTTACATTGTGAGCCGGCGAATGGCCTTAGGCTCGCCGGGCTGATAACTTTCAATCCAATCACGCACGCGTACCGCATCCGCAAAGCGCGATTGGGTTCCCACCGAATCTAAGAAAACGAGCAGCAATGGTAAACCATTAACCCTCGCCTGCATGACCAAGCACCTGCCAGCCGCACTGATGAATCCGGTTTTTTGTAAACCAATTTCCATATCGCCGGCACGCACGAGACGATTAGTATTCAGAAACACCTGCGGACGTTTATTAATGACCAATGTGGTATCTGGCCACACCGAGAACTCCCGAATTAATTTGTAGTTATAGGATGCAACCAACATTCTGGCCAAATCCTCAGCAGTCGATACATTGGTAGCCAATAAACCGGTTGGATCCGTAAAGCTGGAATGCGTCATTCCCAAAGAGTACGCTTTGTGATTCATGACTTCGACGAAGGCCTTAACCCCACCCGGATAATTTCTTGCCAATAAATAGGAAGCACGGTTCTCAGAGGACATCAGAGCCAGTAGGAGCGCATCCTCACGAGTTAACTTGGTTCCCAAAGCCAGGCGGGATTTAGCATAAATCTTGACGTCTTCCTGGGTAATGGTCAAAACTTCATCAAGGGGTGCATTGGAATCAAGCACTACCATTGCGGTCATGAGTTTGGTAATGGATGCGATCGGTAAGCTCACATCGGGGTTTTTCTCAAAGAGGATTTCTTTGGAATGCTGATCCACCACCATCGCCACACTCGACTTGAGATTGAGATCATCCGGTTGGTTACGTAAACCCATCGCGGTCGCAAAGGATGGACGACCAGCTGCCGGTGGAGGATTCTTAGGGCGATTGACCGTGGTTCGCACCTGTTTTGGATTAGCAGACTTAGGCTTTTGAGTGCTCTGTTTCGGTTTGTTCACTTGGGTAGCACTTGAAGACTGCGCTACGACCGGCTCGGTGATTCCAAGTGTGATGCTAAGAATGCCAAGGAGAAGAATTTGGAGGGGGCGTCCGGCCCTTGTCTGCTTTTCAGACAAATGACGAGTAACTGAATAAATTACCGCTTGAATCAATCTCAATATAAATCCCAGAATTGAGTACCGTTGCATAATAATAACTGGATTAGCGCTTGGCTAGTATTTTTCCTTGATAGTTAACCAAGATCACTGCGGTCATGGTAAGCAATAGCCCAGCCAGCATCATGAGTGTTAGGGGTTCATCAAATAAAATCCAGGCCATTAGCGCTGTGGTTGGTGGTGTCAGATACAAAAGGCTGGTGACCTTTGTGGCAGCGCCCTTGCGAATCAAGATAAACAGCAAACTAATTGCTCCAATCGAGGTTGGCAAAATACCCCAGAGCAAGGCTCCAATCACCGGTGCATTCCAGACAACCTCCCGGGTCTCAAAGAGGAAGGCAACAATCAGGCATAAGAGCGCTGAGATCGAAAACTGAATCATTGATCCCGCCCTAAGATCAAAATCAGGACAGTATTTTTTCTGATACAACGTTCCAAAGGTAATGGCAAATAAGGCAGCCATAGCAAAGCCATAGGCACTGATTGGAATATCCAAAAAGCTGGTTTTATCAGCAACCACCAAAGCCACACCACCAATCCCCAGAATCAAGCCAAGCCATTGGCGATAGTTAACCCGCTCGGCAACCCATGAGGCACTCCACGCCGTTAAGATGGGCTGCAAGCCCACGATCAATGCGATCAGCCCAGCAGTCATTCCCAAACGCACTGCACTCCACACCCCCATCACATACCCAAATTGCAATAGCACTCCAGCGACTGCAATATGGATGGTCTGGGAGCGCTTCGGCCAGATGGGTTTCCAGAACAAAATGATGAGGCCCATGACAAGCAATACACCAGTAAAACGTAGGAATAAAAATGTGGCAGGCTCCATGTACGGCATCCCAAAGCGCGCAATGATGAAGCCCGTACTCCAAATAAAGACAAACAATGGCGCGGCAAATGCCTCGATCGGAATGGCTGACTTCATGAAGTGGTAGGAGGCTTGAAAACGCTCATTGTATGCTGATGGGCACTCGCAATTTGGATGGTTTGATAATGAATCTGCACGGTGTCGTCAATTGGGTTGGCATACCCTCCTGCCATCGCAATTGCAATTGGGATACCCTGCTCCCTCACAAATGCCATCACGCCTTGATCACGCAACGCTAACCCCTCTTTTGTGAGTGTGAGGCGGCCCAAACGATCGCCCTCAAATGGATCGGCGCCTGCCAAGTAAATCAGAAACTCAATACCTTGCTGCAATAGAAATCTGAAAGCCCGCTCGAGCGCCTCTAGATAGATGGTATCGCCGCTACCATCGGCTAAGGCAATATCCAGATCGCTGCTGGTCTTTGCAAATGGATAATTTTTTTCACCGTGGATGGAGACCGTGCAAATCGCAGGATCATGTTGCAAAATCGCGGCCGTACCATCGCCTTGATGGACATCGAGATCCAAAATGCCAATTTTTTGAAGGCCGATCGGGTACCTCATCAGCGCCCGTGCTGCAATCGCGGCATCATTGAATACACAAAAGCCCGAGCCTTTATTCCGATACGCATGGTGCGTACCACCCGCTAGATTAACAGCGACGCCCTCCTTGATAGCCGAGTGGCACGCAGCAATCGTGGCGCCCACCGAGCGACGGGAGCGCTCCACCATTTTCTCTGACCAGGGAAATCCGATCTCTTTCTGTTCTGGCACAGTCAAGGTCCCACTAATAACGCGCTGCACGTACGAGGCATCATGAGCTAGGAGTAATTCGGTATCACTCGCTCGAGGCGCTTCATGCAATTGCGCATTTGGAAGATTGGCAACCAAATCACGTAGCATTTTGTACTTTGCCATTGGGAACCGATGCCCGTTTGGCAGTGGCAGTACAAAGTGATCGCTGTAATAGGCTTTCAAGTAATCCAATCTATCTTATATAAGTAATTGATTATATTGGATTATTAATATTATCTTGTAGGCTGACATTTAATGTTGCATTGCAACAAAATATCCTCTACAATTGTGATGTGACTATTACTAGTCTCCCCCATTAAACTGAAGGAGTCCACGATGAATTTAACACCTGAACAAATTGCAGCCGCCCAAAAGGCCAATCTAGAGACCCTCGCTGGTCTTACTAACCAAGCTCTGAAGAGCGTTGAGAAACTTGTTGAGCTGAACATGCAAATCGCTAAGAATAGCTTGAGCGAGAGTATGAGCAATGCCAAGAAAGCGCTCGAAGTTCGCGACGTACAGCAACTCATTGCGCAGCAAGCTGAAATGATTCAGCCGATGGCCGAGCGTATGATGAACTACGGTCGTGATCTCTATGAGATTGCACAAGATAGCTCCCATGCTTTCACCAAAACCGCTGAAGCAGAGTTCGCTGCTAATCAGAAAAAATTGCAATCCATGGTGGATGAGTGGACCAAAAACGCTCCATCGGGTTCGGATGCTGCCGTGCAAATGATGAAGCAAGCGATTGCAGCGGCAAACAATAGTTATGAAACCAGCCAAAAGGCTATTAAGCATGCTATGGAAGTAGCTCAAGCCAATATGCAAAATGCGGCTGATACCGTAACCAAAGCGGCTAGCAAAGCAGCGAAGGCTGCCAAGAAGTCGTCTGAATAATTGACAGAACGTACATAGTCAAAACCCCGCTACGGCGGGGTTTTCTATTGGGACTGCTGGGTTATAAGTCTATTTTTGGGCGCTATTTCTTTTTTGCGGGCGGTAAATCAGTACATGATCCATGATGTGCCTCCGCAGCCAATCCCACAGACTCCCCTAAAGTTGGGTGAGGATGAATGGTCTTACCAATATCGACCGAATCGGCTCCCATCTCAATGGCTAAACACACCTCACCAATCAGATCACCCGCATTGGTTCCCACAATTCCTCCGCCAATAATGCGGTGGGTGTTGGCATCAAAGAGCAATTTAGTAAAGCCTTCGTCACGACCATTGGCAATCGCTCGTCCACTAGCTGCCCATGGGAATAAACCTTTATCATAGGCAATGCCCTGCGCTTTGCACTGGTCTTCGGTAAGCCCTGCCCACGCAACTTCCGGATCGGTATAGGCTACTGATGGAATCTGCTTGGCATCAAAGTAGGATTTCTGACCAGCTGCTGCTTCAGCCGCAACATGACCCTCATGCACAGCCTTATGCGCTAACATGGGTTGCCCAACGATGTCACCGATCGCAAAGATATTAGCGACATTGGTTCGCATTTGTGCATCCACAGGAATAAATCCCCGATCATCAACCTGCACACCAGCTGAACCTGCATCAATTTTCTTGCCATTGGGGGTGCGCCCTACTGCCACGAGCACGAGGTCGTAACGCTGTGGATTGACCGGAGACTTCTCGCCTTCAAAATAAACTTCAATGCCATCGGACTTGGCTTCTGCACGCACGGCACGGGTTTTGAGCATGATGTGATCAAAGCGATGCGCGTTCATCTTTTCCCAAACACGCTCCAGATCACGATCAGCTCCAGCCATCAAGCCATCCATCATCTCCACAATATCAATACGAGAGCCGAGCGCACTATAGACCGTAGCCATCTCCAAGCCAATGATGCCACCACCGATCACTAACATACGCTTCGGAATACTCTTTAATAACAATGCGCCCGTGCTATCCACCACACGGGGATCCTTGGGCATAAAGGGCAACGCAATCGGCTGACTGCCGGCGGCAATGATGGCTTTCTGGAAACGGATCACTTCTTTCTGACCCGATAGCTCTTGTCCGCTTCCTGTGCATCGATCAACTTCAACATGTTGAGCATCCAGAAAACGCCCCAGACCTCTCACAACATTGACCTTGCGCATCTTGGCCATACCCGCTAGACCGCCGGTTAGTTTGGCAATCACGCCTTCTTTGTGTTGGCGCAATTGATCAAGATTAATTTTGGGGGGCGCAAATTCAATACCGTGCTTGGCCATGTGTTTGACCTCATCCATCACCGCTGCGGTATGTAGGAGCGCTTTGGATGGAATGCAACCCACATTCAAACACACGCCGCCAAGGGTTGGGTACCGTTCCACCAAAATCACATTAGCACCAAGATCTGCACTCCGAAATGCCGCGCTATAGCCACCAGGGCCGGCGCCCAATACAAGCACCTCGCATTCATGATGTACCTTGCCCTGATACGCGCCAGCTGGAACCGGAATGGATACAGGTGGTGGTGGTGGTACTGGCGATTTTGTAGACTCAGGATTAGCAGTTGCTACCGCAGCAGGGTCAGACTCTGCACCCGACACCTCGATCTGCCCAATTACAGAACCCTTGCTCACCTTGTCACCTACTTTGATCGCAAGACTTGTGACGACACCCGCTTGATCCGCAGGGATCTCCATGGTGGCCTTGTCGGACTCTAGGACAATCAGTGGCTGCTCTTTCTCAATGGCATCGCCGACTTTCACCAACACCTCAATGACTGGCACATCGGAGTAATCGCCAATATCAGGTACTACGATCGCATGTTGACTCATCGCCATCTCCTACAAAACTGCGCGACGGAAGTTGGCGAGTAACTGCGAAATGTAGACATTAAACCGTGTGGCTAATGCACCATCAATCACCCGGTGATCCGCCGTGAGTGATAGGGGGCAAATTAGTCGGGGCACAAATGCTTTGCCATCCCAAACCGGTTTCATGGCAGCTTTACTAACCCCCAAAATCGCTACCTCAGGAGCATTAATAATGGGTGCAAAGTATGTACCACCAATGCCGCCCAAGGAGGAAATCGTGAAACTGGCTCCTTGCATTTGCTCGGGCTTTAACTTACCTTCCCGCGCCAGCGCTGCGAGTTCTGCGGTCTCCCTAGCGATCTCAAAAATACCTTTTTGATCAGCATTGCGAATCACTGGCACAACAAGACCATTCGGGGTATCGGCTGCGAAGGCAATATGGAAATACTTTTTGAGTACGAGATCATCACCATCCAGTGAAGAATTGAACTCCGGGTATTTCTTCAGCGCTGCAACAGAAGCCTTAATTAAGAATGCGAGCATCGTAATTTTGCTGCCCTGCTTCTCGTTCTCTTTATTGGTCTGAACTCTAAAGGCCTCGAGGTCGGTAATATCGGCATCCTCGTGATAAGTAACCGCTGGAATCATCACCCAGTTGCGCGCCAGATTGGCTGCAGAGAGTTTTTTAATCCGGGAGAGCGGTTGACGCTCGGTCTCACCAAATTTACTAAAGTCAACCTTAGGCCATGGCAGGAGATTGAGACCTCCTAAACTTCCGCCTGCGCTTTGACTAACTGGCGCACTCGCACCGGTCATTACGGATTTAACAAAAGCCTGAACATCCTCTTGTGAAATTCGACCTTTTGGACCAGTTCCTTTGACCTGCGCAATCGTGACGCCCAATTCACGGGCAAACTTACGAACCGATGGGCTGGCATGGCTTGTGCCGCCTACAGAACTTACTGCTTGGGCTACAGCAGGGGTTACCGAGGGTATTGGTGCTGGTGGAGGTGTTGGTATGGATACCACCGGTGTCTGGGCAACAGGTGCAACTTGCACTGCTGGAGCTGCAGAGACAGCGGGTGCAGACGCACCTGCATCACTTGCTTCCAATACAAGAACGACACCTCCTTCCGAGATGTTGTCCCCCACCTTAACCTTGACCTCTTTCACAACCCCTGCATGGGAAGATGGCACATCCATCGTAGCTTTGTCGGACTCGAGCGTGATAAGGGACTGCTCTTTCTCAACGCGATCACCCGGTTTGATATGCACCTCAATGACTGGCACATCCTGATAGTCCCCAATATCTGGAACCTTGATTTCAAGTAATTGACTCATGATGGCCTTACATCTTCATGGGGTTGGGTTTATTAGGATCAATTTGGTACTTGGTGAGCGCTTGTGCAACCTTGCTGCGATCAATCTTTCCATCATCAGCCAAAGCCTTGAGTGCGGCGACCGTAACCCAGCGGCGATCCACCTCAAAAAAGTGACGGAGTTGCTCGCGCGTATCCGAACGACCAAAGCCATCGGTTCCCAATACCTCATAACGACGTCCTAGGTTCTGAATCGCTGGACGAATCTGCTCTGCAAACAAGCGTATGTAGTCGGTTGCAGCAATCACTGGACCCTGACTGTCCTTCAGTAAGCGCTCAACATGCGATAACTTAGGCGTGGCAGTTGGGTTCAGTAAATTACTGCGATTGGTTTCATTCCAATCTCGACCAAGCTCATTCATGCTGGGGCAGCCCCATAGATCGGATGCAATTCCCCAATCTTGGTTTAGCAATTCTGCAGCAGCAATGACTTCGCGGAAGATGGTGCCACTGCCGAGCAATTGGACCCGTAATGGATTTTTTGCATCGCCCATCGATTGCAACTTGTACATTCCCTTAATGATGTCTTGCTCAGCACCCTTAGGCATCGCTGGATGAGCATAGTTCTCATTCATTAAGGTGATGTAGTAATAGACATCCTCTTGCTCAGTTAGCATGCGACGCATTCCATCCTGAATCACAACCGCCAACTCAAACGCAAACGTAGGGTCATAACTCACGCAATTTGGGACGGATGCCGCCCAGATCTGACTATGACCATCCTCGTGTTGCAATCCTTCACCGTTCAGAGTCGTGCGGCCAGCAGTCCCGCCTAACAGGAAACCGCGACTGCGCATATCTCCGGCGGCCCATGCCAAATCACCAATGCGCTGGAAGCCGAACATGGAATAGAAGATGTAGAACGGTAACATCGGTACGCCGTGTGTGGAATACGATGTCGCGGCTGCAATCCAGTCACACATGCCACCCGCTTCATTAATACCCTCTTGCAGAATTTGTCCAGCCTTATCTTCTTTGTAGAACATCAGCTGATCATGGTCTTCTGGAGTGTATAGCTGTCCCAATTGATTCCAGATGCCCAGTTGGCGGAACATGCCTTCCATACCAAAAGTTCGTGACTCATCAGGTACGATGGGCACAACACGGCGACCAATGGTCTTGTCACGTACGACCGTGTTGAGCAGTCGCACAAAAGCCATGGTGGTCGAGATCTCACGTCCTTCGGTGGTTGCCTCTAGAAGGGGTGCAAAAGCATCAAGCGCAGGAACTGGCAAGCTCTCGGCTTTTACACGGCGTTGTGGCAAATAACCACCCAGCTCCATACGTCGTGTCCGCATGTATTCGAGTTCAGGACTGCCCTCAGGGAACTTTACAAAGGGCATCTCAGCCAATTGCTCATCGCTTACCGGAATCTCAAAGCGATCCCTAAAGCGCACCACATCGTCATGACTCATCTTCTTAGCTTGGTGAGCAATGTTCATGCCCTCACCCGAGCCGCCCATGCCGTAGCCTTTAATTGTTTTCGCTAAGATCACAGTCGGCTGACCCCGATGGCTCACTGCCGATTGAAATGCTGCATAGACTTTATGGGGATCATGGCCACCGCGATTGAGGTTCCAAATATCCTCATCACTCCAGTCGGCTACCAAGGCTTTTAGTTCTGGAGTATTAAATACCTTCTCACGGACATAGGCACCATTTTTGGCTTTCATGGTCTGGTACTCACCATCCACAATCTCGCCCAAACGCTGCATCAAGATGCCATTCTTATCGCGGGCAAAGAGTGCATCCCAATGACCACCCCAAACCACTTTGATGACATTCCAACCAGCGCCTCGGAACTCACTCTCGAGTTCCTGAATGATCTTGCCGTTGCCACGAACCGGTCCATCTAAGCGCTGCAAGTTGCAGTTCACCACAAAGATCAAGTTGTCGAGTTTTTCGCGGCCTGCCATGCCGATTGCACCCAGGGACTCGGGTTCATCGGTTTCACCATCGCCCAAGAAGGCCCACACTTTGCGACCTTCGGTCTTGGCAAAACCACGATCCTCGAGGTAACGCATAAAGCGTGCTTGATAAATCGCCATAATGGGGCCCAGACCCATCGATACCGTGGGGAACTGCCAGAAATCGGGCATTAACCAAGGATGCGGATAACTGGAGATACCTTTGCCATCCACCTCTTGGCGGAAGTTGTTCAGCTGTTCATCGCTTAGGCGCCCTAGCATGTAAGCGCGGGCATATACGCCAGGTGCAGAGTGGCCCTGCACAAAGATTAGGTCGCCACCATGCTTCTCGGACGGCGCATGCCAGAAGTGGTTGTATCCAACGTCGTATAAAGTGGCAGCCGATTGAAAGGAAGAGATATGACCACCAACATTCGTGTTCTTGTTGGCACGCAATACCATCGCCATCGCATTCCAGCGAGTGAAGGATCGAATCCGATGTTCAATATTTTGATCTCCAGGGATCCGCGCTTGGATTTCTACCGGAATCGTATTGATGTAAGGCGTTTCTGCATGAAAGGGTTGATCCACTCCATTTACACGCGCATGGGCAATTTGCTGATCAATCAAATACGCGGCACGGTCAGTGCCCTCATGCTTGATCACGCCATCGAGCGCCTCTAACCACTCTTTGGTTTCAACTGGATCAACATCCAATTGATTCATTTGACCTGCCACTTGCTCGGGTACAGCTGCCATGGTTTGCCTCCGTTTTATCGATGACGAGGGATTGTGTCCCCCTATGGCTAATATTCTAAGAATAGGCAACGATTGTGACAATTAATTTTCCACATTCCGGTAATCTTTATCACTATATGGAATAATATTGCAGTGCAAAGCCCTTTATATTAAGAACTTTCTCTACATTGAAAGACCCTCAGATTGGCTACTGGGAACTCCTTGCAAGTAAAGCTCTACGAAGCATTTAAGCGGATGCCCTCGATCCGGCGCTTTATTGGCTCACGCCTGGTCTACACGCCACTGATGGCAATCGTGATCTTTCTGGTGGTGATGGCGATCATCTTAGGCACGCTGCAAGTTCAAGAACGACAACAACAAGAGGGTTCCCTCTTTCGCGAACTAAGTTTGGTGAAGCAGCGAATTCAGTTGCGCTTTATCAACAACAGTGAAGCCTTGCAATCCTTTAGTCGTGATCTTGCCCAAACCCAAAACGACCGTGTAGCACGCGACAAGGTCTTAGCTCAAATCGAGTCTTTTATCTTAGGCAACCCCGAG
>JACCDJ011373924.1_pt1 | contig 17727 bp, 9 predicted proteins | sample 7444481 | NCBI WGS metagenome assembly JACCDJ01 (sample SAMN15323435, study PRJNA562643) | freshwater metagenome | isolation source: river surface water | place: USA:Blue River Watershed | collected 2017-08-15 | reverse complement strand
ATATTGACACAACCAATGTGCCTAAGCAATTCTTTAATTCAAGTTGGACATTGAATCAATGGAACCAAACAAGTAATTTAACTTATAAGTGGGATCAGCCAGTGTTCCAACATAATGAAGGAGCAACCAATGGTGGTCAAAATATTGAATCTGCGGTTGAATTCATGGATGGTAATTTTGATGGGAAGGAAGAAATGATTGCTACGATTCAACAAGTGAAATGGGAGCCAAATTCAAGTATCACCTTTTCAAATACGAGTATCCAAAATGCAAGTAGTTCAATTAAAATCGTCAAATTCTTTGACGTCAATAATGATGGAATTCCAGATATATTCGGAACAACGAATTGGGCTAATTCAGTAGGATTAGGTCAAACCAATGGTATTCCTTTAGTGGTATTTGTATCCAATAAGAAGTTGGGTAAGTTCATCATGTACCAAACTGGAATTAATGTGGATTGGGGTGCAAACTTGAATTTTAATGATTTCAAGAATGAAAGAAAAGTGCAGATTTTAACAAGAACCAATGGTGGCAACTATAAAGTGTACGATTTGGATGCTTCATACAGAGCAGTTGCTTCTTCAATGCAAGTGAATGCTTCATTGAATGATGGTAAATTGACTGTAGGAGATATCAATAATGACTCTTATCCAGATGTGATAGCAGTAGATAATTCTGGTTCGGTAGTAGCTTATATCAACAACCAGCAATCTGAATTTGTTAAAAAGAAGATTGGAGGAATACCATTCAACTCAAATGCAGTATGGAGTTTATTTAATTTGAGATTAGTAGACTTGAACAAAGATGGATTTAAGGATTTGACATGGATGGAGAATGTTCAAGAAGCGGATGGGTCAGTTAACTGGAACAGTAACAACTATATTTTAAAAGCTTGGTTGCAAACAAAAGGAGACGATAATTTTGTAAGAACTGCTCCAGCTGCAATCAGTGCAGACAACATTAAGATCACTAATAATGGTTATAGTGTCAAAGTGAAATGGACGCCAACTAAAGACAATGTCGACAACTACATTTTCGCTAATATTAAGGTGGACACTTTGTCAAATTATAAGTCTGCTAGAATTAATACTGGTTATAACTATCGCGCTTCAAACCCAACAATTCCTATCATTTTGGATAGAGTGGTTGCTAGAAACTATCCGGATTCAATCGAATTCAATGATATTAACCTTTCTAGTAAGAAGCCGTATTATGTTTCATTACAGATGGTGAATAAAGAAGGTAATGCTTCTGCCTATACTCAAGCTATTTATAGTCCAAAAGATCCATTACAAAGTATTGAAAATGCAATTCCAGGATTGTATAATGCGAAGTTTAGCTGGGGTGATTTCAACAATGATGGCTTATTGGATGTGGCCGTGATTGGACAAAATGATGATATTGGAAACGTGACTAAGATTTATGAAAATAAGAATGGAGTATTCCAAGATTTAAATTTAGCCAATCGTTCGTTCAGATATGGGGACGTTAAGTGGGTTGATTTAAATAATGATGGCTGGTTAGACTTGTCTATTATTGGACAATCTGGAACTGCTGTTGTGTATCAACAATTAATCAATAATAAAGGTGTATTTGAAATTAGCACGCCATCTAGTGTAGCTGGATTGAAATATGCTAATATGGCATTCGGGGATTACAATAATAATGGTACACTAGATATGTTTACGGCTGGTCAGGATGTGAATGGTAATCCACACTCCTATTTATACCAAAATGATGGTAAGGGTAATTTCAAATTAGATCCTGAATTCAATGCGTATAATGTAGTTCCAGATATGTTTAATGCTGATGCAAGATTCTTGGATTATGATTTAGATGGTGATTTGGATTTAATTTATGTAGGTAATAGCAATGGTGGTTTCCCTCAGGGTGGTATCCGTGTGAATACTTTACTAGATCCAAAAATTACTACCAATAATTATGGTCAAGGAAATAACTATTCGAATGGATATACGTATAATATGAATTTGCAAATGAAGGATGCGAAATTAGATGTTGCAGATTTGGATGGTGATGGTGATACCGATATCGTTGCAATGGGAACTGCCAGAAATTACAATGGAAGTGCATTCACTGATTATCCTCAATTACTATTATTGCGTAACCAAACCATGGAAAGTAAGGATGCCAAATTTGGCTCATTCTTCTCATATGGTAGTATTTATAACGCAACTAAAGTTACCTTGGATAGTGTAGAGAAAGGTGATATTAAATTAGTTGACTTTAACAATGACGGATTAGTAGATATTACCCTTGCTGGATTGGATATTAAAGCAAATCCAGTGACTAAGTTCTATTTGAATGAAGGTGGATTTGGCAACTTTACATTATCTAAAAATGCCAATATCCCACAATACAAGGAAGCTGCTATTAGTTGGGGTGATGCCAATGGAGATGGAAGCATGGACTTGGTAATAAGTGGAAATAAGTCAATTGGTAGTTCTACTAGTATATATTTAAATGACCAAGGTGAGAATGTAAATAAAGCCCCTAATGCACCTAGTAATTTAAGATTCATAGATCAAGGTCAGGGAAGGATATTGTTATTATGGGATGCTGCGTCAGACGATAAAACTGCACCAGCAAACTTATACTACAATTTAAAATTAGGAACTCAACCTGGTTTAAGTGATTTAAGAGTTATTCAGGTAAATCCTGCTAACGATAAATTATTGACACCTAATACATCTTTAATTGGTTCTAATCAATACTATATTGAATTACCTCCAGGTGTATTCTATTGGTCAGTTCAATCTGTTGATGGAAACTATTCATCTTCAAGATTCTCCACTAGTCAAAAAATTGTATTAAAGTATCCTTGGCAGTTCTTGAATCAAGGTGGATTGGTGGATACAAGAATTCAGCCTTTAGATAAGCCTTCATTTGCTTGGGCTGACGTCAACAATAAGGGGGTATTTGACTTTATCTATTTAGGTAAAGTGGTTTCGGGCGGTGATTACAATAATATCTCATCTCCAGTTGGATTGTATAGAAACATGGGTGGTAAGTTTGTTAAGTTATCAAATGACTCAACAAGAAATACTTTAGCTGGATCAGGTACCAACTTTAAGGATGATTTAGCTAATCTGGCAAGTCCAGAAATCAAGTGGGTAGACCTGAACAATGACGGTTTATTGGATCTGGTTGTAGCTGGTAACGATTACAACAATGGTGCAGGTAAATTAGCTGTATTCAAAAATAGAGGTAACTATAAATTTGAAAATATCACTGGTGCTATATACAATGGTGTGCCATTGGCATCACCAAAGATTGCTTTTGTCGATATTGATAAAAATGGGTATTTAGATATGATATATGCAGGTGTAGACAATACACAATCTGGCTCATTCAAGTTTATCGGCTTGTATAAAGACACTGTAGCATCAAATAAAAATGGTTTCAAGGCATTGCCGATTAAGAACAATTTAGACGTGCTTTTAACCAATAATGGTATTTCTAATGTTAGTCTACAGTTTGGTGATATTAATAAAGACTTAAAGTTAGATCTAGCTATTTTATATGACAATATTGATGGTAGAAGACTAGGTGAGGTGTACATGAATACTTCGGACACTTCTAATAATATTTCATTTGCTAAGAATCTGTCATTAAGTATTCCAGCACTTAGAAATGCAACCTTGGATTTGATTGATTACAATAATGATGGTTTATTAGATTTATCATTGTCAGGTACAAGTTCTTCAACTGGACAAGTATTTAGGATTTATCAAAATAAATTCATTGACTCTGTAGCTAAAACTATACAGTTCATTCAGACAAATTCAGATATCAAGCCATTTGAATCTGGTCAAACGACATGGGGTGATATCAATACCGACGGCTATCCAGACATCATCTTTAGTGGTGTGAGAGCAGGTGCTGGTAATATTTCATCAATGGCTTTGGCGGATCCTTCAACAGCTTTATCAAATGGTATTACTAAGTTCAAGGAATTGCCAACATTCCCATTCGGTAACTACATCACGATGCGTCCAACATTGGGTGACTTTAGTGGTAAAAAAGTGCTTGATGTGGTATTGGTAGGAACGGAAAAGATTGTTAATCCTTTGGACAATACTTCTACAATAAGTTCTTCATTTAAAATTCTGAAGAATGTACGTGATCTATCTGCAAAAGTAATTGATCCATCTCCGGCAAATAACAACTTGAAAGTGCGTCAATCTTTAGCACAATCTAGTAGGCCAAGAATGGTCAACAATGTGATTGTACCATTTGCAGATTCATCAATCACTATAGCGGATGAGAACTATAATGAATCTTCATATTTGTCAAATGCGGGACCTTCAAAGCCTAAAACAAATGCATCTTCAATTATCAGTCAGGTAGAAAATAAGTTCTTAGTACAATTAAACTGGGAAAAATCTACGGATGATAAAACGCCGAAAGATGGTTTGACTTATTCTCTTTCAATTGGAACTAAACCTGGATTGTCAGATATCATTGATCCAAATGCAGATTTGATCTCAGGATTAAGAAAAACTCCAGAAGCTGGTAATGCGGGAACAAACACTTCAATGTCATTATTGTTAGCACCAGGAACATATTATTGGTCTGTGCAAGCAATTGATGCGGCGAATGCTGGTTCTGTATTCTCTGACAACAGAATTATTGAAATTAGTTCAACTAGAACATTGACTGAGCGTTCAGCGCCATCTAATATTTATCTGAATGGAGATAGTGTTGCGACATTTGTGATTAAACAAAATGATCAAGATGGATTTAAGTATAAAGTAACATCTAAGCATGCTGATCCGTCAGCTGTAATTAAGTTCTCTATCGTAAGTGATGCAAGCTTTACTTCAGATGCAATCTTTAAATTAGACACAATTAATAATAACTTATTGTTGAATGCAAAACCAACTGCTACATCTTATAAGCTTAAATTAAGAGCTACAGATAATTATGGTGGTTACTTCGATAAGTCATATTTATTTAATGTTGTTCAAGCGCCAATTAAACTATTGGTGAATGAAAAAGACTCATCAGTATTCTATTACAACAAGAATAATGCAGACTCTGCAAAATATGTATTGTCATTAAAGGCATTGTATGATCCAACACCTACAGATGCGCCTGTTTTAACCTACAAATTTGTTACTGGAACAAATGGAGAGAACAATGACTTGTTTGATTTAGCAAATACAGTTTTAATCAATAAGCGTAAATTAAATGACGTTGATACATTAAGATTGAAAGTAGCTGCAGTAGATGTAAATGGTTTATCAGTGGAAAGAGTGATCAAATTGGTAAGCTTAGACTGTTTAACTAAACCAGTACTGAATGTAAAAGCATCCGCTACAGCTTGTTTACCACAGGTAGTCAACTTAATGGATACTTCATTTATCTTGGCTGGAACTGGTGCTAAGTTAACGTACAGCTATTTTAGTGATATCAATGCGACATTGAAAGTGGCTGATCCAAAATCAGTAACAGTAAGCGGAACATATTATATCAGAGCTACTGATTCATTAGGTTGTTCATTGGCTAAGCCTGTAGTTGTAAACGTAGGAAAACAGCCAGATGCACCTATCGTTTCTGCAACTGGAGCATGTCAAAATCAAACTGGTGTTACCATTAATTATGCTGCCAGCGCAAGTACTAATAAACTTGCATGGTATGGTACCAACGCGACTGGAGGTACACCTTCATTAGTGACACCTGCCTTTAACACTGCTGCATTAGGTATTATATCTTACTATGTAGCACAAGTGGATACTGCTGCAGGTTGTTATAGTGATAGAATTAAGTTGGATATCAATGTATTACCTACGCCAATTGCACCAATCATTACAAAGGATACTGCTGGAAACTTAGTTTCGTCTATCTCATCTGCATTGACTTGGTATAAGGATGGCGTGAAGATTTCAAATACGAATGCTATCTATAAGCCAACTGCAGTTGGTAACTACGCTGTCAAGGTGACAGAAAATGGATGTCCAAGTTTATTTAGTAACACATACTATTATTTGGTGACAGATATCATCAGATTAAGTTGGGAAGAGTTTATTAAATTGACGCCAAATCCATTCATCAATTTCATGAATATTGACTTTGTCATCAAAGGTCATCAAAGATTGAATATTGATGTTTATTCTGCAGCGACAGGTGCTAAAGTTGCTTCGAGAGTTGGTGTAACTGCAGGATCAAGATTAACATTCTCGGAATTAAATCCAGGTGTATATTTTGTAAGAGTTTCTACTTCTGACTTCAAGGTATCTCATCAGTTTAAAATGGTTAAATTATAATTTATGAAAAATTTAAATGTATTTAATAGAAACAACGGCGTTAAAGCAATTGCTTTTTTACTGATATTGACATTCAGTGCATGTAGTAAAGGAGGAGATAGTCCATCTCCTTCACCTACACCAACACCGCCAGTTGTAGTGTCTGAATCGGATATTGCTTTTAAAGTGGACATAGCGGGTTCCGAAGTAAACTATACAAATGTCTTTGCAGTAGTGGGAACTTCTATTGTAATCAATGCAAATATTACATCGACCTTGCCTAAAGATGGAGTTACTATAGACGTCTCTGTAAAAAAGAAGTCAGATAATACAGTGGTTTTTAGCACCAATACATCATCCTCTGCGGCGAGTAATCCAGTAACGATTACAGGGTTAGTTCCAGGGGTCTTATGTGTAACAACTGTTACAGTGACCTCTAAATCAAAATCTTCAAATACTTTAACCAAGACATTTGATATGGCATCGAAGTAATCCCCTCGATCCCCCCATAGTTAACGTCCTTTGTGTTCATTCACAAGGGACGTTTTTTTTACGAGTATCAGTACCAGTATTGATTATTGTCAGGTATATAATTAATTATATTTAATTTCTTCGCAATGTGATTTTACAAATAAATTAAATCAGTAAAATATATGCAACTTTTAAAAAGATTGAATCTTCAATTCATTTCCATGAGTTTGTTTTTAGTGACATTTTCTGCTTGTGATAAGCAAATGGATGAGCAAGTACAGCCAGTAAAACTCAGTATTGCTGGAAAATTAGCTACTAGTGCTGACTTTAGTTTGATTCAAGCTGCAGTGGTTCAGTCAGGATTGCAAAATTTATTAGATAGTCCAGGATCTTATACTTTTTTTGCTCCATCCAATGGCGCGATGCTAGCATCTGGTATGACATTAGAACAAATTAAGTCAACTCCGGCAAGTCAATTAAGAAAAATGATTACTTACCATTTACTCCCAATTCGATTGTTTTTAAATGATTTTAAAACAAATATTTATTACAATGAAATAACCTTAGGAGGTGATACAGCTTTTGTAATTAAAAATGATCAGGGTTTATTTGTAAATGGTGTCAAAATTGAGCAAACAGATTTATTACAAAAGAATGGAATTATTCATAGTACTTCTTTGATATTGAAACCTGCAAATGGCGACTTAATGGAGGTTGTATCTGAAGATACAAGCCTTAGCATGTTCCATGCAGCTTTACTTAGAACTGCAAATGGTGGAACAGATTTAACCAATGCTTTAGTGTGTGGATGTAAATTCACCCTTTTTGCGCCTACAAATAGTGCCTTTAAATTTGTTGGTTACCCAGATGCGATATCTATTGAAAATGCGGATTATAAAAAAATTGTTGCTTTGTTGTCTTATCATATAACAAAAGAAAGAGTGTTTTCCTCAGATTGGTCAAATGATATGAATGTGATGATGATCAATAACAAATCGATTAAGATGTTTCAAAATGGCAATGATTTTATGGTAAAAGGCGAAAAGAATGAGTTGCCCATAAAAATCATCAAAAAAAATACGATGGCTAAACATGGTATTGTCCACACAATAGAGCGGTTAATTGAATAATTAGTATTTTAATATTCTTACTTTTGTTTTTCTATGCTTAGATGTAACGATCCAATAAGTGTTGTAAATAGATTCGTCTAATTCTTTGAATCTGTCTTTACCAATCAACAAATTGACCAATTTAGGGCTAGTGTTAGAATGACCGACAATTAATAAAGTTTTACCTCTATTTTGTGTGGATAAAAGTTGAGTAACTAATGTGTCTATTTTTCTAGGATCGTAAATTGATATTTCTATTTTCTTTGCTTTAGCAATTGGCATTACTGTTGCCGTTGTTCTTTTATAATTAGTTGAATAAATTTGATCAATTTTATATCTTTTGAATTTGTCCACCATTGACAAAGCCCTTTTTTCACCTAAACGATTAAGGGGCGGATCTGATACCATCATTTTAGCACCTCCGATTGAGGTGTCTTTTTCGGCATGTCTTATGATAATAAAAGTAGTTTTTTGAGCACTAACATGATTTGCAATAAGCAAGAACAATAAAAAGGTGGTTAATTTTCGAATCATTTGAAGAAATTTACTCCTAAATGTAGGTATAATACATATAAAATAAGCGTACTAATGACTTATCTTTATACCTCAATTTTTCTTTATATGAGTCAGAAGGGTAAAACAAATTGGGGTGCTGGATTAAGTGCTTTTTTGTATTTATTAGTGCATTTTATACCTGATTTTGGTGGGGCAGATGTAATGGGTGCACAATGGTTCTATGTGTCCGCTGTTGATTTATTGGTACTTGGCTATATTATTGTTAATAAAAACAAATTCAATGATGCAATTGGTGCGGTATTGAATTTGAAAGCTACGCTTGTTTATAGTCTTCTAGTTATTTGGGCCATTCTATCTTTATTCTATGCATTGAATGCGATTGAATCTTTGGTTTGTTTGGCAAGATTAATAAGCACTTATTTAATCTTTATTAATTTATCTATTCTTTTTTATAAAAAGGGGTTGCTGCCATTGTTTAATATGGTGTCTGTTTTCATTGCAGTTGTTTTGTTATTTGATTCGATGTATGTGATCTCTGGGTTTTCCAAGAATATGGTAGACATGAATTTGGATCAAAATATTGTGAGTTTGACTGGTAAGAATGGGAATAAGAATGTCATGGCAGCTAGCTTATTGATTAAATTTCCTTTTTTGCTTTTTATTATTTTACACAATAAATTACTTGGCAAAGCGGCAGGAATGATTGTCTTATTTTTAGGTGTCATGGCTTTGTTTATATTGAATACAAGATCGACTTATGTAGGATTGGCTGTTATTTTTGTCTTATTTACGCTCTCAACTTATCTATTCAATAAACAAGAGGGGATTAAAAAAATAGGTATTCAGTTGTCCTATTTCATCCTGCCACTTGTTTTTGCATTTCTTGCAGCCAATACCATGTTATCAAAAGCAGTCGATTTGCAAGGTTTTCAGGGCGGATATGGTACGATCACAAAAAGAGCAGGTGATATCACTGTCGCAAGTGAACAAAACAGTAGAATTCATTTATGGAAAGGCGCTATAGATTATGCGACTAAGCATCCGATTGTAGGAGCTGGATATGGTAATTGGAAATTAGCTTCTATACCCTATGAGAAAGAGTACACCAACGATTTATTTGTACCTTATCATTGTCACAATGATTTTATTGAAATGTTTGCCGATTTAGGTATCATTGGTGGTGTCTCTTTTCTAGTTCTTTTTATCTTATTAGGTTTGGCCGTACTTAAAATTTGGAAACAATCTAATGATCATAGTACTCGTTTGGTGGCTTCTATTGCATTAATGGCAATAGCTTGTTATTTTGTAGATGCATTTTTTAATTTCCCTGCAGAAAGAACATCAATGCAAACAATGTTTGCGATTTCTGCTGCACTATTATTAACTCCTTTGCATTTTATACCATCAAAACAATCAGTAAAAAGTACTGGAAAATTCGGGATAGCTTTTTTATTTGTTGCAATACTTTTGATCATTGCCTCTATCTATGTGAACTATCAAACATATACCTCTTTAAAAGTTCAAAAATTTGTGATGGGGGAGATTAATGAGGATCCAAAAATGGCTTTGGACGAAGTGAAGGATGCCTTTCCTGAGATCCCGAACTTATCAACATCAACACTCCCTATAAAAGCACTTGTGGCTAGATATCACTTAAGAGATAAACAATATGATGAAGCAATGCGTTTGTTGAATGAGTCAGATAACGTGAATCCATACTTACATTACAATGATTTTATTAAAACAGCCGTTTACTCTACTCAATTAAAGTACGATAGCACGTTTGTATACGCCAAAAAAGCATTTTATAATTGGCCAAGAGCAACTAGTTATTATAAGAATATGATTTTTGCAGCTGCTAAAATGAAAGATACCGCAGAAGCTACAAAGGCATTTAAAACTTATACAAAGTATCGAAATACTGCAGAAGGATGGAATCAATATCTTTTAGCTTTAATTGAAATAAATAAAACACCGATTGCCTCAACTAGGGCTTTGCTGGATTCAGCAGTGAAGAAATTTCCGGCAGATAGTGCTGTGTTTGTTAAAACGAGTAGTTTAATTTATGGTAATGCAGTCATGAATGGAGCGTTGCCAAATTATGCTGTCCTTGGAGCACAGGCATTTCAAAAAGGGCAATACAATAATGCGGCTAATTTATATATGAAAGCATCAATTGCTGATCCAAGTAATTATACCCATTTTGAAAATGTGGGAATCTGTTATTATACTGCTAAATCATTTGACAAGGCGATTCAATATTTCAATCGAGCGATTGACTTACCAACTGCTAATACTGGGAAGTCTGAATTTTTTAAGGCCATGTCTTATATATCACTTGGTAATAGAGCTGCTGCATGTAGTGCTTTACAGGCTGCCAAGGTAAAAAAATACCCTGGTGTGGATGCGCAGATTGCACAGTATTGCAAATAGGGGGATAAAGCAATAACTTTGCAGGATGAGTCAAGCTAAAAAACAATGCCAGTTTTTCCTTATCCTTATCCTAGGTCTTTTATCTGCAATAGGTCCCTTGTCTATAGACATGTACCTTCCTGCTTTCCCAAGCATTGCAAAAGGTTTAAATACAACCGTGGCATCAGTGATGTTATCCTTATCCTCTTTTTTCATTGGGATTTCGATAGGGCAATTATTGTATGGGCCATTGCTAGAGCGTTATGGTCGTAAAACGCCACTATATTTTGGGTTGGCTATATATGCTATTTCCTCATTTGCTTGCGCAACAGCGATGTCGGTGGAAACATTGATTGCTTTTAGATTTTTTCAAGCACTAGGTGGATGTGTTGGTATGGTTGCATCAAGAGCAATGGTGCGCGATTTGTTTGATGTGAAAGACAATGCAAAAGTTTTTTCTACTTTAATGTTGGTGATTGCAGTGTCGCCCATCATTGCACCTTCATTAGGCGGCCTTATTTCTACTTATTTAGGATGGAGATATATTTTTGTTATGTTAATTCTTGTCATCGCATCTATCATTGCAGGCATCTATTTTCTATTGCCAGATAGTAAGGGCCCGGATCCAACTTATTCATTAAAGCCAGTTGCTATATTAACAGGATTTGCAAGTATCCTGAAACATCCCCAATTCATTCTTTATACATTTTCTGGTGCAGTCGCTTCAGCCGGGCTATATGCATTTATAAGTGGGTCGCCTTATGTTTTTTTAGAAATCTTTAAAGCTACTGAACAACATTATGGCTGGGGTTTTGCATTTGTTGCATCAGGTTTAATTGGGTCAAGTCAGTTGAATAGTCTTTTATTAAAAAACTACTCATCTCAACAAATTATTAAAGTGGCATTAATATGTCAAAGTGTGATAGCCATTATTTTAGTTAGTATATCCATTCTTGGTTTAAGTGAATTGTATTCAACTTTATTATTGGTATTCTTTTATTTGAGCTGTCAAGGATTTATTTTCCCCAATGCGGCTGCATTGTCGATGGCTCCATTTGGTCACAACGCGGGAAACGCTTCTGCCTTAATGGGATTCATTCAAATGAGTTTAGGCGCTTTCATGTCGGCCATGGTGAGTTTATTCCATAATGGGACAACCTTGCCAATGACTGGGGTAATGGCTTTTTGCTCGATCGTGGCTACATTGATTTATATAGCGTCTAAAAAAAGCACATTGAAGCCTGCTACAATAAAGTTAGTGGAGGAGGAAGAAGTTGAGATGATCAATACTTTGTAACTACTTAAAGTTATTTCACCCTAGTCCATACGTCCGTTCTGCCGATCATGCTAAATCCAATAAATCCTCTCACGTTTAAGGTATTTTTGTCTTTAGCAGTGATGGTGCATTTGTATTCCTTTCCAGACTTTGGGTCATAAATATGTCCGTGCTCCCAATTGCCTTCTTTTTCATTATAAGAGAAACCCCATAGATTAATCAAGCCTAATAAAGGTCTAGTATGCAATTTGCTATTTGGATGTTTCGTATCTGTTTTAGGCTTATTCGTAGTTGGATCTATCGGCTCACTCAACCAAATGATTTTACCTTGAAAGTTATTCGCGTTTTTATAAATCTCAACTCTCGCATTGCCTGAGCCTGTTTGCCATGTTCCTAAAATCTGGTCTGCATCCTTTTGAGCAAATAGGGAGGTGGTAAAGCAAAAAGTCAATAGCACTAAAATTTTATATCTCATGTTTTAAGTTTTATGTAAACAAAATCACTATATTCAAATAGCTATTATACTATTCTTAAAATTAAAATTATGAAATATATATTTGTATTTATCAGTATTGTGTCCACATTTTTTGCTTCTGCACAGAGTTTCAACAAAGTGCAAGTAAAAAGTAAATATGGACTAATTGAAGGGAGTCGAGAAGTGAATGGAGTGATCAGTTTTAAAGGTGTTCCATTTGCTGCTCCGCCAGTTGGTTCGAATAGATGGAAGGCGCCTCAGCCAGTGCAAAACTGGGAAGGCGTTTTATCAGCAAACAAGTTTGGACCAAGGGCAATGCAAGCCCCTATTTTTGGCGATATGGATTTTAGGTCAAATGGCATGAGTGAGGACTGCTTGTATTTAAATGTATGGACGCCTAATACAAAAGCAGCGCTACCTGTACTGGTCTATTTTTATGGTGGTGGATTTGTTGCGGGCGATGGCTCAGAGCCTCGTTATGATGGAGAAAGTATGGCTAAAAACGGGATCGTATCAATCACAGTCAATTACCGTTTAGGTATTTTTGGATCCTTTGCACATCCTGAACTTTCTAATGAAACAGCTTATAAAGGTTCTGGTAATTATGGTTTGTTAGATCAAGCTGCTGCTTTATTATGGATTAAGGATAATATCGCTGCATTTGGGGGTGACCCAAATAAAATCACAATAGCAGGTGAATCTGCAGGTTCTGTTTCGGTGAGTGCTCAAATGGTATCTCCTTTGTCAAAACATTTAATAGCCGGTGCAATTGGGGAAAGTGGGTCCATGTTAGGAACTCTTCCTCCTATTGCCTTAGCAGATGCAGAGAAAAATGGCTTGGAATTTGCAAAGTCATTGAATCTTAGTTCGCTTGATGAATTAAGGGCAATACCTGCTGAAAAATTATTAGAAGCGAATATGAAATTTGGCGCATTTAGGTTCCCAGCGACGATTGATGGTTATTTTTATCCCAAAGCTCCTTTAGAAATTTTTAAAGCAGGAGATCAAGCGCAAGTTCCATTATTAGTTGGCTGGAATTCTGAAGAGATGAATGCAAGGGCAATTATGGGGATGAGTGCTTTTACAAAAGTAAATTTTGAACAAGTGGTAAGACAGCTTTACGGCGACAATGCGGCAGCTATTTTAGAAGTATATGCTGTAAAAAATGATGATGAAGTAGAAGCAGTAGCAACAGATTTAGCAGGAGACCGTTTTATTGGATTCAGCACCTGGAGATGGGCAACATTACAAGAAAAAACTGGTGGCGGACAACCTGTATATAGATATATGTATGCTAGACCAAGACCAGGAATGGTTGCTTCTATGGGGGATGCAGTTGCTGGTTTAGCAGGTGGAGTACAAAAAGGTAATGGCGCACCTAAAGCTCCTCCTGCAAAAGGAGCAGTGCATTCTGCTGAAATTGAATATGCTATGGGGAATTTAAACTTAAACAAAGTATTCGCATGGACAGAAGACGATTTTAAGGTGTCAAAAACAATGCAGAGTTATTTTGTGAATTTCATTAAAACAGGGAATCCAAATGGCAAAAACTTACCAAGCTGGCCAGCTACAAAAACTAGCAAACCAGTTCCAGTGATGCGTATTGATGTAAAATCAGAGGCGGTGAAAGATAAAACTGAAGATAGATTTAGGGTGTTGGAGCGACTTGCTAAAGATTAATGTTTTTGTCCTGGGATTTAATAATAATTGAATTTCCCAAGAAAAAGGGTAAGAGGCAATCAATCATTTAAATTATGTATTTTCGTAGGTATATTAAATAAAATATGATAAGGCGACTATTAATCTTTGCTGCTTTTATTCTTCCATTACAATTGTTGGCACAAACAGGGATTGGAACTACGACACCTAATATTGCGGCAAAGCTTGATGTGACTTCTACCGATAAAGGATTGCTAATTCCTAGAATGACAAAAGCACAAAGAGAAGCGATCACGCTTTCGTCAGCAGCTAATGGCCTATTGGTATATCAAACAGATGACCTTACAGGTTTTTATGTTAATACAAGTACAAATACATCAGTTGCATGGATCAGAGTGAATTCAAATTGGACAAGAACAGGGAATGATATAGCTTACACTTCAGGAAATATATCTACAACTGGAGCATTGACTGGCGGAAATTCAAGTACATCTTTTCTATCGGGATTTGCTGCGAATATCAATACACAATCTGGAACAACCTACACAATGGATGCCACTGATAATGGTAAAGTTATTCAAACTACCAGTTCTAGTGCGGTAACCATTAATATACCCACTGGATTACCTAATGGATTTAATTGTACTGTGGTCCAAATGGGTACGGGGCAAATTACATTTTCTGGAACTGCTACTCGAATAAATAGAACTGGTTTTACAAAATCAGCAAGTCAATATTCTGTTATGAGTGTACTTCATTTAGGAAGTAATAATGTTCTTGTTACAGGTGAAATGAGTAATTAATATGAAACAAATTCTTTTATTTTCTTCATTCATTTTTTCATCATTATTAAGTTTCGCGCAAATTGGATTGCCCATTCAAACTTCTTTATTGCCAAAGAATAATTTAGTGGTCAATTATGATTTTTCAAAATCAACAAGTTTTACAAGAGGGGCTACATCGGTTACGAATATAGCTGGAACTGCTTCTGGTAATGCAACAATTTATAATGCTCCATTATTCATGAATTCTTTGGGCTTTGTTTCCTTTAATGGGTCTAATCAATACTTAGCTACCCCCAATTTGAAAACATACTTTAAATCGGTGAATGCAACGGTTCAAAAAAGCTTTACCATGAGTTTTTGGGTCTATCCAACTACCAATACAGGGGTGTTGGTTAGTGAGTTAGATTCGCAAACTCCCAGTGGAGGATGGCATGCAACTAATATTGAATTAATTAATGGGGTGATCAATTATAGAGTATGGGCTTCATCAAATCCTGTAACATCTAGTCCGATCGCATTAAATCAATGGCACCACATTGCATTGGTATACGATGGTACGTCATTTAAAGGCTATTTGAATGGTGTATTACAAGGGGCTCGAATTTATGCAAGAGAAATTCCAACTTCAAGTCAAAACTATGCGATAGGTGCAGGTGAAACCACTAATATTGGCACAGGGGCTTATGGCACTTTCCATTTAGCTCAATTTAAATTGCATAATTTGCCATTAACTAATCAAGAAATTTTACAAGAGTATAATTTTAGGAAGAATGAGTTTGATTACACCATTCATAGTCCATTGACGAATTCAAGTCCTACTTATTGGTCCATATCAAGTGCATGGAATAATGTATCAGGAGGTACTGGTGCATGGGACCCATTTGGTGTATATCACTTCACGCCTTGGCTCAATTCTGGCTTAGGGTGGGCTGCACAAGTGCTTGATGCAAATCAATACATTACATTAAATTATGATGAACCAGCCTATATTAAAGGCATAGTTATACAACCAAGAGCTTCCTCTGGGAATCAGTATTTAACAAAAGTTCATGTAGAAACTAGTTCAACTGGAGCTGCACCTTGGACAAGGGTATTAACTGATCAAGTTATAAACACATCAATTACTGATGATGCGCTGGCACTTTTCCCTACAAGTATTTTTGCTAAAGCTGTTAAAGTAATTCCAGTTTTATGGACCAATCATATCACTATGCGTATGGGGATGATAGTTAAGCCCAATAACATAGTTATGGACGGCTTAGTACTTCGTTTAGATGCTGCAAATATTAAATCTTACGAAGGAAGCGGAAACGTTTTTAAAGATTTAACATCTAATTTGTCAGACTTTACATTTGCAACTTCCCCCTCCTTTAATACGAATGGTTTTTTTACATTCAATGGAACAAGTCAGTATGCTTCAAGAGTCAATACAAGTAGTTTAAAGCCTACTAATGCTATTTCTATAGAACAATGGCTGAACGCTGATAGTTGGAATGCTGGCACAGCATCAAATTACAAATGTGCTTTATCTTGTACTCAAGGAGGCGGGTATTCTCATAACATATGGAGTGGGAATTTTTACAGCTATATATATGCAGGGGGGAAATATTTAATACCTTCTGCTTCTGTGAGTAATTTTGGCGGGTGGCATCATTTTGTAACCACATTTGATGGGCAATATGCAAGATTATACATTGATGGTAGTTTAGCTAATACGGACGATTATGGGAGTGCTAATAAAACAATGACCTATGCTTCCAATAGTATTTTTCTAGGAGCAGAGGCAGGAGCGGGTACTTCGCCTGAAGGGTTTTATTGGCAAGGTAAAATATCAACCACATCTATTTACAATAAAGCATTATCAGATGCTGAGGTTGCACAAAATTACAACAATACTAAAGTGAGGTATAGTCTAATTCAGGATGGTCTAATGGTCAACTTGATTAATCCTTCAGGTTCCGGATCTACATGGAGTGATTTTTCGGGTAATGGCAACAATGCAACTTTGAATGGAGCACCAACTTATACTTCCACCAATGGAGGTGGATATACAACTTCGTCAAGTTCATACATTTCAGTCCCTTATAATTTGCCAAATACTTTTACTGTAAGTGTTGCATGTGCCTTGAATCCTACTTCATTTTGGGCGACACTCTGGGGAAATGAATCATGGAGTGCAGCTAAGGGTTATATTGCTTATTTAGGTTCAAGTAGTACGTTGAATTTTGGAAGTCCTTCTGGACAAGCCAGTATTGCTGTATCAGGAATTAATACTGTTCATATTTGGGATTTTGTAGCTAATGGAACAAGTTATACTCTATATAAAGATGGAGTGAGTGTTTCCACTGGAACGTTTACTGCACCTTCTGGAGGACTTAGCACGAATGGTCTTTATTTTGGAGCAAGACATAATAATTCAGGAACTTCTTTTACAGATGCATCTCCAGGCACCTATTACAGCATGCGTGTTTATAATAGAGCCTTAAGTGCAGATGAGATCAATACAAATTTTACAGTACTAAGAAGTAATTACGGGTTGTAATTAAAGTGGTGAAAAGATTTGATTTGTAATTTCATTCATTTTTTAATTCCTCTGTAAAAGAGTTAACTTTACGGATCTTTAGATTCTCATATATGAAAGGAATACTTGTTATATTTTTATTACTCTCTTTCATTCAATTGAATGCTCAAACAGGGATTGGAACTACCTCTCCACATGTTTCAGCAAAATTAGAGGTGGCTGCCACTAATAAAGGTT
>JACCDJ010323064.1_pt1 | contig 17751 bp, 19 predicted proteins | sample 7444481 | NCBI WGS metagenome assembly JACCDJ01 (sample SAMN15323435, study PRJNA562643) | freshwater metagenome | isolation source: river surface water | place: USA:Blue River Watershed | collected 2017-08-15 | reverse complement strand
GCAACTTCTGTGGCAACGGTTTTAAGAAATGCTGTGAGACCCGCGCGAGCAGTGCTTGACAAAATGAGATTCGCAAACGGTTGACGAACCGCTGTGCTGGTGATTGCCACAATTCGACCCCAACCGCGTTCTTGCATGCGTGGAATGACTTCCTTGCACATGGCAACAGTTGCCAACATGCTGCGCTCAATTGCTGCTGGGTACAAATGGAGATCAGTTGATGCAAAGTTTCCCGCAGGTGGTCCACCACCGTTAGCAACCACGATGTCAATGTCGCCAAGAATTGATTTCGCTTCACGAATGAACGCAAGTGCACCTTCTGTCGTAGAAACATCTCCAACAATTCCCACACATCCATTACCGATCTTCTTCGCTGCATCGGCAACGCGGTCCGCGTCGCGACTACAAATAACAACACGCACCCCCTCGTCTGCCAGGGCTTTTGCACTAGCAAAACCCAAGCCAGCCGAGGCCGCCGCTACTGCCGCCGTACGTTGCGAAATTCCAAGATCCATGCGGCAAACAATACTTGCCGCACTGCTACTGTTGTCCCTGTTAGGTGGTGAGAAACCCATGGGTGGGTATCAACAAGACGAGCGTTTTCTAGACGCGATTGCGGACGCCGATTCGTTTCCGTATTGGTTTGACGATGCAGACGAACCAGAGTCAAACCCCATGCTGGTGCACGCTGAAACGTGCGACTTGTGCATTGTGGGTGGCGGTTACACCGGGCTATGGACGGCCATCTTGGCCAAGGAGCGCGACCCCAACCGCGATGTGGTGCTGATTGAAGCACACGAAATTGGATCTGCAGCAAGTGGTCGCAACGGTGGGTTCATGGACTCCAGCCTCACGCACGGAATTGCCAATGCTCAGCAGCGCTTCCCCGACGAAGTTGGCTTGCTTGAAGACTTAGGTCTTGAAAACCTCAACGAAATTGAAGCAGCGATTAAGCGCTACAACATTGACTGCGATTTCGAACGCAACGGTGTAATTGAAATTGCGAGTACGCGACACTCTGCGACGTACCTCGATGAACTCATTGACGACTACAACCAACTACTCGACATTGGCCACAAAGTGGAGTGGCTCGATGAAGTTGCCTTGCGGAAAGAAGTTGCATCGCCAATATTTACTGGCGGCATGTGGTGCAAAGACACAGCAGCACTTGTCGACCCCGCGCGACTTGCTTGGGGTTTGAAGCGCGCTGCCGAACAACTTGGCGTGCGCATTTACGAAGACACCAAAGCTGTTGGTCTTGACTACTCGCCGGGCGGAATTGTTGTGGAAACACCGCTATCCAAAGTGCACGCAAAACGCGTTGCTCTTGCAACAAATGCATTCAAGCCTTTGCTTCGACGTATGCACAACTACATTGCGCCCGTGTACGACTACTGCCTCACCACAGAGCCGCTCACGCCGCAACAGTTGGAAAGCATTGGTTGGAAGAATCGTCAAGGTCTTTCCGACATTTCAAACCAGTTTCATTACTACCGACTCACTGCAGATAACAGAATTTTGTGGGGCGGATATGACGCGGTGTATTTCTTTGGCGGAAAAGTGAACTCCGAACTTGAATCGCGCCCAGAAACATGGGCAAAGCTTTCACGACATTTCTTTGAAACCTTTCCACAACTTGAAGGCGTTCGCTTCTCACATGTTTGGGGCGGTGCTATTGACACATGTAGTCGCTACAGCGTGTTTTGGGGCCAGGCCATGCGCGACCGTGTTGCGTATGCAATTGGCTACACCGGCTTGGGTGTTGCCAGTTCTCGATTCGGCGCCGAGGTCATGCTCGACATGATTGATGGTCGCAAAACACCAGCAACGCAAACACAGTTTGTGCGCAGCAAACCATTGCCGTTTCCTCCTGAGCCATTCCGATTCATTGGCATTCAGACCACTCGCTGGGCACTGAACCGTGAAGACAAGACGGGAAAGCGAAACCTGTGGCTCCGCAGCCTCGATCGATTGGGCCTTGGCTTCGATTCATAAACCCTTTGCCCCTAGCCTGAACGCATGGCGCAAGCAGGATTCACTTCGGTAGAGCACGTTCGAGCAGCACTCGCCGAACAGAACTACCTGGCCGAGGAAGGCCTCACCACCGCCGTGTACTTGGCACTCACCCTGAAGCGACCGCTCCTTCTTGAAGGCGAAGCCGGCGTTGGCAAAACCGAACTTGCCAAAGTGATTTCAGCAATGACTGGTGGCGAACTCATTCGCTTGCAGTGCTACGAAGGAATTGATGCCGCCCAAGCCGTTTATGACTGGGACTATTCGCGCCAGCTCTTGCACCTGCGTGCCGCAGAGGCCAGCGGCGAAGCAACGACCAAGAAGGCAAACGAACTAGAAAGCGAGTTGTACAACGAGCGCTTTCTTATCAAGCGTGCTCTCCTTCGCGCGATTGAACAGCGCGATACGCCACCTGTGTTGTTGATTGACGAAATTGATCGTGCCGACGATGAGTTCGAGGCGTATTTGCTCGAAATTCTTTCCGACTTCCAAGTAACTGTTCCCGAACTCGGAACCTTCAAGGCCGCTACTCCACCCATTGTGATTCTTACTTCAAACCGCACACGCGATGTTCACGATGCATTGAAGCGCCGTTGCTTGTACCACTGGGTTGATCACCCAAGTTTTGATCGCGAAGTTGCAATTGTGCGTCTGCGTGTTCCGCAAATTGCCGAATCGCTTGCTAAGCAAGTTGCAGCAGCTGTAGAACACATGCGTTCACTCAATTTGTACAAGCCACCTGGGGTTGCTGAAACCATTGACTGGGCAACCGCACTCGCCCAACTTGGCGCTCGCGAACTAAATGAATCGGTAGTTTCAGCAACGCTTGGAACCGTGTTGAAATACCGCGAAGACCACGACCGCGTGCGCGAGCAAGGCATCGGTCAAATCGTTGCCCAGGCGTTTGATCGCGGTCTGTTACACGGTTAATTCATGACCACTGCTGTTTCCTCTTCGCCAGAAGAAATGGCAGTGTCATTTGCACGAGTTTTGCGCGGCGTCGGTTTACAAGTACCTCTTGATTCGGTGCTTACTTTTGTTCATGCACTCAACGTGGTGTCGCTTGAATCGCGAAGCGATGTGTTTTGGGCGGGTCGCAGCACGTTGGTGCGCAGACCAGAAGACCATCAGCTATTTGATCGCGCATTTGCCGTGTTTTGGGAACATCGCTCAAGCGATGCAGTTGCCGAAGATCTTCCGCCACGAAAGATTTCGCTCCTTATCGACGACGAGACGGAAACCGATCCGCATGCGGGAGATTACGACTCGAACCCAGCAATTCACTTGCGCTTCTCTGCTTCCGAAGCACTGCGCAAGAAAGACTTCGCCCAATATGACGATTCGGAACTTGCAGAAGCACAGCGCCTCATGCAGGCATTACGTTTTGCTGGCCCACCGCGACGTTCACTTCGTTTGACGAGCGCAAAACGAAACGGTTCACGTCATGATCTACGACGTACGGTTCGCGCATCCATTAGCCACGGTGGTGAACCCATGCAATTGCATTGGAAGGAACCAAGTGATCGTCTGCGTCGCATTGTGGTGTTGCTTGACATTTCAGGAAGCATGGAACCGTATGCACGGGCATTGCTGCGATTTATGCACGCAGCTGTTGCCGGCAGACAACGAGTGGAAGCGTTTGCATTCAGCACCCGTCTCACGCGACTAACAAAAGAATTGCGCAGCCGCGATCCAGATAAAGCCATCAAACGCGCAGCAGAACAAGTTCCTGATTGGAGCGGTGGAACACGCCTTGGCGAAAGCCTGCGTAAGTTCAACGACACCTGGGGCGTGCGTGGAATGGCACGTGGCGCAATTGTGATCGTGTTGTCTGACGGTTGGGACAGAGGCAACCCCGAACTGTTGGGCGAACAGATGAAGCGCCTGCAACGTGTGTCGCACCGACTCATCTGGGTAAACCCGTTGAAAGTCACGCCTGGCTACGCGCCACTCGCCAAAGGTATGGCTGCTGCCCTGCCGTACATCGATGAATTTGTAGAAGGTCATTCACTCGAAGCCATGGAACGCCTCACTCGCGTCATTTCTGCCGATTGACTGGAACTATGCGCGAACTGCTGAACGACCTCGATCGCTGGAAAGCGGCAGGCAAACAGATTGCTCTTGCGCGCGTGGTCGACATAGAGGGTTCCGGTCCTCGCGACCCTGGCGCCGCAATGGCCGTAAACGAAGATGGCGAAGTGATCGGTTCGGTCAGTGGCGGTTGCGTTGAAGGTGCAGTTGTTGCCGAAGCGCTTGCAATCTTGAATGGCGATAAGCAACCGAAATTGGTGAAGTTTGGTTATTCAGATGATGAGGCGTTTGCAGTCGGGCTTACCTGTGGCGGGATCATTCACTTGTTCATTCAGCCGCTCACCTGGTAACTGATGATGTCGCTGTATCAACTGTTTTCAGAGCGCACTCGCGCAAATAAACCAGTTGCTCTTGCAACGGTCATTGATGGACCAAACATTGGCGCAATGTTGCTGGTTACCCCAGAGAATGCAGCACAAGGAACCCTTGGCAATGCCGAACTGGACCGCGTTGTTGCGCGCGACACGTTAGGCGAACTTGAAGCCGGCAGAACCAGCGTTCGCCATTACGGTCCTGAAGGTCAAACCACTCCAGAAGATTTGGTAAACACGCCAACTGTTCGTGTGTTCATTGACGCATTTTCTCCGCCACCAACCATGGTCATCTTTGGCGCTGTGGATTTCACTTCTGCTCTTGCTCGAGTTGCCAAAGTGTTGGGTTATCACGTGTTGGTGTGCGATGCACGCGAAGTGTTTGCAACCAAACGTCGCTTCCCAATGGCAGACGAAGTATTGGTCACCTGGCCTGCTCCGTTATTTGCAGAACGCGGTGCACAACTTACGCAACGTGATGCTGTATGCATTTTGACGCACGATCCAAAGTTTGATGTTCCTGCAGTAGTTGGTGCACTAGCCACCAATGTTGGCTATATCGGAGTAATGGGCAGCCGCAAAACCCATGCGAAGCGCATCGAACGTTTGGTTGAAGCCGGTGTCACCGATGAGCAGTTGCTGCGACTGATGTCGCCAATTGGACTCGACATTGGCGCACGTACTCCTGAGGAAACGGCGATTTCTATTTGTGGAGAAATCATCGCACGACGCACTGGTCGTGGCGCACCGTCATTACGCGATGGTGACGGACCAATTCACAAATAACATTTACGCAGTTGGATCTGCGAAACGAGTCCAACCCAGGATTCGTGAATCCATGATGTGCAATTCAACACTGCGACCAGTTCGGCCTGCTTGCAGAATTGCACCGTCAACTCCGAGATACATCGACACATGCCCAGGGCGCCACATAATGTCGCCAGCCTGTGCATTCTTAAATGTCACACGACGTGAATTTGCGTACTGAAAATTTGATCCGCGCGGCAACACAAAACCGGCACTCGACCACGAAAACTGAACAAAACCAGAACAGTCAAAAGCGCCTGATTCTGCAGTTGCGTTTTCTTTGTACGGAACTCCAATTTGAGTAAGGCCGGCCATCAGTGCACGTTGGTGCGCAACGTCGGCTGATCGCCATGCACGACGCAACGCATTCACATCAACGCCTAAGAAATTGCCAACATCAACCGCGAGTTTGTCGGAAAGGTCAAGAAACAGGTCGTACGCATCACGGTCGCGCTTGTCGGCATAGGCATCCACTGCCTGCTGCGCTTGGACAGCGCCCTTACGAATAATTGCTTCCTGGGCAGGACCCATGGGAATTGCCTGGGCGCCAGGTGAACTGACCCCCCACAGACTGAGGGATACGAGCAGACCAGCTATGAGTTTGGTGGTTCGTGACATTGTGGCTCCTTGGTAGGCGAATCAACCGGGGGGCGGTTGATTCGGATTTGGGGGCAGTGCTTGCGAGGGGACTCGCGTTATTGCATTTATGTCAACTGTGTAACAGTCTATGTCATGAAACTGTAATATTTGGGTCACACACGGTTTCGAAGGTGCCAGACCTGCCAAAGCCTGTAAATATGGGGTTGTGGCCGCCCCAATCAGCAAAAACCCACCTGTAGGCGTGATTCTTTTGGCCGCTGGTGGAGGCACTCGGTTCGGCGGTGCCCGCCACAAACTGCTCACTTCGGTTGCTGGCAAAACGGTCTACGAATGGGCTCTCCAGAGCGCTCTGGAGGCCAACATTGGCCCGGTTGCGGTTGTCTGGGGGTCGGTCGAATTGCCTCGCTATGAAGGCTCTGAAGCGGTCACCTACCTACACAATGAAACGTGGGCAACGGGAATGGCCGGATCTGTGCAATGCGCGTTGCAGTGGGCAGGCGAACGTGGACTGCAATCGGTTGTCATCGGTCTTGGCGATCAGCCGTGCATTCCTCCATCAGCTTGGACGGCCGTAGCCAACTCCACTTCCCCACTTGCCGTCGCTACGTATGAAGGCGTGCGCGCAAACCCGGTGAAATTACATGCAGAATTTTTCGCACTCGTTCCACGAACTGGAGATGAAGGTGCACGATCGCTGCTGCGCAGTCATCCCGAACTGGTTGCTGAAGTACCCTGTATTGGCTCGGGAATCGATGTTGACCATGTTGAAGACATCGAGCGCGTTGCACACATCATTCACGAAAGTCGAGGCAAATAGCCATGGATCTCAATCACGAGTTCACTGTCAATGTTCCCGTAGAAGAAGCATGGGCGATCCTTACCGACTTGGAGCGCATTGCGCCGTGCCTACCTGGCGCACAACTCACCGAGGTTGAAGGCGACACCTACCGCGGACAAGTGAAGATCAAAGTTGGTCCGATTCTTGCCCAGTTCAAAGGACAAGCAAGTTTTATGTCGCGCGATGACGTGGCACATAAAGCTTCCCTAAAAGGCGAAGGCCGCGACACCACAGGCAAGGGCAACGCATCGGCAATTATTACCGCCGAACTCACTTCGGTTACTCCGACATCAACTAAGTGCACCGTGCATACCGATCTTTCTATTTCAGGAAAAGTTGCGCAGTTCGGTCGTGGCGCACTTGCCGATGTGAGCGACAAATTGCTTGCACAGTTTTCAGAGAACTTGAACCAACTCATTTCTGCAGCACCTGCACCAAGTGCACCTGTCGCTGCTGAAACATCACCTGCACCAAGCGAGCAACCAGCAATTCGCAAGATTGATGGTCCAGAAGTTGCTCCGCTCAACTTGCTCGATACTGCAGGGTCCACCATTGCAAAGCGCGCAATTCCTGCCCTTATTGGTATTGCCGTGTTGGTAGCTGTACTTGTCAAACTCTTCTAACGCACCAAGCGCAGAAGACATCGCGCGAATCACCGAGTTGCTCGGTCGGGTTCCGCAAGGAAAGTTTGAAGTTGTCGTTCGCGCGTTAGACGGCGACCCGGTTGTGTTGCGCAATCAGCCTTTGCTGCCTGATGGAACACCAATGCCAACGCTGTATTGGTTGTGTGGTGCACGCGAAAACGTACTTATTGGTCGCCTTGAAGCAACGGGTGCCGTCAACCAAGTTGAAGCCGAACTCGATGCAGCACTCATTGCAGCAGCACACGACCGTTACGCGGCAGAACGCGATGCACTCGTTCCTGCAGACCACACTGGCCCGCGCCCGTTTGGCGGTGTAGCCGGAACTCGCATCGGCGTGAAGTGTTTGCATGCGCATTTTGGTTGGTGGCTTGCAGGAGGCGATGACCCCGTTGGCGATTGGGTTGCCGAGAAACTGGGCCTCAGTCGCAGTTCATACATTCGAGCCGCCGCACAACCTGTTGCTGCAATCGACATTGGTACCAACTCCACCAACTTGCTCATTGCCGATGCGCAAGGCAACGACATCGTGCGTGAAGTGCACGTAACTGGCCTTGGCCGTGGAGTTGTGCAGAACAACACGTTGAACGAAGAAGCCATTGCGCGAACCGTTGCGCGACTTCAGCAGTATGCGGTGCTCATCAAACAACATGAAGTGGGTTCAGTTCGTGTAACTGCAACCGAAGCATGTCGTCGTGCAACTAATGCGTCAGTTTTTTTGGATCAAGCAGAAGCGGTGCTTGGCACTCGCCCGCTGATCATTGCTGGCAGCGAGGAAGGGCGCTTGGCATATTCCGGCGCGCTTTCGCACCTGCCCGCACATGAAGGCATCACACTCGTCATTGATATTGGTGGCGGCAGCACCGAAATCATGATTGGCGAGAAAGCATTGCAACACGCCGTGAGCTTTCCTGTTGGCACCGTGGTACTCACTGAAAGCTATTTGCGCCACGACCCACCTCGCCCAGAAGAACTTACGAATGCAATTGGTTTCGTTACTGACTTTATGGACGACCTCATTCGCGATCATCCAGAGGTTTTGAATGCCACACGTGTCGTTGGCGTTGCCGGCAGCATCGTCACCATTGCCGCTGTGGAAATAGGGCTGCAAGAATTTGATGCAACCGCACTGCATGGCGCTCGCATGACGCGCGAAAATGTTGAGGAAGTATTCCGAACACTTGCCACCGAAACACTGGCCGATCGCAAGTTCAACCCCGGTCTGCCCGCCGACCGTGCCGACGTCATTGTGGGTGGTTGCTGCGTGTTAGTTGGTGTCATGCGCAAGTTGAGAGTTTCTGAAATCATGGTGTCGGTGAATAACTTGCTTGACGGTTTAGTACGAGACGAGTTGAAACTTTCATGAGCGGCTACTCGCGACCCATAGGCCACCCTGCAGGAATCATTTCCTCGAATGGCCCTCTTCGCTTATTCGGTCGTCGCATCATGTTGCGGCCACTCGTGGCAACCGATTTCGAGGCGTGGAGTGAAGTTCGTTTACGCAATGGCGAATGGCTTACGAAGTGGGAGCCAATGCCGCTCATTACTTCCCCCGACCCAGCAAAAAGCCGCGATGCATTTACCAACCGTTGTGTAGCGCGCGACAGAGAACGACTGGCAGGAAACGCTTACTGCATGGGTTTGTTCGTGAACAACGAGTTTGCTGGCGAAGTAAACCTGAACGGTGTTGTGCGCGGCGCCATGCAATGCGGCACCATCGGGTATTGGATCGACGAAGCAAAAGCCGGCAACAGTTACATGTCGGAAGCGGTGTTAGTGCTTTCCAAGTTTGCTTTTGACGAACTTCGTTTGCACCGCATTGAGGTATGCATCATTCCGCGCAACGCAGCCAGCCACCGCGTTGTCGAGAAACTTGCACTACGGCATGAAGGTATCGCCGAGCGGTTCCTTGAAATAAATGGAATCTGGGAAGATCACGTTCGCTACGGATTCACCATTGAAGAATGGCAAACACGCCGCGAAGAGCTCTGCGCAGCCTGGCTATAAATTGCTACGCGACTTCGCGCAGGCGCTCTATTTCTAACGCACGTTGCTTGCGTGCAACTTTGCGTCGTTTCCAGGCTTTTGTTTTCCAATGTTTAATTTCTCGGCGACGCGATTGCTCGCGACCAATTTCTGCATCGTGATGATGCATTCCTTTCCAGGCAATACCTGGTTCATTCACATCTTCGGGTTCAACACCATGGCTCACCATGTTTGCCGCCAAGTGCAATTCTGAATTCACTCGGTGACGTTCATTGTGGGCGTGTGCCCGAAGTTCCACCTTTGGTGGAAACACCGTTGTTCGGTGATTGTGACGCTTGCTCATTGCTTCCCCCGCCTTCTGTGCTCTTAACACTGACGAAATCCACTAGCTAGGTCTTACTGATGCAAACATACACCTCGTGACGACATAGGCAAGTCACAGGCCTGCCGGCGGCGAGAAGCCTTATTTCTTGCTGATCTTGGCCTGTAACGCAGCGAGGCGCTCGGCAAACCAGGGCTGGCGGGTACTCCACAATTGAGGGGTCAGTTCGCGGGCCACTGCTTCGGGGTGTGTGTCCACGTCGGCCATGGCGGCGATGGTCTTCTTGGTTTCGATAACTAATTCGCGTGGCGCACTTGCCGCGCGTTTTGCCAATTCATGTGCAGTAGCAAGCAACTTGTCGTCGTCTACGCACTTGTATGCAAGACCAACACGTTCCGCTTCTGCCCCGTCGTAAATTTCACCAAACAACACAGCAGCAGAAGCAACCTGTGGTCCAACAATGCGACGCAACATCCAGGTGTGTCCACCACCGGGGTGAATGCCCAACTGCAAAAAGCGCGTATCAAACTTTGCGCGTCGTGCAGCAATGCGCACGTCGCAACCCAGCGCCAAGTTCATTCCTGCACCAACAGCTGCACCATTCACTGCTGCAATCGTTGGCAACGGGCTACGCGCAATGCGTAGGAAACCTTCGTAAATCACTCCGAGAGATTCGCCATCGGCCTCAGCCAAATTGCCAAGGTTGGCACCAGCACAAAATGCCGGCGCTGTACCGGTAACTACAAGTGCACCAATTGCAGGGTCGTTTTCAATACGGTCCATCGCTGCAACAATTTCAGCCACCATTGGCGCGGTCATGGTGTTGCGCTCGTCTGGGTTGTTCAGTGTGATTGTGGCAACACCATCTGCAATTTCAAGAAGGACCAAAGACATGGCACAAGGTTAGCGAGTACCCTAAATACGCATGCTTGACCACGTGTTCACCGATGCAATTGGCGCACTTCGCGATGCATTCAGCAATGCCTACCTTGAACGCCAGGCATTCGAAGAACACTTTCAGTCCGACATTTTGCTTGGTGACTTGGTGTGGGAAACCACCTACGGCCTGCCAGGCGAAGGTTTGCCGCCTCGCGTTGTTGCGCACATCACGCTGAACTGGCCAAGTTGGAGTCAGGCCACCTACAGGCAGTGGTACATCGAAGAAGAAATTGATCAACAGCCAGCAATTGAAATTGAAGTGGTGTTTCGCATTCAGCGTCTTGCAGAACAACCACTGCCTTCAATTGTCGACAGCATTGCCGCGCCACACAGCCCCTCAATTGGCGCAGAGCAATTAGAGCGCGACAACATCACCATCGAGATCAGCCACCCAACGCATGGTGAACGATCTGCCGACTTTGCACTTGAAATCACGTATGAAGGCCAATACGAGCTGGCAGAAGAAACGCTCATTGATGGTGCAAGCAAAGTGTTGGACGAACACTTTGGCGTGCTCGGTGCGTGGGTTGCTTCAACGCTGGTGAAGCTTGGCGACCTAAAACTTACGTTTGTTCCCGCCGAAGAAAACTAACTAGCGGTTGCGTTCGGCAACTGCGTGCACTTCAATGCCACCACGCGGGTGCTGCGTGAGTTGCACTTTCACCCAGTGAGGCTTCACGGTTGTCATCACTTCGTTAGCAATTTCGGCAGCCAAAGCTTCGGCAAACACGGCCATGTTGCGGAAGCGCCACAGGTACAACTTCAGCGACTTTGACTCGATGCAGAACTTGTCTGGGCTGTATTCAATGACCACCGTTGCCACGTCTGGTTGTGCCGTAACTGGGCAAATGGATGACACTTCGTCACTCGTAAATCGCACCAGGGTCACATCGGCAGGTGCCGGAAACACTTCAACGTGATCGATTGGAGTGCGAACCGTTGTACCTAAAACCGTGAGGTTGTCGAGATCGTTGCTTGCCATAACTACGAGCGTAGATGCTCTGGAATAAGAGTGCTGAGTTGCACAAGCGGACGTGGTCCAACGTGCGTAATCACTTCTGAGGCCGACATTGAACCCAATCGACCGCAATGCTCAATTGCCATGCCACGAGTAAAGCCATACAAGAAACCTGCTGCGTACTGGTCGCCCGCACCAGTGGCGTCAACTACCCAATCAACCGGTTCTGGCTCAATGTGTACCAAGTCGTGACCGTTGATGACTACTGAGCCGCGCTTGTCGCGTGTTACTGCACCAAACTCACAATCGTTGCGCAGTTGCTCTAATGCTTCTTCATACGAAGTTTGATACAGCGACTGCAATTCAAATTCGTTACAGAACAACACATCAATGTCGTTCAAAATGAGATCGAGGAAGTCTTCGCGGTGACGGTCTACGCAGAATGAATCGGACAACGTAAGAGAAACTTTGCGTCCTGCTTCGTGCGCGTACTTCGATGCAACTTTGAATGCAGCTTTTGCTTCATCGCGGTCGAAAAGATAACCCTCAAGAAACAACACGGCTCCGGCCTGCACAGCCTCACGCGAAATGTCTGCTGGCTCAAGCAACGATGCGGCGCCAAGAAATGTGCTCATGCTGCGTTGCCCATCTGGCGTTACCGCAATGATGCAACGACCAGTCGGCTCGGTTGCACTTGTTCCGCCAGGATAAAAACCAACGCCAACTTTGTCCATGTCGGCACCAAACACGCGACCTAAATCATCGTCAGCGATTTTTCCAATGAAACCTGCTCGTCCACCCAAACTTGCCAGACCATATGCAGTGTTAGATGCAGAACCGCCACTGGTTTGTGTTGGGTTACTAATGCGTGAATACAAGTGCGCAGAACGTTCTGCATCCACCAATGTCATTGAGCCTTTAACAACATTTTCGTTCACCAGAAATTCATCGGGAACGGCGGCGATCACATCGACTAAGGCATTGCCAATTGCTACGACGTCGTAGCGAACCCCGTCGCCACGGGTGATGTCGATTGGTGGCACGTGGGGAAACCCTAGTGCATACGGGCTTAGCGGCTTGCGGCCTTCAGGGTGCCTTTAACCACGCGCTGCTGCAATTCGCGCTTCAAGAACTTGCCAGCAGCGTTGCGTGGCAACGGTTCGGTCATGATGACCACCTGGGTAGGAATCTTGAACTTGGCGATCTTGTCGTCAAGGAATGCCCACAGCTCTTCAGGGGTCAAGGACATGCCGTCGTTTACCAAAATGGCCACGCCCACTTCTTCGCCCAAGCGCTCATGCGGAACGCCGAATACAGCAGCCTCATGTACCGCAGGATGCTCATAAATGGCGCTTTCCACCTCTGCGCCATACACGTTTTCGCCAGCACGAAGAATCATGTCCTTCACGCGGTCTTCAACGTAGACATATCCGTCTGCATCGAGGCGACCCAAGTCGCCAGAGCGCAACCAACCATCAACGATGGTTTCAGCAGTTGCATCAGGGCGGTTCCAATAACCGCGAATGAGCATTGGACCGAAGAACCAGATTTCACCCGACTGCCCTGTTGGCACTGGCTTCAGGTTTTCATCGCGAACTTCCACAAACATCGGCCAAGAAGCGCGACCTGTACTGGTTGGATGCGACAAATAGTCAGAACCCGTAATTGCTGGTCCGAAAGCATTGGTTTCGGTCATGCCGTAGCCAAGTTGTGGGTTGCCGTTCTTCACTTTGTCGTTCACTTTTCCAACGAGCGATGTTGGCGAAGGAGCACCACCGCCACCTACTGCGCGCAGGCTTGAAGTGTCGTACTTTTCAAATGCCGGCGAGTTCACCAAGTCCCAGCTTTGTGTTGGAACACCAACAAAGTTCGTAATCTGCTCGCGCTCAATCATTTCAAGCGCCTTTTCAGGATCCCACTTGTACATGATTGCCAATTTCAATCCTGCAACAAAGCAGCTGAGCATTACCGGAACACAACCCGTTACGTGAAATAGCGGCACGATGAGGATGAACGAAGTTGGAACCTCTGGTCCATCTACGTCTTTCAGTTTTGTTCCCGACATTTGGAAAATGGTGTTGCGTGCAGAGAACGCCATGATCGAAGAAATAATGGCGCGATGAGTTGAAACAGCACCCTTCGGGCGTCCCGTGGTTCCCGATGTATACAAAATGGTTGCGTCATCATCTGGCGAAATATCTGCACCAGGGTGCTTGTCACCAAGTGGCAAAACTTCTTCCCACTTATCGACACCTGCCGGCAATGGCTTTTCTGCGCGAACAACCAACACCTTGATGTTCTTCTTCACACAACTTGCAGCACCTATGTCAAAACGTTGCTGATCGCAAATGAGCACCGTTGCACCGGAGTCTTCAAGTGCAAAATCCATTTCGTCTTCTGTCCACCACGAGTTCATGGACACGTTGATTGCACCAACTGAAATAATGGCCGCAAACGACATCACCCATTCAGGGAAGTTGCGCATAGCAACCGCTACGCGATCGCCTTTCTTTACGCCATATACATTGACGAGCAACGATGCAAGCGCGTCAATGCGATCGGCAGCTTGAGCAAACGTAATGATTTCGTCTTCGTAGACAAGGAAGGTTTTGTCACCATGACCGCGTGAACCAGCAAATACTTGACCAAGGTGTGCTGGCGCATTTTTAAACACCTTCATCTTCACGCCGCGCACTTCGCTGTCAATCAATTCAAAGATTTGCCCAGGACCAGTTACCGCAGTGTTTGCTTCAAGAAATGTCATTGACATGTTGACCCACCCCCGCGAAAAACAATAGCGGGCAAGGGGTTCGCGACTCTAAGCCGCAGAGGATTACGCGACCGGAATTAGTAGGTGCGACGGAACTGCGAAAGGTAACGCTCGTTGTCGCGCTTCACTCGCATTTGCACCAACACGTAGCAGTAGCCAACGAGGGCCAACAGGCTGAGAATGAAGGTGTAGACAAACGCACTTGACCCAGTTGCCACGCCAAGCAAGAGCGACGCGACGCTGACTCCAGCAAGACCGAATACCAAGTTCTGGCGCTTCTGACGTTGCATGGCTGCAGGTGAAACATTTTGCGGGCGGTACTGCGGACGCGTGCTGGACTGACGAACAAGTGCACCGGTCATCGAACCGTAAGCAGCTGGGCGCTGAGCGCGACCCGTAGGACGCTGCTGAGTTGGTGCAAGAGGACGAGCCATGCCACGAAGTTGCTGCTGCGGATAACGACCGCCCGCGCTTTCAAGGTGGTTCAACTGACGACGGAAGTTGGTGACCGAGTTGGCTGGTGAACCATTGAGGCGGGCACGAACCAAAGGTGGGAGCAAGACAGCAAGCCAAGCGGCGCCCACGATGAGAAGGATCAGTTTGCTCATGAGGCTGGTAATTGTATTACAGAATTGCTACAAAACGGACAACAAGGGGTGAATGACCTCGATTTAAGCCCAATTATTGGCCGTTGGCCCGCTTGTAGGGGCCGCTTTTGCCACCCGTCTTTTCCCACAGGGCTAAGCCCTCTATAGACATGCCCTTGTCGGCGCTCTTACACATGTCGTAGATGGTGAGGGCCGCCACCGAGCATGCGTGGAGGGCTTCCATTTCCACTCCCGTGCGGTCCACGGTGTCTACCTGGGCTTCGATGGCCACGAAGGTCTCGCCCACTTCGAAGTCGATGCGCACTGCACCAATTTGCAGAGGGTGGCACAACGGAATCATGTCGCTGGTGCGCTTGGCAGCCATGATGCCAGCAATTCGCGCAGCGGCAATGACGTCGCCTTTCGGAATGTCTTTACTGGAAATTGCTGCAGCAGTTTCCGGTTTCATCGTGACTGTGCATCGTGCAATTGCGCGACGAGCGGTTGCATTTTTTGCAGTCACATCCACCATGTGCGCATTGCCCGACTCATCAAGGTGCGTGAACTCTGGAGTGTTGCTCATGCTCATCCGCCAATCTGGCTCATGGACCTGCGTGGTCGCACGAAAGTGACGTTGCCAATGTTGTGTCCCGCCCACTTTGTGCCGACTGCACGTTTAATTTCTGCTGCAATGTCATCATCGCTTGCACCATTACGCATCAGTTTGCGCAAATCAAATTCGGTGGTTGAGAACAAACATGTTCGGAATTGGCCATCGGCAGTAAGCCGAACGCGATCACAATCACCGCAGAATGGTTTTGTTACCGATGGAATTACGCCAACAGTTCCCAACCCATCTAAGTAACGCCAACGATCTGCGGGAGCCGCACCACGAGCCGGAACAAGTTCAAGTGGGTACACCTTGGAAATGGTTTCCACAATTTCGTCTTGTCCAACAACTTGGTTGTTCTGCCATGTGCCATCTGCATCAAGCGGCATGTATTCAATGAAGCGAACTTCAACGCCTTTGTTGCGACCAAATGTTGCAAGGTCAACAATTTCGTCGTCATTAACTCCACGCTGCACAACAACATTGATTTTCACTGGCGAGAAACCAGTGGCGATTGCGGCATCAATGCCATCTAGTACGTGTTCAAGTTCGTCGCGGCGTGTCATTTCAAGGAAGCGCTGTTTCTTCAACGTGTCGAGACTGATGTTGATGCGGCGCAAACCAGATTCGTGCAGCTCTTGTGCAATCAAGCGCAAGGTTGCACCGTTTGTTGTCACTGCCAAATCAATTGGCTTTCCAGCGCGCGGCGAATTTGCCGATGCGGGTACGTGTAATGCGGAAAGCTTGTTGATCAGTACTGGAAAGTGTGCGCGCATGGTTGGCTCGCCACCAGTGAGGCGAATTCCGTCAACATCGAAATGCGAAACACAGATGCTGGCAATGCGATGCAGTTCTTCGTACGTCAACACCTCTTCGCGAGGCAGCCATTTCATTCCCTCTGCAGGCATGCAGTAGGTGCAACGGAAATTGCAGCGATCGGTAATCGAAATGCGCAAATCGCGCACGGTTCGGCCGAACGGGTCAATCAATTCCACGGGCTCAGCCTAGGGTTTGAGCCCTAAATACGGTCAGCCAAGCAGGTAAACAGACACGTGTTCACCAGCCTGCAAGCCATTGCCATCGGGCACGTATGCAAGGCCATTTGCCATTGCGGTACTGGCTAACTGGTGGCTTCCCTGCGGTCCCGAATCGCGCACGTGAAGACGACCGTCATCGGCAAATTCTCCGAACACACGCATGAAGTGAATCTTGCCGTCTTGCTTGCGCTTCAACGGCGAATCGAGCACAGCGCGAATTGCTGGTCGCATCAAGTTCTGCGTGTGCCCCATCATTTTGCGCAGCGCAGGACGCGCGAGCAATTCGTAACTGATGAGCGAACTCACAGGGTTGCCTGGCAAACCAAAAATAGGAATTGTGCGACCATCACTGGATTGCAATTGACCAAACGCAAATGGCTTTGCCGGATTAATCGCCATCTGCATCCATTGCATAGTTGCAATCTTTGATAACACAGCCTTCACCACGTCGAAGTCACCCATGCTTACGCCGCCGCTTGTCACTATTGCGTCGCAACGCTCGGCAACTTCGCGAAATACTCGTTCCAGTTCAGCTTCGTCATCGCGCACCACACCAAGGTTGATTACTTCGCAACCTGTTGCGGCAATCATCGAGTGCAACATGGTGAGGTTGCTCTCGCGAATTTGACCAATGCGCAATGGTGAACCATCAACCACTAATTCGTCACCCGTTGACAACAACGCAACTCGCGCGCGAGGAAACGCACGAACGGTGCGCGCATTCACACTGGCAAGTACACCAATGCCCGCAGCATTCAACACCGTGCCACGAACAAAAACTGTTTCACCGGCGTGAACATCGCTACCTGCTTCGCGCACGCCGTCGTTCATTTTTGCGCTTCGAGAAATGCGCACATGCGTTTCGCCAACGCGCTGCGTGTCTTCAACCATCACCACCGCGTCTGCTCCGCTCGGCATGGGCGCACCCGTCATAATGCGAATCGCTTCGCCAGCATTCACCGCAATTTTTGGTTCTGCGCCAGCGGCCAATGTGTCTACAACCAAAAGTTCAACTGGCACCTGATCGGTATCTGCAATGCGAACGGCGTAACCATCGACTGCAGTGTTTCGAAATGGTGGAACGTCCTCTGCTGCAACAACATCTTGATCCAGCACCCTGCCAGTCATTTCTGTATAGGCAACCTGCACCGGAATCAACGGTGTGCAGCCTGCCAACACCGTTTCTTGAGCCTCGTGCAGTGGAATCATCTGTCTGAACGGTATCGCCGCGTGACAGGCTG
>JACCDJ011047460.1_pt1 | contig 17775 bp, 16 predicted proteins | sample 7444481 | NCBI WGS metagenome assembly JACCDJ01 (sample SAMN15323435, study PRJNA562643) | freshwater metagenome | isolation source: river surface water | place: USA:Blue River Watershed | collected 2017-08-15 | reverse complement strand
AGCCGGTTTAGCCGCAGCGCCATTCAACAGGAGTAAGCCATGGGTTACCGGGTGGTAGTGGTCGGCGCGACGGGCAATGTCGGTCGCGAGATGCTGAATGTTCTGGCCGAGCGGGAGTTCCCGATCGAGGAACTGGCTGCGGTCGCCTCTTCGCGCTCGACTGGCGATGAGATCGAATTCGGCGAGACCGGCAGGATGCTCAAGGTCCGCAACGTCGAACATTTCGATTTTGCCGGTTGGGACATCGCACTGTTCGCCGCCGGATCGGATGTCTCGAAGGTCTATGCGCCCAAAGCCGCCGCGGCCGGATGCGTGGTGATCGATAACAGCTCGTTCTACCGGATGGATCCGGACGTGCCGCTGATCGTGCCCGAGGTGAACCCGGATGCGATTGACGGCTACAAGGCCAAGATGATCATCGCCAATCCCAATTGCTCGACCGCCCAGCTGGTCGTGGCGCTGAAGCCGCTCCACGATGCGGCGAAGATCAAGCGGGTGGCCGTGGCGACCTACCAGTCGGTTTCCGGCGCCGGCAAGCAAGGCATGGACGAACTGTTCGAGCAGAGCCGCAACATCTTCGTGGGCGACAGCAGCGAACCGGTGAAGTTCACCAAGCAGATCGCCTTCAACGTGATCCCGCATATCGATAGCTTCCTGGACGATGGCTCGACCAAGGAAGAATGGAAGATGGTTGTGGAGACGAAGAAGATTCTCGATCCGAAGATCAAGGTGACCGCAACCTGCGTGCGCGTGCCGGTCTTCGTTGGCCATTCCGAGGCGGTCAACCTAGAGTTCGAGGACGAGATCAGCGCTGAACAGGCCCAGCATCTGCTGCGCGAAGCCCCGGGTGTGATGCTGATCGACAAGCGCGAAGACGGCGGATACGTCACCCCCGTCGAATGCGTTGGCGATGGCGCGACCTTCGTCTCGCGTGTTCGCGAGGACTCAACCGTCGACAATGGGCTGTCGCTGTGGTGCGTCTCGGATAACCTCCGCAAGGGCGCCGCGCTTAACGCCGTCCAGATTGCCGAATTGCTTGGAAGGCGACACCTCAAGAAGGGTTGAGGTTTTGATTTAATGGATCAAATTCAGTCATTTGATGGAACGCCGCTGGCGCTCCACCGGCTTGGTTCAGGCCGACCGGTCGTGTTGCTGCATGGCTTGTTTTCCAGCGCGCAGATGAACTGGATGAACTGGGGCCAGGCGCAATTGCTGGCCGATGCGGGGTTCGAATGCCTGATGCCGGATCTGCGCGCCCACGGTGAAAGCGGCAAGCCACATGACCCGGCGGCCTATCCGCCGGATGTGCTGGCGCGCGATGTGATCGCGCTGGTGGACGCGCTCGGGCTGACCGAATTTGACCTCGTCGGTTTCTCGCTGGGTGCGCGCACTTCGGTCCGCGCGGTGATCAACGGGCTGCGTCCGCGCCGGCTGGCGCTGGGCGGGATGGGGCTGGAGGGTCTGGCCGGCTGGACCGGCCGCGCCGCCTATTTCACCGATGCGATCGACCGGTTCGAAGAGGTGAAGCACGGTGATCCGGCGTTCCCAGCCGTCTCCTTCATGAAGACGATGAAGGTGGATCGCGTGGCTGCTCGGCTGCTGTTGCAGACTTTCAGTGATACCGATCCGACCGCGCTGGCCGCACTGACCATGCCCACGCTGGTGGTTAACGGGGACCAGGACCGCGACAACGGTTCACCCGACCTGCTCGCTGAGGCCCTGCCGAATGCAACCTTGGTGACTGTGCCCGGTACCCACATGAGCTGCGTGACCAAGCCGGAACTCGGCATCGCGATTCGGGATTTCCTGCTGGCCTGAAGGCATTGGCAGATCGGTGCTTGACCGGCGCGATTGGCCTCGCCAGCGTTAGCCGCAACGACTTATTGGTCGTGGAATTTTTGATGAGGATGGACCCGATGAAGAGGATCGTTTCGCTCGCCGCGCTGGCAACGGCGCTGGTGACCGCACCTGCCGTTGCGCAGGATGCCAAGACTCCGCAGGCTGAGGCTGATGCCTTCGTTGCCAAGGCGGAGAAGGACTTTAACCGGGCTGTGATCGAGGCCGGCCAGGCTGGTTGGGTTTATGAAACCTACATCAACCAGGACACCGAAGCCCTGACCGCGCGGGCCGATGCCGCGATCACGACGATGAGCGTCAATAATGCGCTGCAGGCGGCCAAGTATGCGCAGACGCCCAACCTCTCTTACGATACCGATCGCAAGCTGGACCGGATGCGCACGGCGATCACCCTGCCGGCCCCGACCCGTGAAGGCGCGGCGCAGGAAATGGCCACGATCAAGGCCCGGATGCAGGGCATCTACGGCAAGGGCAAGGGCACGCTCAACGGTCAACCGATCAACGGCAGCGACATCGAGGAGCGGATGGGCACCAGCCGCAACCCAGATGAGCTGAAGGAGATGTGGACCTCCTGGCATGACAATGTCGGCAAGCCGATGAAGGCGGACTACGCCCAACTCGTCGCGCTAGGCAACGAAGGCGCGCAGGGCCTGGGCTTTGCCGATGTCGGCGCGCAGTGGCGTTCGAACTATGACATGAGCCCGGACGAATTCGCCGCGCTGACCGAGAAGCTGTGGCAGGAAGTGAAGCCGCTTTACGACAGCCTTCACACCTATGTCCGCGGCAAGCTCAATGCGAAGTATGGTGATGCCGTCCAGGCCAAGACGGGCCCGATCCGCGCCGATCTGCTGGGCAATATGTGGGCCCAGGAATGGGGCAACATCTATGACATCGTCGCGCCCAAGGGTGCGGGCGACGTGGGCTATGACCTGACCGAACTGCTCAAGGAAAAGAACTACGATCCGATCAAGATGGTCAAGACGGGCGAGGGCTTCTTCTCCTCGCTGGGTTTTGCCCCGCTGCCTAAGACCTTCTGGGAGCGTTCGCAGTTTGTGAAGCCACAGGACCGCGAGGTGGTTTGCCATGCTTCGGCCTGGGACATCGATAACGTCGAGGACCTGCGCATCAAGATGTGCATCAAGGTGAATGGTGACGATTTCACCACGATCCATCACGAGCTGGGCCACAACTATTACCAGCGGGCCTACAACAAGCAGCCGCCGTTCTACCTCGATGGGGCCAACGATGGCTTCCACGAGGCGATTGGCGATGCGATCGCATTGTCGATCACGCCGGAATACCTGGTCCAGATCGGTCTGCTTGACCGCAGCAAGGTACCCTCGGCGGACAAGGACATTGGCCTGCTGCTGCGCCAGGCGATGGACAAGGTGGCCTTCCTGCCGTTCGGCCTGCTGGTCGATCGCTATCGCTGGCAGATCTTCTCGGGCCAGGTGAAGCCGGAAGGCTATCAGCAGGCCTGGACCGACCTGCGCCTGAAGTACCAGGGTATCGTCCCGCCCAGCCAGCGCGGAGCTGACGCATTCGATGCCGGTGCCAAGTACCACGTCCCGGCAGTGGTGCCCTATACCCGTTACTTCCTCGCCCGGATCCTGCAATTCCAGTTCTATGAAGCGGCTTGCAAGGCTGCCGGCTGGAAGGGCCCGCTCCACCGCTGCAGCTTCTATGGCAACAAGGACGTGGGCAAGAAGCTGAACGCCATGCTCGAAATGGGCGCGTCGAAGCCCTGGCCCGATGCGTTGCAGGCCTTTACCGGCACGCGCGAGATGAGCGGCAAGGCGATGATGGCCTATTTCGCCCCGCTCAAGAAGTGGCTCGACCAGCAGAACAAGGGGATGAAGTCGGGCTGGTAAGCCTGGGGGTGGGGCGTGTCTTTGGACATGCCCCACCGCCCCACTGTGATCCGTAGTGCCACGCATTGCGGGATCCGTTCTGGCCTGACAATTTCCCCCTGGGTCAAAGGGGGAGAAACAATGCATAAATCAAAGACACTTGTCGCCGTGTTTGGTCTGGCGATGCTGTCGGCCTGCTCGGGTGGCAAGCCTGCTGCTGATGCTGTTGACGTTGCCGCAGTCGAGGCCGCTGCCCATGGCAGCTATGTTGCAGCGATCAACAGCAACGATGCCGAGAAGCTCAAATCAGTCCTGACCGACGATGTGGTCTACCAGGCACAGGGTGCGCCCGAAATGATCGGCAAGGCGGCGGTTGGCGAATGGATTGCTGGCTATTTCGCGGCTTACCAGGCCAAATGGGAAAAGACCTCGCACGGTTTCACCGTCAGCGGTGACTGGGCGTTCGAACGCTATACCTACAAGTCAATCGACACTGACCGTAAGACCGGTGCCGTGACGACCGATGTCGGCAAGGGCATCAATATCTACCACAAGGATCCTGACGGCCAGTGGCGCGTCGCCGTCGATGGCTGGAGCTCTGACAAGCCGGCCAGCTGATTGGCTGGTTCCAGAACCTACCGGAACGGTGGTTCCTTGAAGGCGCGCAGCTTGCGTGAATGCAGCCGATCACCTTCCGCGCGCAGCAGATCGCAGGCTTTGGTGCCGATTTGCAAGTGGGCGGCAATCGCTTCCTCATAGAAGCGGTTTGCCTGCCCCGGCAGCTTGATTTCACCGTGCAACGGCTTGTCCGACACGCAGAGCAGGGTTCCGTAAGGCACGCGGAAGCGATAGCCTTGGGCCGCGATGGTGGCGCTTTCCATATCGATCCCGATGGCTCGGCTCTGGCTCAGGCGGCGGGCTGACTGGGTATAGCGCAGTTCCCAGTTGCGATCGTCGGTCGTGGCGACCGTGCCGGTGCGCATCCGCTTTTTCAGGTTCGCGCCGGTATCGCCGCTAACCTGCTCGGCGGCCTGGGCCAGCGCGATCTGGACTTCGGCAATTGCCGGGATCGGGATTTCGGGCGGCAAAACGCAATCCAGCACGTGATCATCGCGCAGATAGGCGTGGGCCAGCACATAGTCACCGATCCGCTGCGTATCGCGCAGACCACCGCAGTGCCCGATCATCAGCCAGGCTTCCGGGCGGAGCACCGCAAGATGGTCACAGATCGTCTTGGCGTTGGACGGACCGACCCCAATATTGACGAGCGTGATCCCCATCTTGTCTTCGCGAACCAGGTGATAGGCCGGCATCTGATGCCGCCGCCAAGCCGTGTCGGAGAGCCGTTCACGGGCATGTTCGGCGGCCTGCTCAACCAGCAAGCCACCGGCACCAGACAGGCGAACGTAATCGTTCTGCCCGATCTGAGTGCCCGCCCAATCGACGAATTCGTCGACATAGCGGTGATAGTTGGTGAACAGGATAAAGCGCTGGAAATCCTCGATCGGCGTGCCGGTATAGTGGGCCAGTCGCGCCAGGCTGAAGTCGGTCCGCAGGCCGTCGAACAGCGCCAGGGGCAGGTTGCCATCGGGATCGCTCAGCTCGATCCCGTCAGCCAGTTCATCGCCGATCATGGCCAGTTCGGTCGACGGGAAATGCCGCGCCAGGTCAGGCGGGTTCAGCCCACCCAGGCCCGAGCTGGCATCAATGACGTAAGGGAACGGGATCTCCTGGGTCGATCGACCGACCGTGACATCGATATCGTAATCGTCGCCCAGCAGGGTCAGCTGCTCGGCCAGGTAATCGGCAAACAGGGCCGGGCGGGTGACAGTGGTCACAAAGGTGCCGGGCTGGGCCAAGCGGCCGAACGCGCGCGCAAGGTCAGGGCGCGTCTCGACGCCGCCATAGGTGATCCGCAATTCGGGATAGCACCACGCGCGCGAAGTGCGGCGTTCGGCGGGGGGAAGGGTTCCGTCCGCAGCGAATTGGGCGATGTCGGAACGGAGGGTGGCGACGGCTTCGTCGTAAACGCGGACCAATTCCGCGATGGTCTTTTCTAGGTTTAGCATCGCGAGCCTTTAGACAGAACGCGATGAAATTTCAATTACGTTGCCAATGAAACCTGTTGCACAACGAAAAAGGGGGCGCCGAAGCACCCCCTTGATCGGTTTGCGAAAGCGGGAAAGCCTTAGGCTTCTTCGCCTTCGTCAGCAGCAGCTTCGGTAGCAGCCGGGGCTTCAGCCTCGGCTTCCGGCTCTTCGCCATTGCCGGCTTCGAAGTCGGTCGCGGCGGCAGCAGCGGCTTCGTCTTCGAACATGGCGGCGATCACGTCGACGCCCTTGGCCTGCTGGTCAGCTTCGTCGGGCGAACGCGCGACGTTGACCTTGACCATCACGGCGACTTCCGGGTGCAGCGCAACCTTGACGTCGAACACGCCGATGGTCTTGATCGGGCGTTCCAGCACGATCATCGACTTCGACACGTTGGCGCCATCGGCGTTCAGCGCATCGACGATGTCACGCACCGAAACCGAACCATAGAGCTGGCCCGAGTTCGACGAGGCGCGGATCAGGATGACCGACTTGCCTTCGACGTTGCCGGCATGACCCTGCGCTTCGCTGCGACGCGCAGCGTTGTCAGCTTCGATCTTCGAGCGGTTGGCTTCAAACACCTTGCGGTTGGCTTCGTTAGCGCGGAGCGCCTTCTTGTTGGGCAGCAGGAAGTTGCGGGCGTAGCCGTCCTTGACGGTCACGACATCGCCGATGGTGCCCAGCTTCTCGATGCGTTCGAGGAGGATGATTTCCATGGTCTCTCTCCCCTTACTTCACGAGGTAGGGCAGCAGGCCCAGGTGACGGGCACGCTTGATGGCCTGGCCCAGTTCGCGCTGCTTCTTGGCAGAAACGGCGGTAATGCGGCTCGGCACGATCTTGCCACGCTCAGACATATAGGTCTGAAGCAGGCGCGTATCCTTGTAATCGATCGCGGGGGCGTTCTTGCCCGAGAACGGGCACGACTTGCGGCGGCGGAAAAATGCGCGGGCCATTGCTTAGAACTCCTCGCGTTCGCGGCGCTTGGTGCGCTCACGGTCCTGCTTGCGCATCTGCACCGACGGGCCGGTTTCGTGCTCGTCGACGCGCACGGTCAGCCAGCGGATCACGTCTTCGTTGATCGCGGTCTGACGCTCCAGTTCGGCAACGGTGCCGGCCGGGGCTTCGATGTTCAGCAGCACGAAGTGCGCCTTGCGGTTGCGCTTGATCTTATAGGCCAGGTTCTTGAGGCCCCAGGTTTCGGTCTTGGTGACCTTGCCCTGGTGGGCTTCGACGATTTCCGTGGCGGTGGCGGCCAGCGCATCAACCTGCGCCTGGCTCAGATCCTGGCGAGCCAGGAAAACATGCTCGTAGAGCGGCATGTCATGCCTTTCATCTGTCTAACCGATCGCTGGCTTATCCGCGGGATTGCGGGGCCCCTCCGGCTTTCTTTCACTCCGGAATCGCTTCCGGAAGCGGCGGCCATTAGCGGTTTGTAGCAGGAATGCAAGCCTTGCGGGTCAACCAAAGCCTTGGCAAGCAGTGCCGAACCAGATTTCTCCGGGAGTTACCCTTTCATGCCAACCGGCCTTGTCGCCCTGCTCGACGATATCTCCGTGATCGCAAAAGCGGCGGCGGCCAGCATCGATGATGTCGGTGTCGCCGCGGCCAAGGCGGGGACCAAGGCCGCGGGCGTGGTGATCGACGATGCGGCGGTTACGCCCAGCTACGTCACCGAATTCACCCCGGACCGCGAATTGCCGATCATCTGGCAGATTGCCAAGGGCAGCCTCAAGAACAAGTTGTTGTTCCTGCTGCCCGGTGCCTTACTCCTCAGCGAATTCGTGCCCTGGGCGATCACCCCGCTGTTGATGATGGGTGGCCTGTTCCTCTGTTACGAGGGCGCGGAAAAGGTGCTGGAGAAGCTGGGCGGGGCCAAGCACGGCGAAACGCTGGAAGACCCGGTGGAGGACCTGGCATCATTCGAGCAGGAGCGCGTTTCGGGTGCAGTCCGGACCGATCTGATCCTATCGGCCGAGATCATGGCGATTGCCCTGGCCGAAGTGGCCGATCAGCCGCTGCTCAGCCGGGGCCTTATTCTCGCGCTGGTTGGGGTGGTGATCACCGTCGCGGTCTATGGTGCGGTCGCGCTGATCGTGAAGATGGACGATATCGGTCTGCACATGGTCAAGGAGCGCAGTAGTGCCGCGGCCAAGGCCATCGGTCGTGGCCTGCTCCATGCCATGCCGCGGTTGCTGACCGCGCTTTCGGCCATCGGTACGCTGGCGATGCTGTGGGTGGGCGGGCACATCCTGGTCGATGGGGCCAGTAAGCTCGGCTTCAAACCGCCCTACGATGCCATTCATGCGGTTGAGCACGCCGTCCACGAAGCGTCGGGCGCGTTGGGCGGAGTGCTTGGGTGGCTCACCAATTCAACCTTGTCTGGCGTGGTCGGGTTGATCCTCGGGGCGATGGTCACCTTTGCGATCCACAAGGTGCCGGCAATGCTGGGCCGGTCAGCCGACTAAGTTCAACACCTCGCGGGCGAACAGGCTCAGCGTGTCATCGCGCGCACCCATGATCACGATACGGTCACCGGGCCGCGCTGCTGCGGCCAGATAGCGGCCGCAGTCCTCGCGGGACGGAATATAGTCGGCCTTGCCGCCATGTTCGCGGATCAGGTTGACGATCCGCTCGCTGCCTTCGCTGCGGTCGACCGTGCCGCCGAAATAGACCGGATCGCACAACAGGGTCATGTCATCGGGCCCAAGCAGCCGCGCGAAGACTTCGGCGAGTTCGTGTCCCATCTGGCGCAGCGGGCCATAGCCGTGCGGCTGGAAAAAGGCGATGACGCGGCCTGGGTGCGCCTTCAAGGTTCGCAGGGTGGCGGCGCACTTTTCCGGGTTGTGGCCGAAGTCATCGATTACGGTTACGCCACCTGGGCTGGTGCCAACGATCTCGAACCGGCGGGCAAGGCCGACATATGTCCCGAGCGCAGCAACTGCCTCGGCCACTGGCACGCCGGCTGCGTTGGCCGCGGCAATCGCGGCGAGGGCATTGGCCAGGTTATGCCGCCCCGGCACCTGCAGGTTCAGCGTGTGGGTGGTTCCATCGCGACGATCGAGCACCTTGGCGCTGAGGGACGTCGACCCTTCGGCTATGGTGCCTTGCTCGACGCCGATCTCGGCCGTCTCGCTGTCGATCCCGAACCGGATTGCAGCCTTGGCGCGCGGGGCAAGGGCAAGGCATTCGGGATCGTCGGCATTGAGCGCGGCAATGTCGGCAGCGGCCAGAAAGTCGCCAAACAGGACGCGCAGCTCTTCCATCGACTTGTGATCGAGGCTGACGTTCAGCAGCACTGACACAGACGGGCGATAGAGCGCGATCGAACCGTCGCTTTCATCGACTTCGCTCACGAAGGTGTCCCCCTGGCCGACCCGCGCCGAAGCGAAGGGGGCATCGGGCGCGGCGAAATTCTTCATCACCGCGCCGTTCATGATCGTCGGATCGCGGCCCGCGCTGGTCAGGATCCAGCCGGTCATCCCGGTGACCGTGCTCTTGCCGCTGGTCCCGCCGATTGCAACCCCGCGCGGCGCGGCGTTGAACAGGCGGGCAAGCAGTTCGGCCCGGCTCATCCGCGCGCAGCCCAGCTCGCGGGCGCGGACCATTTCGGGCACGGTGTCCTCAACCGCCGCCGAAGCCACCAGCACTTGGTCAGCCGAAGTGATGCCGCTGCCGTCCTGCGGGAAAAGGGTGAAGCCCTCCTGCTCCAGCCAGGCGAACTTCTCCGGCGTGCGGCCCTGATCGCGGCTGCGGTCAGAGCCGGCGACCTGCGCGCCATGGCCTTTCAGGATCAGTGCCAGCGGCAACATGCCAGAGCCGCCGATGCCACAGAAGAACCACGGGTGTTGGGTAAGCTCGCTCATGCTCCTTCCGGTATGCGCCCTTGCCTCGCCTGACAACCGGGTTAGGAAGCGTCATGCCCAACGTAGCGATTTGTGCCCCCTCCGCCGCCTTTGCCAAGGAAGATGCCGATCGCGTCCTGGCGCTGGCCGCGGCGGAGTTTCCCGGGGTCAGGCTCCACTTCCATCCGCAATGCTTCCAAAGCGAAGGGCACTTCGCCGGGCCGGACGCCGCGCGGCGCGATGCGCTGGTGGAATGCGCCAACGATCCGGCATTCGATGCCGTCTGGTTCGCGCGCGGCGGTTATGGGGCCGCGCGGATTGCTGAGGAGGCGTTGGCGCGCTTTGATCACGCCGCGCAGAACAAACTGTTTCTGGGCTATTCCGATGGCGGCACGTTGTTGGGTGGGCTTTACCGCAACAGGGTTGGCCAGCCAGTCCATGCGCCGATGCCCGCAGATATCCGGCGTAAGGATGGGGAGACTGCGGTCCGTCGCACCCTGGCTTGGTTATCGGGTGACAAATCGGGCGAGGAGCCCGTGCAGGATGACCATCCGCGCGTGGCCTTTAACCTGATGACCCTCGCCATGCTCTGCGGTACGCCGCTGATGCCGGGCCTGGCCGGCCACGTGGTGTTGGTCGAAGAGGTTTGCGAATATCTCTACGCCGTCGACCGGCTGTTTTTCCATCTCACTGCGCACCTCGGTGGGGTTGCCGGTTTGCGGCTCGGCCGGGTGAGCGAAGTGCCGGAGAATGACCGGCCCTTCGGCTCAGAACCTGAGCAAATCGCCCGCTATTGGTGTGAACGTCACGCCATTCCCTTCCTCGGTTCAGCCGACATCGGCCACGATATCGCCAACAGGATTGTTCCCTTCGGACTTGCCCGCTGAGCCGCCAGACAATAGGCGCGAGGGCGAAGCCAAGGGAGTGGATCATGCGAGCTTTCGTTTTTCCGGGGCAGGGTAGCCAGAAGGTCGGCATGGGCGCCGATCTCGCCGAAGCCAGCGCCATTGCGCGCGAGGTGTTTGAAGAGGTTGACGATGCCCTCGGCCAGAAACTCTCCGCCATCATGCGCCAAGGGCCGGAAGATGCCCTGACCCTGACCGAGAATGCCCAGCCCGCGATCATGGCCAATGCCATCGCCGTGCTGCGGGTGCTCGAGAAGGAGGGCGGCATTGCCCTGGCCGATAAGGCTGATTTCGTCGCCGGTCACAGCCTGGGTGAATACACCGCGCTCTGCGCCGCAGGTGCCTTTAGCCTGGCCGATACCGCCCGGTTGCTGAAGCTGCGCGGTCAGGCCATGCAGGCAGCAGTGCCGGTTGGCGTGGGGGCGATGTGTGCGCTGCTCGGCGCCGATATCGACAAGGCGCAGAAGCTGGCCGAAGCTGCGGCCGAAGGCGAAGTTTGCACCGTCGCCAATGACAACGATCCCTCGCAGGTCGTCCTCTCGGGCCACAAGGGCGCGATCGAGCGGGCGATTGCCATGGCAAAGGATTTCGAGATCAAGCGCGGTCTGCCCCTGCCAGTCTCCGCCCCATTCCATTGCCCGCTGATGCAGCCGGCCGCCGATGCCATGGCTGAGGCGCTAGGAAAAACGCCTCCGGGCGCGCTGCGGGTGCCGCTCTACGCCAATGTCACTGCCGCCGTGGTCAGTGATCCGGCGGAGGTCCAGCGTCTGCTGGTTGAGCAGGTCTGCGGCCGGGTCCGCTGGCGCGAAAGCGTGATTGCCATGCAGGCCGCTGGGGTCGATAGCTTTGTCGAACTGGGTGGCAAGGTGCTGGGCCCGATGATCGGCCGCAGCGTTAACGATGTAACCGTGACCAGCGTGGTCGGCATGGCCGATATCGAAGCGCTGGCGAAGGAGCTTTGATCATGGACCGCATGTTCGATCTTTCGGGAATGACCGCCCTCGTCACGGGTGCCGCTGGGGGCATCGGTTCGGCGATCAGCCACGCGCTGGCCCGCCAGGGCGCCCGTTTGGCACTGTCCGGCACCAATCCCGGCAAGCTGCGCGCCTTTCGCGAAGAGCTGAACGACACCTATGGCCACGATCATGTTGAGATCACCTGTGATCTGTCGAACGCCGAACAGGTTGAACACCTGGTTCCCGCCACGGTCGATACGCTCGGCAAGATCGATATCCTGGTGAACAATGCCGGGATCACGCGTGACAATTTGGCTATGCGGATGAAGGATGAGGAATGGGAGCAGGTAATCAAGGTCAACCTTGAAGCCGCTTTCCGCCTGATGCGTGCGGCGACCAAGCCGATGATGAAGGCCCGGTTCGGCCGGATCATCACCATCACCAGCGTGGTCGGCGCCACCGGCAATCCGGGGCAGATCAACTATGCCGCGGCCAAGGCTGGCCTGGTCGGCATGTCGAAGTCGCTGGGGCAGGAGCTGGCCAGCCGCGGCGTGACGGTCAACTGCGTTGCCCCGGGCTTCATCCGCACCGCGATGACCGATGTGCTGCCCGATGCCCAAAAGGATGCGCTAAATGCCCGCATCCCGATGGGCCGGATGGGCGAGGGTGAGGATATCGGCGCGGCTGTTGCCTACCTTGCCAGCAAGGAAGCGGGCTATGTCACGGGGCAGACCTTGCACGTCAATGGCGGGATGGTGATGCTCTGATCTGACCTGAAAGGTTGGATTTATCCCCAGTTTAGCCGGGAATTCGGCGCGCCAAACTTGCCCGCTGTCCCCCCGGCGCTAAGAACGATTGACCGAATTTCCGGCGCTGCGGCCGATTCCGGCTGTGCGTCTTGTGGGGACGAAAGACCGATCATGAAGGCCACTATCGAACGCGCGACGCTCCTCAAGTGCTTGTCGCACGTGCAGTCCGTCGTCGAACGGCGCAACACGATCCCGATCCTTTCGAACGTGCTGATCGAGGCCGCTTCGGACGGCACGGTCAAAATCATGGCGACCGACCTTGACCTGCAGGTGGTCGAAACGCTTGGCGCCGTCTCGGTCGAAGGCGCGGGTGCGATCACTGTCTCGGCGCACCTGCTGTTCGATATCGCCCGTAAACTGCCCGATGGCAGCCAGGTCAGCCTGGAAACCGCCGACAATCGCATGACGGTAAAGGCCGGCCGCAGCCGCTTCTCGCTGCCCACCCTGCCGCGCGATGATTTCCCGGTGATCGTCGAAGGCGATCTGCCGACCAGCTTTGAACTGCCGGCCGCGACGCTTGCTCAGCTGATCGATCGCACCCGCTTTGCGATCAGCACCGAAGAAACGCGCTATTACCTGAACGGCATCTTCATCCACGTCAGCGACGATGAATTGAAGGCCGCTGCAACCGATGGTCACCGTCTGGCCCGCTTCACGATCAAGCGCCCCGATGGGTCCGAAGGCATGCCGGACGTGATCGTGCCGCGGAAGTGCGTTGCCGAACTGCGCAAGCTGCTGGAAGAGGCGCTCGACGCCAATGTGCTGGTGGACCTTTCGGCCAGCAAGATCCGCTTCACCCTGGGCGGTGAAAACGGCGTGGTGCTGACCAGCAAGCTGATCGACGGCACCTTCCCCGATTACACCCGCGTGATCCCGACCGGCAACGACAAGCTGCTGCGGCTCGATCCCAAGAGCTTCTGGCAGGGTGTCGACCGCGTGGCGACCATCGCCACCGAAAAGACCCGCGCGGTCAAGATGGCGCTGGATACCGATCGCGTCACCCTTTCGGTCACGTCGCCCGATAACGGCACGGCTTCGGAAGAGGTGCCCGCCGATTACAAGGCGAGCGGGTTTGAGATTGGCTTTAACGCCGGTTATCTGAAGGACATCCTCAGCCAGATCGAAGGCGATACGGTCGAACTGCACCTGGCGGATGCCGGTGCACCAACGCTGATCCGTCAGGACGACAAGAGCCCGGCGCTTTATGTGCTGATGCCGATGCGCGTCTAATCGGCTTTACCTGGCCGTAAGAGCCTGTTTGAATGGGGCGTGCCACGATCGGCGCGCCCTTTTCATTTGCCGGGAGAGCAGCATGACCACCACCGTTCAGGTTAAGCGCAATGCACTGGGCGAGACCCGCCTAGTCGATCATGCCGATGCGCCGCTGGGCGATGGCGAAGTCCGGCTGAAGGTAGAGAGCTTCTCGGTCACCGCCAACAACGTGACCTATGCCGTGGCGGGCGATGCCTTTGGCTATTGGAACTTCTTCCCGGGCGAGGGTGACTGGGGCGTGGTACCGATGTGGGGCCATGCCGTGGTGACGGAGAGCCGCCATCCGGAAATTGCGGTCGGCGAACGGGTCTATGGTTATCTACCCATGGCGGACAGTCTGGATGTGCTTCCAATCGGCGTAAGCGCAGGCGGGTTCACCGATGCTGCTGCGCACCGCCAGCCGATGAGCCCGATCTATAACCAATACAGCCGCCTTGCCGCCGACCCGGAGCATGACCCGGCGCGCGAGGGCGAGCGGATGATCTTTGGCCCGCTGTTCAAGACCGGCTTCCTGATCGAGAGCTTCATGCGGCGCGAAGGCTGGTTTGGGGCAGAGGCGGTGGTGTTGACCTCTGCCTCGTCGAAAACAGCGATGGGGCTGGCCTCGGTCGCGCGGCATCGCTCACCGCAGATCAAGCGGATCGGGCTGACTTCGGCCGGAAACGTCGATTTTGTGAAGCGCAGCGGCTTTTACGATACCGTCATCGCCTATGACGATGTGGGCAACCTCTTGCCGATTTCGTCCGTTCTGGTCGACTTTGCCGGGAATGCGAAGCTGATGCATGCGGCCCATTCGGCGCTGGGTGAGGCGCTGCACTATTCCTGCACCGTTGGCGCGACGCATGTCGGGGCCGGTTTCGGTCAGGACAATGGCCCGCTGCCTGGCCCCGCGCCGGTGCTATTCTTCGCGCCCGATCATGCCGTGGCCGCGATCAAGGAACTGGGCCCCAAGGCCTTCGGTGAAGCTGTGGGCGAGAGTTGGCTGCGTTTTATCGCGGAAGTCGGCGGGGCGCTGACTATAGATGAACGAAATGGGCTGGAAGCCGCGCGTCAGGCCTATCTGGCCACCCTGGCGGGCCGGGCCGATCCCTCGGTGGGGATCGTGATCCGGCCCTGATCGGGTAGCGCTTACTCCGCGGCTTCCAGCATGTCCGCCCGCTGCGGGCCGCGGATCAGGCCGCCCGGCGTCGCCCCGGTCCATTCGCCATTCTTGAAGGTGACCACACCGGTCTTGATTGTGCAGACGTACCCTTCGGCCTTCTGCAACAGGCGCTTGCCGCCGGCGGGCAGGTCAAAGGCCAGCCAGGGCTTGCCGAGCTTGACCTTGTCGAGATCGATCACGTTAAGATCGGCAAGGTAGCCTGGTGCGATCAGCCCACGATCATCGAGGCCGTAAAGCCGGGCGGTATCGCGGCACTGGCGCTTGATCGCATTTTCCAGGCTGATCTTACCGCCGCGCTTGCGGTCGCGGACCCAGTGCTGGAGCATGAAGGTCGGGCTGGCGGCGTCACAGATCGTGCCGCAATGCGCCCCGCCATCAGACAGCGAGTTTACCGTGTCATCGCTATGCTGCAGCGCCTCAAGGAAATCGAGGTTGCCATCGGCATAGTTGAGGATCGGCAGATAGATGAAGCCCTTGCCCTGATCGCGGCACAACAGGTCATAGGCATATTCATCGCCCGAAACGCCGGCAGCGGCGGCGCGGGCGGCAATGCTTTCATCAGCCTGCGGTTCGTAATTGAAGTCCGGATCCATCTCGAACTGCATGCCCCAGCCACCACAGACGACCATGATCAGGCCGATGATGTCCTGGTTTACTTCGGAAAAGTCGTTTTCCTCAGCCAGCAACTGGGCCTTGAAGGCGGGATCAAGCAGCTTGGCGCGCTGTTGCTCCCACGGTAGCTCGGCAATCGCCTGCCAGCTGGGACGAAGACGGAAGGGGTGAACCGTGCCTTCCCAGGCCATGATGATGCCGTTGCCGCGCAGCGCGATCTGGGCGACAATATTGGCGCCGTTGTCATTCTCGGCGCGCATGCAGGCGATCTGCTCGTCCAGCGGCATTTCCTTGGCGATCGACTGCAGCGCGGCATAGGTGCAGGGCAGGCCGGTTTCGCGGCTGAGCGCGCCCATCCAGCCGAATTCATCCCATTCGCGCCGCATGTCGCTGGCCATTTCGAACACGCCGTGGCCAACCCGGCCCATCGCGCGGCCGATCTCGATCAGCTCTTCCTTGGTGGCGGTGGTCCCGGGCACCACTTCACCGTCGATCGAGCGGTGCAGCACCGTGCGGCTGGTGGAAAAGCCCAGCGCCCCTGCGCGTACACCGTCCTCGACGATATCGGCCATCTTCTGGATGTCTTCGGCAGTCGGGATCGCACCCGGCTGCTCGCGGTCACCCAGCACATAGGCGCGAACCGCGCCGTGCGGCACATGGGTGCCAACGTCGATCGAACGCGGCAGCCGCTCCAGCGCATCCAGGTATTCAGGGAAGGTTTCCCAATCCCACTTCATCCCCTCAGCCAGTGCGGTTCCGGGGATGTCCTCAACCCCTTCCATCAGCCCGATGAGCCAGTTGTGACGGTCCGGCGCTGCCGGGGCAAAGCCCACGCCGCAGTTGCCCATGACGGCCGTGGTCACCCCGTGCCAGGATGACGGCGCCATTTCCTGGTCCCAGGTGGCCTGGCCATCGTAATGGGTGTGCACATCGACAAACCCCGGCGTGACGATCTTCCCGGTCGCGTCGATCTCATCCTTGGCATCGCCCTGAACCGATCCGACCGCCGCGATCAGGCCATCCTTGATCGCAACGTCCCCGGTAAAGCGAGCTGCGCCGGTGCCATCGACAATCGTGCCGCCGCGAATGATCAGATCGTAGGTGGGCATAGCCTCTCTCCATTGGTCGCGACTCTCTGGGGCCGCGCCTTTAACCGGGCGATTAAATCACGGCTTGGGGGGAGGGGCAAGCGAAGAAGGCTATTCCCCCAGCGCCCGGATCATATCAGCCACATCGACGAATTTTTCGCGCGGGGCGCCATCCCGCGCGCGCTGTTCCTCGGCGGCTTCGATCTTCTTCCAATCGCGGAAGGTGACGACGTCCAGCCCGCGCGCTTCGGCCAGGGCGTCAAAGCCGGGGCGGCCGGGCTTGCCAGCGCCATTGCCAATGTCCTCGGCAATCAATTCGACAATCGCGAAACCATCGGGGCGGTTGGTGCCGATCGTGCCCGAAGGCCCGCGTCGCGCCCAGCCGACGCAGTAGAGGCCGGGCAGGATGCGCCCTTCGTCATTGGCAAAGCGCCCGGCGCTCTCTTCAAAAGGTACGCCGGGGATCGGGCTGGTCTTGTAACCGATGCAGGTGACGATCAGGCTGCAGGGGATGGTGTAGGTTTCACCCGTTCCACTGGCGCGACCATCGGGGTCAAGCACGGTCCGCTCCACCTCGATCCCGCTGACCTTGCCGTCTCCAAGGATCGCGCGCGGACTGGCAAAGAAGTCAAAGTCGATCTCAACTGGTTTGTCGGCGCGGAATTCCTCCGGGATTGCGGCAAAGCTGCGCAGGTGGCCAACCGATTTGCGCTGGCCGGGTTCAAGGAACAGGTCATCGTCTTCAGGCGGCAGGTCCGCCGGTTCAACCCGCGGGCAGGCGCGCTCCAGATGCGCCAGTTCGCCCAGCTCCTTGGGGGTCATGGCGATTTGATGAGGACCGCGCCGGCCCAGGATAACGATCCGGGAAATGCGCGATTGCTGCAAGGCGTGGAGCGCATGGGCAACAATGTCGCTGCCCGTAAACTCGCCTGCGGTCTTGGCCATGATCCGCGCCACATCCAGCGCCACGTTGCCATTGCCGATCACGATTGCCGTGCCGCCCGACAGATCGGGGTTAAGCTTCGCGAATTGCGGGTGGCCATTGTACCAGCCGACAAAGGCGGCACTGCCGAAGACATTGTCCTGCCCCTCGCCGGGGATACCCGCGGGCTTGTCGTTGGGGGCGCCGGTCGCCAGGACGACGGCATCGTACAGCTCTTGCAGTTCGGCAATCGTCACGTCCTGACCAATCGTGACATTGCCGACAAAGCGGACGTTATCGGACAGCGCCGTGCCTTCGTAGCGGCGTGACACACCCTTGATGGACTGGTGATCGGGAGCAACGCCAGTGCGGACCAGGCCATAGGGCACCGGCAGCATGTCGAAGATGT
>JACCDJ010025086.1_pt1 | contig 17788 bp, 7 predicted proteins | sample 7444481 | NCBI WGS metagenome assembly JACCDJ01 (sample SAMN15323435, study PRJNA562643) | freshwater metagenome | isolation source: river surface water | place: USA:Blue River Watershed | collected 2017-08-15 | reverse complement strand
TTAATGCGCCCGCAAATGTATCACTTCCTACCAAACCTTCATTAGGAGCATTCGCTTGAATGCTATAAGTCAGCGTCGGATCAGTATTGCCGTATATCTTAGTTTGACCCGCGTCCGCCGTAATCGTAATTGGACGTGGTGTGATCGTTAATGAACCAGCAACATATTGAATATTGTAATTTGTATCACTGCCTGATAAGAACACTGCCGCACTTGGCAAGATGCCATTGGTGCTTCCACTATAAGTCCCCACAACTTGCGTATCAGGAACCGTAGTATTGCCAGATTGTGTCAAGCTCACATCACCAATTGCATCACCATTTACTAATCCAGAAACGCTATAGGCTGTATTACCCAGTTCTAAGGTATTTCCATAAATCATGGTTTGCGATGTCGAAGTAATCGTTAGGACTGCTGGATCAATAGTGAGGGCAGTTGTATTAGCCGCATCTTCCACAATCACATAATTACTATTAGGAGTGAGACCACTCACGCTCACCGCATAACTGCCGACATCACTACCGCTGTTAGCAGTGGTTGTAAGTGTCATCGTGCCAGTCGTTACTGCGCCTAGCGTCTGACCATTTTTAAGCCCAGTCACTGTTGCTGTCAGCGTTGGAATAGTTGCGCCATAACTCACATTTAAAGGAGTCACTGTTTGCGTTAAAGTTGCTGGAGTAATCGTCAATGCAGTTGCGTTGGCACTTGCCTGAGCGAAGGTATAGTTACCGACGCCTGCGCCTGTGAGCGTCAAACCACTGCCGTTCACTACATAACTACCCACATTAGAAGTGGCAGTTGCTGTTGTACCAAATGTTAGAGTGCCAGTGGTGACTGAGCCCTGTGTTTGACTATTCACAAAACCTGTTACGGTACCCGCATTAACACTCGGCGCGCTACCATAAGTACTCGTCGCAGACGCTGCGTTATATGTCAGTACCGCAGGCGTGACAGTCAAAGTACCAGAGGCATAAGTGATCGTGTAATTAGATAAGCTGGTACCGGAAGCAGCGACTGCAACACTTGGAATAATACCGTTGGTATTACCACTATAAGTACCCGCATTTGTCGTGCCAGGCACGGATGCACTTCCACCTTGTTTTAAGGTGACGCTGGCAATCGCATCGCTATACTTCAAACCACTCGCCACAAAGGCGCTAGTTCCTAATGCAAGCTCTGCACCATAAACGTTCGATTGTGCATCAGCAGTAATGGTCAATGGCGCAGGCGTGATCGTATAGGTTGGTGAACCAGACAATACCACGGTTGCACCATCTGTGGCTGCTAGGCTATTGGTGGTTAACAGAGTGTTGGTTTGAACATTGTTTGCATTCAGGTTAGAAGCGCCAACCGTACTATTAAATGTCAGTACACTAAGTGCTGTAGAAGGTGAAACAACAAGTCCATAAGTCGATACTGCCCCACTCACAACCACGCTTGTGTTTGCCTGCAACCATGCGTTTGCTGTCGCAGAGTTATAAGCAGTGCCATACACCGCACTATAATTTCCACTCACTGTGGCAGTAATGCTGTAGTTCACCGCTTTGCGATAATCAATAAAATTACCACTGACATAACCACTGGCATTGGTAAATACCCCACCAACTTGGTTATATGTAATGTTCGTAATGGTCGAAGCGTTGGTGGTGGTAAAGTAAGCTTTCGCTTCTATGGTGCCAGCTGCGCCTGCATTAGCACTTGGCTGTGCCATTGAAAGACCGATAGCACCACCCGTATTAGTGAGCGTTCCTAATCCAGTAATCGTACCGCCGGTCACGGTTCCTGATGCAATCCCCGCGCCGCCAGTAATGCGCATGCCATTAAGGCCTGAATTAGTGACATTCGCGACTGAAGTATTAAAGGTACTGGAAATTGTAATACCTGTTCCTGTGGTACCAGTATTGGTGATCGCGCCTAACATAGCAATATGACCTGTCGTTCCGCCAATTGAACCAATACCAGAAATCGCGATGCCGCCTGCTGAATTGAGCGCACTCGTCGCCGTGGTATTCACACCGATGATGCCTGTGCCGGTAACTGCGCGACCAATAATAGTCATCAATCCACCTGAGGTTAAATTAACTGTGGTCGCATTAAAAGCCGTACCACTATTGCCAGTCGCTGTGGCATCAATTGAGATCGTACCAGTCACATTAATGTGGCCGTAAGTCCCTGCATTCACCTTGCCAGCAGCAATCGTCATACTGCTACTTGAAGTTAAGTTCACCCCATATCCCACCCCAGTGGCACTAGAACCTGCAACACCCACTGCTTCACCATTCACTTTATTTGAGCCTTGGATGGTGAGATTACCGCCTGCTTTAATGACCGCAGGGGTTAAATCTACTGCGCCGTAAGTTGTGCCGCCAGCACCATTTCCAGAGATCGTGATATTACCGCCAGCTGCCAGCAAAATATTAGATCCATAGGTAACAGCTGTATTTGATGATGGTGCATAACCAACGATATCAATGTTGCCTGATGCACTTAGAATGAGTGGTGCAGAAGTTGAAGAACCCACCAAATAAAGCGTCGTCAATGTTCCAGCCGATGTTTTAGCGCCAGCAATTGAGATGTTGCCAGCCGCTGCATAAATGCTAGACGAAGTTGAAAAATCAATAGCACGCTGACCGGCTGCTGTGGTGTAACCGACAATGCTGACATTGCCTGAAGTACTATTCATTGCACCCGAACTAACCACACCGCGTGCACCATGTGAAACACCCCGTAAAGTAATACCCGTGCCAGCAGTGAGGGCCCCGACTACAACTGCATCCGAGGTAGTAGCGAGCGTTGATGCATTATCCATATTGATAAAGCCGCTCACTGGTGTACATCCTGTGCCACTGCAACCATAAGTGTTATCTAACACGATAGCCCCCGGCACATTCACAGCCGGATCTAACTGGGCACCTGCTGACTTCATCGTATAGTTCACCGCTCTAGTGCTGCCTGTAGGCACAGTAATATCGACGCCTAAAATATCAGAAAGCTTAGTACCACTTGTGGTGTCATAAATGATGTTCGCTATAGCGCTACTTGTATTGGCAACTAAAGTAATCGCCCCCGCTTGATTAATTTTATTGTTCGATACAAAACTAATATTTGTACCATTTGCACCTGTAATAGCACCTGATTGATAAATACCATTACCGCCACCCGCAGTGGCATTGATACCCGTTACAGCAATACTGCCGCCTGCAAAAGTGCTATTGATGGTCATTGGCCCTACCTGCGCTAGATAACCCCCCACCGTGGTAGTAGCATAACCTGTCATCGAAATATTATTAGCAGTAATCAGCGAAGCCGCACTGTTATAAATACCGTAGTTATTAGTGGTGCTCCCTATAATCGACACATCACCACCAGTTGATCTAATGACTGCAGAATAAACAACACCCTGATTCGTAACAGCAGCGCCTTTAAGCGTGATATTTTTAGTGGTGTAAATCACGCTGTTGATGGTCAAGCCTGCCGATGTTGTTGCATAAGTAGCAATATTAGATGTAGTAATAAATCCACTCGCAGGTGTACAACCCGTGACTAAACATCCATAGGTGTTATCCACAGTCACATTGCCAGGTAATGCCACTGATGTGCTGCCAATAATGCCAGGATTAATATTCGCACCGGATGACTTCATCGTGACATTAATGTCACTGGTCGAGCCGGTTGTGATTGTCATCTGACCTGAGACAATCGTCGAAAGCTTCCCGCCACGGGTTGTGTCATAAGTAATATTCGCTACTGCACCGCTTGTATTCGCCGCTATTGCAATTGCACCGTTCTGACTTAAAGTGTTATTCGCACTAAAGGTCATGTTTGAACCACTCGCTAAAGTGATCGCGCCAGATTGATAAAGACCATCGCTGGTATCTGAGGCAATCCCAGTTGCAGTCACTAAAATACTGCCGCCCACAGCAGTACTATTAATAGTCAAAGCGCCTATTTGAACAATCCAACCACCGGCAGCGGCAGTGGCGGAGCCAGTCAAGGTGATGTTGTTAGCTTGGATCAGTGAAGCATTAGAGTTATAAATACCGTAATTACTATTGGTAATCCCTGTCATCACAACATTACCCGCGAGCGCGGTAATATTGGCCGATTGCTCAACACCGCGATGCGCAACCCCAATTCCGTAGAAATTAATGTTGCCCGTATTGGCTCTCACAATTGCCGAACTAAGAATCCCTTGAGCACCATTCGAAATGCCTTTGACACTAATCGCTTTAGTGCTGTAGATGACATTATTAATGGTCACGCCAGCACTTGTAGTCGCATTGGTAGACAAGTTAGCTGCTGTAATAAAACCTGTTGCCGACGGTGATCCACCGAAGGTGTTATCTAAAGTCACTGTGCCCGGCAAAGCAACCGTCGTACTACCAATTGCGCCTGGATTAATGTTGGCCCCGGCTGATTTCATGGTGATATTGATATCACTCGTTGAGCCAGTCGTAATCGTCATCGCTCCTGAAACAATCGTTGAATCTTTGCCACCTCTGGTGGTGTCGTAAGTAAGGTTCGCTACTGCACCGCTCGTATTAGCGGCCATCACTATCGAACCTGATTGATTAATTTTGCCATTTGCGTTGAATGTAATATTAGAACCGCTCACCAGAGTAATTTGATCTGTTTGGTAGAGTGCGGTGAGCGATGATGAACCGGTATTTGCGACCACATTAATATCAGTACCACCAGCCAGAATTGTCATACTGGTGAGGTAAACAGCATCAGCGCCTGAAACTGTTGTCCCAGTAATATTGATTGCTTTAGCAGTGAGTAGACCGTACGTGCTATTTCCAAACAACATGCCCCTGCCCGTTGTAGCAGTGGAGGTCAAATTAATCGTGCCATTGCTGGCTGTTAAAGCTGCACTATACCAACCTACACCACTCAACCCATTAGTGAGTACCCAACTCGTTGTGCCTAGCGCCGTGATGTTAATGTTGCCATTTGCAGTTGTAATTGGACTTTGCAAGAAAACCGTAGAATTACCACCACTATTAATGCCATTAATCGTGACAGTTTTATTCGCATAAATTGCATTGTTAATTTGTACACCATAGTGCGTAGTCCCAAGTGTGCCTAAATTACTTGCTGTAATAAAACCTCTAGACGGCGAACAGCCAGAACCTGAACACCCATAGGTATTATCTATAGTTACCGTTCCAGGTAAATCAATCGAACTGGTTCCAATGGCAGCGGGATTGAGAAATGCACCCGCAGATTTCATGGTGAAATTAATATCACTGGTTGAACCCGTAGGAATTGTTAATGCGCCCGCCACAATCGTAGAAAGGTTAGTACCTCTTGTGGTGTCATAAGTCAGATTGCTAGTCGTGCCACTCGTGTTAGGAACAAAAGTCACTGCACCAGTTTGGTTAATCTTATTGTTTGAAATAAAGCTGATATTGCCACCATTCGTCTGTTGCGTAACCAGACCACTTTGAGTGATTCCGGTATTACTACCACCTGCTGTGTTATTGGCGGTCACAGTAATATCGCCAGTGGAAGGGACCATCACAAGGTTTTGCACACCATAACCGCCAGACCCTGCTGTATGAACTGTTCCTGTCGGCCACTGACTTAATATTTGAGCGTTAGTCAGTGTCGTAGCACTTGTTAAATATCTTGCTGCAGACTCATAACCATAGATTGCATTGCCTTGACGTGACAAGATCACCTGAGCAATCTTAACGTGAACCCCGTTATAGAACGCAAGCAGGTAAGTTGCTGAGTTGGCAGTTGAAGACAGCAATGCGAAATTGGTGACTAAGGTTGAACTACCAATTGAAGCACCATTCATATTGGCAGCGACCGGCGTTGGCACACCAACAGTTGAACTACTGACATTACCCAAGAAGGTAGGCGTTCCTGAGGTGATGCTAAGATAATTAGTGAGTCCCATCACACCTGCTGAGTTTGACAAGATATTAAGAGTACTAATTGTGCTGGCGGTCGTTGCATTCGCTGTAATAGTAATCCCGCTAGTCGCATTAATAGCTGAACTGATATTAACCGCTTGGCCAGTGGTTGAAGTCCCTACAATATTCACAGCACCCGCTGAGGTAATTACGCCACCGGAATCGTAAACTCCAAAAGCACCTGATGAAGCAATTCCCGTAATGGAGAGATCACCATTAGCCGTTGTGATGTTGCCAGTAATTGCGACCCCGCTATATGAAGTATTTACATAAGCAGAAATGCCTTTGATGGTGATGCCATTCATCGCACCACTCAAATTATTAGCGACTAAAGCCGATGCAATTGAAACACCACTACCAGTGGTTGTGGCTAATGTTCCAGCATTTGCACTTGTAATAAAACCACTGGTTGCGCTTCCACCAGAACCTGCCGTACCACCGTAAGTATTGTCTAATGTGATGGTTCCAGGGACTGAAATCGCGCCAGGCGCAATGGTTGCCCCCGACGTTTTAACTAAATAATTAATACTACTGGTTGAACCTGCCGTTATGGTCAGCGCGCCGGTTGCGATATCTGAAGCTTTATTGCCTGAGCTTGTGTCATAAGTAATCGCACTAGCGACACCGCTGGTATTCGCTGCAACGGTAATACTGCCTGTTTGATTAATCGCGTTGTTAGCAACAAAATTGATATTACCGCCGTTTGCGTTTTGAACAATCGAATGAGTGATATTGATTCCGTTAGTGCTGGTCGGCCCCGTTTGGCTAGAGATGAAATTAATATCTCCCAATGCATTAGTAATAGAACCTGTTGCCATATAAAGACTATTATTTGGACCACCTGTGGTGCCATAGGCAGTCAAATTAATACCATTAGCAGAATTCAGACTTAATCCAGTGATGTAAATACTGGCAACTGCACCTGAAGAATACCCAGTCATATTAATTGGACCCGCAAGAGTAAGCGCGGTGGCTGTCGCCGAGCCAGTAATAGGATAGCCTGCACTACTATTTACACCAACAATCTTAATCCCTGTCGTGCTTGCATATAAACCAGCAGTAAGATTTTTAGTGATTGTGATTCCTGAGGATGCTATCGCTTTTGTAGCCGCATTACTGAGATTAATTCCGAGTGAAGTGCCACTGAGATAAGTATTATCAATATTGATATATCCAGGGACAGAAATGGCATCTAGGGTAATAGCAGCGCCAGAAGCCTTGGTTATATAATTGATGGCAATATTTGAACCCGCAGTAACGCTTAAGGCGCCGCTTGTAATACTGGATGTCTTGTCACCAGCACTTGTATCGTAAGTAATCGCACTAACAGTCCCACTTGTATTAGCAGCTAGGGTAATCGCACCCGTTTGGTTAATTATATTATTTGAAGTGAAGCTGATATTGCCGCCATTGGCATTTTGCGTGATGGCACCAGTGGAAGAGATACCAGTGTTAGCACCAGCAGCTGTATTATTTCCGGTGATCGTAATGTTTCCGGCAGCATTTGTAATAGTCGATGTGCCAAGGCTTATTACAGTCGCCGCTGTTGCAGACGTACCTGTGATCGTAACCCCTGTCGCTGCTGATATAGCAGCAGAACTAGTAACTGCAATGACTGAACCGGTAGTGGTAGCGATTAAATTGACTGAACCTGCATGAGATCTTATTGAAGAGGTGATATCTATCACACCCTTGCCAGACGTAATGGAAGAGGATGTGTTATTGACAGAAATAGTAATATTACCAACAGCGACTATCGGCGACGTAGTTCCATAGCTATTGGTAACAAAACCCCACTTCGCAGTTCCGCTAGGGTTTGAATTAATATCAATTGAGCCACCGATATACCAAGCACCATTCGGCCCAAAGTTGGGATCAAGATTTTGTGATGATACAACTGAAAGGTTTCCACCCGTTGTGGCAGAGGTTACAGTGGTTGTATTTGTACTTGTAGTATTTAAAACGATAGCAGTCGCAGCAAGGGCAACAGTGCCGTTCCGAATAGCACCTTTGGTAATAACACCTGCAGAAGAAATAGAGCCACCGGTGCCATCTAGTGAAATAAAACCACCCTTCGTTGTGATGTTGGCAGCAATATAAATATTGGCGCCGGTAGCCGAAGCTGTTGTATTGGTAGTATGGAAAGATTGCGCTATTAAATTAACTTTTCCAGTGCTGGTGGAATTTATGGCGCCATTAATAATGACCTGACCACTCGATAAATAATTAAGTGTTAAATTGCCAGCTCCAGTATTAGTAGTCGTTCCATTGAGCGTGATGGATTGGGCTGTGCCAGATCGTGTGTCATAGGTAAGACTGACATTGACACCTGAAGCTGGAGCAAAGCTTAAGTTAGAGGTTTGAGTGATGGTGCCAGAAGCGATAATGGTGACACTAGTTCCGGCATTAATTCTATTCTGAAGATCAGTTGCATTAATCACTGAAGAAGTTACTGATGCAGTATAACTTGGGAGGGTTCCACCTGAAGTGGCACTACTGCTGATTGTGATGTTATTAGGATCGATCAGCCACATTCCCCCACGACCTGCGTTGATCGCTGCAAGTAAACCAAGGGTTTGACCAGAAGTTTCAATGAAACCACCGGCAAGGCTGTGTGGATTAATTTGACCTGCATTAATCACTGATAAAGCATCAAGATGAGTATAAACAGAAAAAGGTAATGTGCCTTGTTCGACATCATTACCTATTAAAATTTTTCCGCCTTGCTCGAAACCAACCGCTGAAATTGTCGCAGAAGCTAGCAAGGTTTTTTGTGCGCCAGCAATTGAAATTGATCCACCACGACCATTCGATCCGTTGGTTTGAATTTCTGCATTTTGAATTTCAATGGTGTCGCTCGCAACCATTATTACTTCACCGCCATGTTGGCCATTGGCTTCAATTCGACTTCTTGGATTGAGCTGAATGTTGTTTGCGCTCACCCGCACTTTTCCGCCTTGGCCATGAGTGTTGTTGGTAGCAATGGCGCCAAACAAATTAAACACCCCGGCCAGAACATTGATAAATGGATTGCTACCCTGACCAAGCAAATTACCCCAAATACTTAAGGTACTGGTGGCGTTGATCGCTATATTAGATGCTGCGATATTCGTAGCTGCTTGCACTTCAATTTGGTTCGCGACCATTTCAACGGTGAGTGGCGAATTTACTAAAGTCGTGATCTGACCCTCAATATCAATTTGACCATCCGCAGCTAAACTTAAAGTCGTGTTATTGGAACCTGCGGTTTTTTGAATCACGGCATCAGCCTCTTGATAAATGTTACCCGCGAATAGATGTTGAGCAATCGCCGCCAATGCTACATGGCCTTGATTTAAGGTTTGGCTAATGACATTCGCCATATTGCGATCAATATTCAATTGACCTGCCTGTACTTTCCAAGTGCCTGATTGACCGTTTGTTGCAGCAACATTGACTTGAGCTGTAGAACCGACTACCACACTTCCATTTGAGCTCGTTTGGATCACACCGCCATTACCAGAAATAGCGCCGCCGTTTGCAGAGATGATGCCGTGAATATGCGTTTGTTCTGCTGAGTGAATCTTAACCATGCCGCCATTACCTGAATTGATGGCAGAGGCAGTCATAACGGCAGTGCTTTCAACACGGACATTTTTAGCTGTTAGTGCAGGTTCATTATTGCTTGCATTCGCAGGTTTTGAACCGACGTTAATTTGACCACCACCCGCATCGCCATTAGCTGCAATTTTGCTACCTGCTGCGAGGGTAATATTTTCACCGGCAACGTTGATTTGACCGCCTGTCGTGCCAGTGCCTTTGCCGTTCGATAAGACCTTGCCAGTGTTACTCACATCAGCCGCAATGAGATCAATTTTACCGCCATTATTCACGGCACTAGAAGCGACAATCACACCGCTATTTCTTACTACCCCATTCATCAATTGACGTGCAGAATTTGCAGCCACAATCACAGTGCCACCATCCACAAAAACAAGACGTTTATTTTCAACTAATGCGTTAATTGTTGAGACATCAACACGCACACCCATGAGCTGATTATTTTGGAAATTTAGAGTGATTTTTTCACCGGCGACCATGGCAATGGTATTCGCAACATTAGCTCGTGCAATCAGGTAACCTTCGTTGCGAACTTCAGGTGCTAACAATGCAATAAAACCCTTAGCATCATGCGCCGTAATGCGGCCTTCATTAACCACTTTACCCGTGCCATTGCCTTGGTAAACATGCTTACCGTCCATGAAGTCTTGGTTAGAAATATTCATGGTAGTGGCAACAACTGCTGCCGCATCTACCTGAGCACCTTTACCAAAAGATACACCGTTTGAATTCACAATAATCACTTGGCCATTCGCACGAATTGCACCATCAATTTGTGAAGCCCCTGAACCAGTGACACGGTTTAAAGTGACCGCTTGCGCATTAGGCTGATTGAAATTCACTTGCGCATTTGCACCCACATCAAAACTTTGCCAATTCACTACCGCGCGCTGTGATGTTTGGTTGATATTCATGGTCGCAACTGACTGCTCAATCGTTGCATGACCGGCGACCACTTGACCGCCAGTTGGAAGCGCATCAGCAGAGATGTCTGCTGCAAAAGCGTTTAAGGAAACACTCAACATCGCATAAGGGATCAAGCGCAATGCATTACTGCATTGCGCTTGAAAACTTCTAAAATTGAGTGCTTGTTTTGTCATTTTTAGAAGGTGTAACTACCATTTAACCATGCACGAGGACTCGTATCAGTGCCATCGTTATCTTGGGATAAACCCGTACCAGTTTTAAGTGGATTACTGCCGACTTTCCATGCAATAACACTTGATATATTCCAGTGGCCTGAATTCCATTTCAAACCAAATCCTGCCCCATACAACTCATATGAATTGTCAGCACTCGTATTACCTTTTAGCTCACGATAATCGCTATGATTTTTATATTGCTGCACTGTGCCTGCATCAAAAAAAGCGATCCCAGTGAGGTTGTAAGGCAGTCGTTTTTGCAATTCAAACGTTGCCAACATGCCCTGTGATCCATTGCCTTGTGCAACTGGATAAGCCCTGACGCCAAATGGACCGCCTAGATAAAACTGCTCAGCGGAATTCAAATTATCATCACTCACTTGACCGCTGACATTGATACTGAGTTGTGTCCCATCCAAAGGTAAAACTTGAATCCTTGATGCATTAAAACTAACTTTTTGGAAATCACTCGGAACAAATCGACGATCGCCAGGAAGATATGAGAAATTTGATGGCGAATCTGAGTCAATATCAAAATTACCAAGGGTTAAATTAGTGGTAACTGAAGTTAATCCACCACCCCAAATTGAGTCGTAGTGGTTAGCATTAAAACCTAAATTAATGTTACGAATGCTATAGCGGCTATTAATGACATCTAATTGAATCTGACGATTGGTATAGGCTTTATGCTCATAAGCGGCAAGCAAGTTGATATTGGTCGATTGTGAGCGTTTAAATGGATAGCTGATATTAGCCGCTAAAGTTGATGCGTGACCATAACCACCATTGACTTTGTAAGAACCAATATTATCGTACTCTAGGTAATTACCAGTAAGACCCAAACGAAGACCACCATAGCCTATTGGTAAGGAATAACCCACTTGATTGAAGCTAGAGCCTTCTGAATAGAGACCATAAAACGAAGCTTGATCACCAAGTTTAAATGGGCTGTTGCTTGATAAAGATAAAACAGCTTGAGCCACACCGGTTGATCGATTACCACCATTTTTTGTTTCGACACGCGCATCAATCAAAGAAGTTCTTTTAAGTGAAAGATGAATGTTTGTTTCACCATCACGATCACCCGCTTCCAATGCTGAAACAACTTTAATCCCTGGTAATTCATTAAGCAGGACTAAGCCCTTAGACACTAAATTTGCATTTAATGGCTGCCCAATGGGCATCTGAGCTTTAATATAATTGGCAGCTTTTTCATTGCTTAACCTTGCCTGGTCGTTGATATTCTCAACTTTAACGTCGCCAAGCTTTGCTTCTAACACTTGGATAGTGACAATGCCGTCTTTATCAATACTTTGCTGAGGCAAGTAAGCTTGAATCACAAATCCGCGCTCACTATAAAAAGCAGTGACTACATCAACGAGTTTTTGTAAGCCTTGCAGGCTATAAGATTTTTCTAAACTTGGTGCAAGGCGATCTAAAAGCTCATGCTCATTCACTAGTTGAACGCCTTGCAGACGAACACCATGAATGAGTATTTGAACGCCGTCATCTGTTTGAGGCTGTGCTTCAGGCGCACCGACGCTTGGTAGCGGACTTGTAAAAACGTCAGGCGCTTCTTTTTCAATTTGCTGTTGTAAGGCGCCAGCATCTAAGGTTGGATCTGCAAATACATTTGCAGAAAATCCAATCGCAATAGATGCTGATAAAACAGCAATTAATTTATTCTTCAAATAAACCTCAAAAATCCAATATTAACAATGCTTGCAGAGCAGTATTACGCTAAGCTCCGCGATTATCTTAGAATTCGCAATACTGGAATATCCCCAATTGGGGATAGCTGGCTATTTTTATTGGTTTTAAACTCAACACCAGCAAAAATGTGACAGAATATTTATATTACAAACTCAGTACACAACATAAAGATCGCTTATGCATTTTGATCCAAACACTAGCACGGTCATGATTGGCCTGATGTACTGCTTCTTACCAATCGCCACCTATATTTTTCTGAAAAATCATCAAGATTCGGCATCGACACTATGGAGCTTGGGTGGACTTTTGAATGGCATTGGACTGACAGTCATTGGTCTAAGGGCATCGATTGAAATGCCAACTTTCATCGCATTTAATCTTGCTAACTCCGTTGTTTTTAGCGGAACAATGCTAAGACTTCAATCGCTAAAAATTGATGTCAACACACCCATGAACAGAAGAACAATCATTGCGACGATTGTTGGATTTTCGCTTTTCTACGAACTCGATATGCTTTTGATTGGGACTACTTACGCACGTGTACTCTTTGCGTTTATATCGAGCGCCATACTTTTCATATTGATCTCACTGGCCGCGCATGAATATGAAAAGAAATATAAAATTTCGATTGCAAAAGCGATTAAATATACTTACGTGGCACTCACCATTGTTTGGTCTATCAAAATCTTGATGATGATGACGGGGCATGATGACGGACTCCCCTTTGGAAATAATATGATCACCATCATGATGACGCTGACTATTTTTGTGAGTGTTATTTTTAGTAATTTTGGCTACGTTGCAATGCGACTTGAAAAGATTGATCAGGAGAAAAAACTCAGTATCAATTTAAATAATAAGTTAATCACCACGCTAAAAAACCGAGAAAAAGTCATTAAAGATTTTGGCCGTTTAAAAGCGTTTAGTGCCATTGGCGGCCATAGCGCCTCAGTTGTCCACGAAATTATGCAGCCCCTGACCGCCATGCGTTTTGGCTTAGAAAATTTATCGAGCTTCGCCTCAAAAGAATTGAATAACACAGAAGTAACCAACCGCATTGATTCTGTAAAAGAGACCGCGGAAAAAACCATTAAGATTGTTCAAAACTTACGAAGTCTCATGGTAGAACAAGATGTTCAAGTCCAGGCCGTCAACTTAAAAGAACAGATTGATGAAAGCTTACTCATCCTTGGTGATCGACTTAAATCAAGTCGCATTAAAGTGATCACTAAAATGAGTGCGCGCCTAAGTAATGTAATGGCAGACCCCAATCAAATGCAGCATGTATTACTCAATATCATCAACAATGCCATTGACGCCATCGAACGCGCGAGTACTAAAAATCCCAGAAAAATTGAAATCAATGTTTATCCTGTCGATAAGGATCGCCACATGATTTTGAGTATCACAGACTCAGGAAGTGGTATTTCCAATAAAATCAAAGATCATTTGTTTGAATGGCTCTCGAGTAAATCTGGCAATGGCATGGGGGTTGGATTAGCGCTTACCAAGCTCTTTGTGGAAAGTTGGGGTGGATCGATTGAAGCTAAGAACGCTGAACCTACTGAAGGAAAATCAACAGGCTTAACCGGCGCAGTAATCGCGCTTAAACTTCTAAGAGCGCATTAAAAGATATGAACCACGTCTATTTAATTGATGATGATTTAGACATTTTAAATAATGTCGCGATTTTTCTGCGCGATGAACATTTCACCGTTAAAACCTGCGCCAGCGTTTCAAACTTCAAAGCAAGCCTGCCGCTAGCTAAGCCATGCGTCATTGTGGCTGATATGCAAATGCCAGTTGAAACAGGACTGGATCTACAAAATTACTTAATAGAAGCAAAGATTGATGCGCCCATTATTTTTATGAGCGGCAATAGTCAACCACAGCAAATCATCAATGCCCTCAAACAAGGTGCCAACGACTTTTTGCTAAAACCGATTGTACCTAGCGAACTGTTAAAAGTGTTACATCAAGCTTTCGATCAATTGAAAGCGAACCAAAGTACCCAGGAAGCCTTCATCGAAACAGAGCGACTCACGGAAAAAGAGCGCGAAGTAGCCGATTTAATTAAACAAGGGTTTTCTAATAAATCGATCGCAGAGATCCTTAACCTTAAAGCAGATACGATTAAAAAAAGACGCGCTCAGATTTACTTAAAACTCCAATGCTCAGACTTCCCTGAGTTTCTCAAACGCTTTAAATAATCCGCTGTAATTTTTTGTAATAAATTCCCCAATTGGGGATTACGTTATTCTTCTATTAACGATTAAATATTCGCCATGATGGTGAATTTAATCGGAACCTTATACAAATGAGCCAATGGATTTTAGATTCCATTGAGACCAAGCGCGATATGGTCAAAGTGAAGAACGTGAACACGCAGGTGTTCCGTACGTTCTTTATCGCATTCTTACAAGATGCGCACGTCGATAACAACGTCATTGTTGCAATCACAGACAAATGTGGCTGGACCATCGACATCAATACTGGCAATCGCAGACGCTTTACGCCCGGCAAAGAATCGCCTAATACACAAACATCATCGACTAACGACCTTCCTGAGTTCCTCAAAAAGCAGTCTTAAGCTTTACTCGTTTCACCCAGCGCACTAAAAACCACCGCTATCCATTGCTAGACTAAGGTCAGATCGATATTGGCTTTGTTTTTTCTAAAGCATCACCAACCATCAAACTTTACATTGTCAAGTTACTGATTTAATTGAAATAAGTACTTGAAATCCAAAAAGCCATCCCCATCTCCTAAATGCCTATAACCAACAATAAAGGAGATCCTCATGGCAAGTGCAAGTAAGGCACAAATTAAAGCAAATCGTCAGAACGCAAAACGTTCAACTGGTCCAACATCAATACAAGGAAAACTTAAAGTGAGCCAAAACGCAATCACCCACGGCATCTTTGCCACTACCCCACTTCTCCCTCATGAAAATGCAACCGAGTTCGCAGTTTTGAGCCAAGATATCGCGGAAGTTTTTCCTCCAATCGATGCGATTGCCGCAGGGCTTGTTGAGCGAATTGTGATGGGAATATGGCGTCAAAAAAGATTAAGAACGGCAGAGGCCGCTAAACTTCAAATTTCTATGACCCCAGAAATCATAGCGGAGGAGATTAATGAAGCGCTTAAGCTTCCATTTACAAGACGCTTAACTGCGCAAAGTATTTCAGAGGATCAAGAATCAGCTTATATTTACTGGACAGAAATCGTTGAAGAATTTTCCAAAATCAACATTCAAGCTGCGCCAAAAAACTTAGCACAACTATCAGCGGCGGTCCCTCAGGTTTATGCTCGGCTCAAAAGAGATGCAATCAATTCTGTGGTCACTTATGATGAATTCATGAAAACACCAGAAAAAATCATCGCTTCTTTAGAGAAGATCAAAAAATATGCAGAGGACTTTGTAGCGGCCAATGCCATCAATCACACTGCATACAACATTGCGGAGCAAATGAAATTCGCGAAACTCATTCCTGCTGGCGCCAATCTTGATTTCTTAAGTAAGTACCAAGTGCAGCTCGACACTGATCTTTACCGCGCAATTGATGCATACAAAAAGCATTGCGCATGGCGAATGGAGAACTTCGAAATAGAAGTCATTGAAGAAGCCGCTTAAATTCATCGAAGCAATCCATAGACCTATTACAGCCCCTCTATGTCAAATATATTTGACATAGAGGGGCTCAAGCATTAGAAAAGTCAGCGTATCATCAAAAAAAACTAGTTAAAACGCCTTAATGAAGCGAAGGATTAAGCGGCTATCTTCAAAAAAACCATTTTTAGTTTTAATGTCTTCCCCATACTGCAAAGTGACACGGCCAAAAGAAAATTGAGAAGAGGCAGTTAACTGATATCGCTGCAGTCTTGTCGTATCATTTTGGTCAAGGCCATCTCTTGAAGTCTCTCCGCCTTCAGTGAAGAAATAAGCCCCTGCCAAAGTCAATCTTGGCGTTAGGTTATAACTTAATCCGGTTTGAATGGTATAGAGCGCGTCTTGCTGATATTTCATATCGGGTCCGCTGTATGCCTGATAAGGCCTAAAGTCATCTTGACTGCCGAACCAAACAGCATCCACGGCTCCCATCCAATGCAGTTTTTCCGAAAGCGGCCTTTGATAGCCTGTTTGCAAGGCATAAGCGTAGCGATTACCACCCATATTAAGTGTGGCATTCCCTCCATCATATTGACCTGAAGGCAATGTGAGATAGGCGCCTATCCCCCAATATTCCTTTTTCTCTCGATTGGCATAAGGCCAGACTGCATACACCAATGAGGTATCACCCACACCTGACTTGGCATCGAAATATTGATTCAATACTTTATCGGGATGCACATAACCCATAGGCGTCTGCACATAGACCAGACTTGGCATATTGAAAGTCTCAAAGGTGCGGACATAGCGAAGCTGAAGCTGATGCGCACTTAATTTGGTATCTGCAGACTGCTTGCGTCCATTCACGTATTGATCGCCGCGCTCACTCATTTGATAGGTGGTTTGGACTAAATTCAAGCCGGCCGGCGGCGCCACAATTTCACCCGGCTGCAAATCAATGGCGTAGGCGTGAAGACTTAAAAATAAGCCGAAGCAAAGCGTATATAAAGTCGCCACTTTTAATCGCATACTTTTTCGCATTTACCGCCTTTTTTTTAAATCTAAAATTGACAAATTGCGTCATCATGACAAACATAAAACAATCAATCAAATATATTTGGTAGATTGAAAGATAAATAACAGCAACGCAATTAATAGGAAAAAGTTTATAATTTCAGGATGAAAACCACTGCTGAACGCGTTCAACATATGATGCAAGTACTGAATGTAAAAGGTCAAACTGAATTCGGCCTTTTATGTGGCGCATCACGCAGTACAGTTAATCAGTGGCTTTCAGGAAAAATTAAGAACATTGATCCTAGATATGGCTTTAAATTAGAAGAGAACTCCAAATTTTCTGCAAAATGGATAATTCTTGGCGAAGGCTCCCCTACTAAAAAATAGAAACAAAATGTTCCAACAAAGCCACGTATGTCGTGGCTTTTTTTATTTCTACACACGCACTCTTCCAGCAAATACAAATTATTTTTGTTTATGGTCATTGACAATTAATGTTTATGTGCATAAACTTTATCCATAGTATTTATTCCATGACTAAGAACGGAGTGATGAAATGGCTAAAAGAAACTTTGAATGGACGACAGTGGTGTATGAACGATCATCCTATGATGTATGTGTTGCGATGTATCACGATGAAGTGTTTCAGGTCGATGAGATTAGGCCAATCGATAGTGAGATTGATATCACCCCTGTGATGGATGTCTCGGTCATTGATTGGATGTTTGAAAAAGCGAAGGATGAGATTGAACAGCGTGAGGACCTACCCTACCCGTCGATGA
>JACCDJ010020687.1_pt1 | contig 17814 bp, 11 predicted proteins | sample 7444481 | NCBI WGS metagenome assembly JACCDJ01 (sample SAMN15323435, study PRJNA562643) | freshwater metagenome | isolation source: river surface water | place: USA:Blue River Watershed | collected 2017-08-15 | reverse complement strand
GAGGTTGTGCTCCGTGAGGGGCTTGCAGATGTAGAGAGCCGCGTTTCGGTCACAGTCGAAGCCCGTAAGCAGCTTGGAGACCACGATGACGACATCGGGACCGCCCTCTCCCTTGAATGCTTTGACGATCTCGCGGTTGTAGGCGGTCTCGTCGCCATACTTGTCCATCATCTCTTTCCAGAAGACCTTGACCACGTCGCTACCGTCAGGGACACCTTCTTCTTCCACCTCGTCGCCGGAGTCGCGGGCGTTCGGGCCTGAGATGATCACCTCGGACTTGATCTGGCCGAGCTGGTCCAGGATCTCCTTCATACGGATGGCTGCCGCCTTGGAGGGGGCCACGATCTGGCCCTTGAAGCCGCTGTCCTTCCAGACCCGGTGGAAGTGCTCGGAGATATCGACCGCCTTGGCGTAGATGGCGTGCTCGGTCTGGCCGAGGACGTTGATGCGGGAATACTTCTTCTTCAGGTCGGCCATCTGCTTGTCGCTGAGGCCGGCCGAGACTTTATCGAACCAAGCGTCGACGCTGCCCTTCTGGACGTACTGGGCGACGAATCGACCTTCATAGATCAGGGGCACGATGGCGCCGTCCTTGACTGCGTCCTCGATGGTATAGGTCGGGCGAATGATGCCGCCGAATCGGCCGATGGTCGGCTTCTCCTTGGAAAGCACCGGGGTGCCCGTGAAGCCGACGTAACAAGCCTTGGTGAGCAGGCGACGCATGTTGGTCGCCAGGGCGCCGTGCTGGGTGCGGTGGCTTTCGTCGACGAGCACGATGATGTTCGCCTCGTCCTCCTTGAAGCCGTCGGAGCGTTCCACCGCCGTCTCGAACTTGTTGATGACCGTCGTGATCACGTCGGTCGTCTTCTCCTTGATCATCGCGAGGAGTTCGGCGCCCGTGCCGGCATGGCGTACGAGACGGTCGCAGTTCTGAAAAGTCTGCTTGATCTGGACGTCGAGTTCGGTGCGGTCGGTCACGATGATCAGGCGCGGGTTCTCGAATTCCCGATCCAGGGCGAGAGCCTTGCCCAGCATCACCATCGTCAGGGACTTGCCCGAGCCTTGGGTGTGCCAGACCACCCCGCCCTTTCGGCGGCCTTCGGAGTCGCGCTGCTTCATCTGTTCGATGACCGCCTTGACGCCAAAGAACTGCTGATGGCGGGCGATCTTACGCTTACCGTCGTCGAAGAGGGAGAACGTGCGGGCCAGCTCCAGGAGGCGTTCTTTGCGGCATAGGGAGTGGAGAATCCGATCCTGCTCGGTCACCGCAACCACTCCGCCGGCGCGGAGCTGATCGTAGGTCTTGCGGGCACTGGCGAAATCACCCGTGAAGAGGACTTTCAGTTGATCGTCGGAAAGAGGACGGTTGATGAGGCCACCGATGACGGCGTCGTCATGATGCTCTCGCCATTTCAGCCAGAACTTACGGCCCGAGCCAACGGCGGCGTAGAGAGCTTCATTACCCTTCATCGCCAGCAGCAGTTGGACCGTATGGAACAGCGGGGCGATGGCGGCCGGAGACTGGTAGGAGATCAGCTGGCGGACGCCCTTCATCACCTCGACCGAAGAGGCCTTGTTTTCGATGACCCCGAACGGGATACCGTTCACCAGGAGGACGATGTCGCAGCGACTCGTTCCCTTGCCGTCGTTACGATCGACCGAGAACTCCGGGGTAGCCTGGAAGAGATTGTTCTCAGGCTTATCCCAGTCGATGAAGCGCATCGTGTAGCTCTTCTTGTCGCCATCGACCGTCTTCGAAATCGTCGCGCCAAGGACCAGACGCTCATGGAGCATCTGGTTCGTGCCCACCAGGCCGCGCTGGACCGTAGGGTCGGGGCGCAGCTGACGAATCGCATCGGCCGCGTCGGAGGCATCGAAGGCGTATTCCTTACCCCGATACGTGAACCGGTTGATCTTCAGCAGCTGCTCCGTGAGCACCGACTCCAGCAGCACGCGGGACGTGCGGCCGCGGAGGTTCTCGCATTCAGACTGGGGCAGAATTTCCCAGCCCATAGCGGCCAGCATCACCAAAGCCGGTACGTGGGAGGTATGCACCTCCGTCGTCGCAGGGATTTCTCGTTTGTTCGTCATTATTATAAAGGTTAGGCCGCGACCCGGACTTCGCCGGTCAGTAGCTTTTGCATAAGCCCACGTTTCTGGGTGCGGAGGGATTCAATGCGTCCAATCACAAGTTCAGATTCAAGCTGTGCCTGAGAAAAAATGGCCGCAACTTTCTCTCGGAAAGCCAGAACATGAAGGGGCGCACTCCAAGAGAGGAAGGTCTTCTTTTGGATATTGGGCAGTCCAGAGCCAACCCTGAGTCTCATAATCTGAGCCTCATAATATTTGAGCGCTGCGAATAGGTAGTCGTTAGTGAAGCCAGCATTGGGGACGACTTGATAGCAATGGCCGCCGCGCCAGAAGTTCCCACGCACATACGTAACCGTGCCGCAAGAGTTGCCACCCTCGCTCATGATAACAGCTGGCCCTTCCGTGTTATGCAACTCCGTGTAACCGGATGGCGTAACGCCACCATTCCAGACCGGATAACGGCCCTCATCCGAAAGCGTATGGCGATTGAGCTGCTCACCCTTCTGAATGTCCAACGCTTCACGCATCTGCAGAATCTCCATCTGCGATTCAGGCGCGAACTTGAAAAGTTGATCCATTATCCATCGCTTGCGCTCCTGCTTGGCCTTGAGTTCGGTTTCGGCGGTTTCGATGGCTTCGTCCCAGGTCCGGAGGATTTCCGCGATCTTGCGCTGCTCGGCGAGCGGCGGGAGGGGGATTTCGAGGCCTAAACAGGTTTTAGAAGACAAGTGCTTAACAGTTGTCGCGGACGTAACGTGCTCCAACTCGGCAAGCGCTGAAAACAATGCGTAGTAAATATACTCTTGAGATGCTCCATCCTTAATAAGCACCCTGCCGACTCGCTGATTAAGCAAAGCTTTGCCTTTTTTCCAAATGACAGGGGTAAAGTCGCCGTCCATACCAACCAGCAGATCCCCGTCACTTACGACATCATGATCGCTGTGCAACCCGTCGTAATAAACGACTTGGTCGTCGTTCTTAAGGTCGCGATTACGCACAAGGCGAAGTCCCTTATTCTCGAAGTTGAAGTAAGCAGATGAAAATGCTTCCCCATTTTGGAAGCATCCCACCGTTTCCAATTTAACTGTCTTCCAGTCAGCCATTAAAGCCCCAGCTCCTTCAGATACTGGTTCATCTTCACGCGGAGTTCGGCCTGCTTCTTCTCGAGGGCGAGGATTTCTTCCTGGACCTTGGCGATGTCGACCACGGCTTCAGCTTCGAAGGTGTCGACGTAGCGCGGGATGTTGAGATTGAAATCGTTCTCCTTGATCTCGTCGAAGCTCGCGGCGTGCGAATACTTCTCGATGGCCTCTCGGGAGACATAGACATCGGTGATGCGCTTCTCCTGTGCGTCGCTCAGGGTGACCTGCTTCTTGTTCTCAAGGTAATCGCGGGAAGCGTCGATGAAGAGGACGTCCTTGCGCTTGGCGTTCGCCCCGCCCTGCTCGCGGCTGCGGTCGATGACCAGGATAGCCACCGGGATGCCGGTCGAACTGAACATTCCGGCGGGCAGGCCGATGACGGCATCGATGAGATTCTCTTCGAGCAGCTTCTGGCGGATACGACCTTCGGCAGCGCCACGGAAGAGGACGCCATGAGGCACGATGATCGCAGCCTTGCCGGAACCCGGTTTCAGGGACTCGACGATGTGGGAGACGAAGGCGTAGTCGGCGACGGACTTAGGCGGCACGCCGCGGTGGAAGCGATTGAAGCGGTCGTTCTCGGCTTCTTCGAAACCCCACTTATCGAGGGAGAACGGAGGATTGGCCACGATGCGGTCGAACTTCATCAGGCGACCGTTCTCGACCAGCTCGGGGGCGGTGAGCGTGTTGCACCATTTGATGACCGCCGAATCCTGGCCGTGCAGGAACATGTTCATGCGGACCAGCGCCCAGGTGGAGCCGTTGACCTCCTGGCCGAAGAGCGCGAAGTCCTTCTCGTCGGCCTGCTTGGCGGCCTCGAGAAGCAAAGAGCCGGAACCGCAGGCCGGGTCGAAGATCGTCATACCCTTCTGCGGGGCTGCCAGCCTGGCGAGTAGGCGGGACATCACCGCAGGCGTGTAGAACTCGCCGGCTTTCTTGCCAGCGTCGGAAGCGAACTGGGAGATCAGGTAGATGTAGCACTCGCCGATGACGTCGACGTCGACGCGGCCCGGGCTGAGGTCGAGCTCTTCCTTGGCGAAGTCTTCGAGCAGCGCCTTCAGGCGGCGGTTACGTTCGGCCGGACGGCCGAGCGTCTCGCTATTGAAGTCGATGTTGCGGAACACCCCTTCGAGTTTGGTGCGGTTCTTGTCTTCGATCGCTTCGAGCGCCTTGTTGATGCGTTCGCCGATGTCGGACTCACCGCGGGCCTTGTGCAGCTCTTCGAAGGAGGAACCGTTAGGGAGCTGGAAGCGCTCGCGCTCGAGGGCGCGGGTGAGGCGGACCTTATCGTCGCCGTATTTGGCGATCAGCTCGGCAACGCGGGCCTTGGAGGTATCGGAGATGTATTTGAGGAACAGCATCACCAGGATGTAGTCCTTGTACTGGGTCGGATCGACCGCGCCGCGGAAGGTGTCGCAGGCCTTCCAGGCAGCCGCGTTGATCTGGTCCTGGGTGACTTTGGTGGAGGATTTACTCATAGATTCGGAAAGGGGGATTAGGAACGGTTGAAGGTGTGATTGGCCAGGAGGCCGTAGCACTCGCTGAGGCGGGCGGAGACCCGGGCGTATTCGGCCTGGGCACGTATGAGTTGGACGAGCTGCTTCTGCTCGGAGAGGGACGGGAGGGCGACCGGGAGACCGAGGATGTCGGACTTGCTGACGCCGGCGACGAGGCCGCCCTGGTTGTGCTTGGTCAGGTAGCGCTGGGCCTCAGGGGAATTGATGTAGGCGGCCAAGTATTCCGGATCGAGCTGCGGGGCGTCATTGACGCCATCGCCCTGGAGGCGGATGCGGAGCAGAGAGGAGTTATAGGCGAAATGTACCTCGTGCGCCTCCTTCCGCAAGGAGCGGAGGGCGGCGTCGTGGGACTCACGATCGATGTAAGCGGCGACCGCGACTTTTTCCGAGCCGACGTAGCCGCGGCCACGGAGGAGGATGTCACCCGGGCGGACCACGTAATCGTGAATCTCCGGCGAGTAGGCCACCGTCGGGGTCATCGGGTAGTCGATCGAGCCGTCGCGCTTCAGGTCGCCGAACGCGATCAGAGCGACGTTGGGCGTACCCTCGGCCTGGAGCGCGAGGGAACCGTAGGTCTTGCCCGTGGACTTGTTGACGCGCGGCTCGACCGGTCCCGAGATCATCACGTGACGGTTGTATCCCTCGCCGCCCAAGATAAGGCCACGGAGCGGGACTTGACGGTACTTGGACTGGGAGGAAGCGGCGGACATGGTCAGCTCTTGCGGCGGGGCTTCACCTTGGCCGAGGGGGCTTTCGAGTCCACCCCCAGATGTCCACATTGGGCCAAGAAAAGGGCGTAAAGCTGATTCATCGCCGGGACCGGATCGAGTTTGCGGCGGACGAGAGCCTTATGGACCTTTTCGAGCTGCTTCTCGGTGATGCTGATGAAGGGGCTCAGCTGGGGGAACCAGGCCTTTTGCGTCTGGTAGCCCGGGATGCCCGCGATGTAGACCATCTCGTGGGTGCCCGAATCCGCGAGGCCTTTGACGCCGGCGGCGAGTTCTTCCATCGACTTCGAGAGTTCTTCGGCGGCTTTCTCGGCGTCCTTTTTCAAGGAGCCGCGCTCGGCCTTACGGCGAAGGTATTCCTCGAAGGAAGACGGGCGCTCCTCGATGAGGCCGTCGACCTCGGGCTGCGCGGCCTTCGGCTTCACCTTCTTCAGCCAAGCGAGGGCGTGGGAGATGACGGCGCGCATCGCCAGGAGTTCCCAAGCCGGCTCGGGAGCGGACTTAGCGCCGGGCTTCGGGCCCTTGGCGCGCGGCTTCACCATGTGGTCCGCGAGGATCTGGTAGGCCGGATCGAAGAACGTGGCGTAGTCCGTGTTCTTGAGGACGGGCGTCATCGCGCCGTCGGTGATACGGTGCATGAAGCCCGAGACCTCGCGCGCCAGGGGCGTGTAGATCTTGCGATACTTGTCGTCGGACTCCTTTTCCTCGGACTCGTTGCGCAGGATGGCGAAGTCGGCGTCGCGCCAACGATCGTCGGGCTTGGCGTGGGACGGGTGGATGAGGTCGGACAGGCTCCCCTTTTCGAGGAGCTTGCCGAGCTGGAGGACATGGTCTTCGGCCGCGATGACGGCCTGACGATGGTTATACGACATAAGGTTCAGAAGGTGGGGTTAGGGGTGATCGACTTGATGAGCTTCACGGACTTCATCAGCTGCGGGTACTCGTCGAGCTTGAGCCCCTTGAGCTCGTCGGCCTGGGACTTGTCGCCCAGCTCGCCGGCGATGAAAGCGTAGGCCTGGCGCTCGTATCCGATGTTGGCGTAGGTCGGATTCCAGAGGAAGAACTGGGCCAGCTGAGCCGCGGCGATACCGCAACGACGGGACGCGGACAGCTTGAGCAGATCGCGGCCGAGGGTGATGTTCTGCGGGATCTTGGTGCCCTCGAGGTAGAGGGAGCCCAGGACGAACGGCGAGTACGGGTGACCGGACTTCGTGCTCTCCTTGAGGAGGCGCACGGCTTCATGGATGTCGGCTTCGACGCCCGTACCGCGGAGGTAGCACTCGGCGAGGCGGTGGAGGGATTCCTGGCATCCGAGGTCTTTACCGTAGCGGAAGAGCTCGAAGGCCTTGGTGAAGTCGGCCGGGATCAGGATGCCCTCGAGGTAGGCACGGCCCAGGAAGCGGATGGCTTCGGAGCGACCGTCGTCGGCAGAGGCCTGCAGGAGACGCAGGGCCTTCGCCTTGGACGCATCCGTGGGGGTGCTCTCGTGGAGGAGCGTCACCGCGAGGGCGGTCTGGGCGAGGTTGTCGCCGGCCTTGGCGCTCTCTTCCAGGGCGAGGATGACCGCAGCGGTCAGCTCGGCGATACCGCAGGCGGCGAGATCGGCGGAGCTGGAAACTTCGTAGGGGAAGAAAGCCTTGGCCGACTCGACGAGGAGCGGGCGCAGATCGTTCATGTAACCCTTGCCGCCGATGAGGCGGGTCACCTTGCGGCGAGCGAGCAGCTGGGTAGCCTTGGGGTGGCCGAGCTCGGCCGCCTTCTTCAGGTAAACGAGGGACTGGTCGCGGTCACCGGGGAGGCGGCGACGCTCGAGGGCGTAGTTAAGAGAGAAAAGTACGTTTCGGTCGCCGGAATCGGCGAGGGGGGTGAGCAAGGCGATGGCTCCGGAGAAGTCCCGGTCGCTGATGAGGCGACGGGCTTCGGCGAAAGCTTCGCGGCTGTCGGTGATCTGGGCGGCGGTCGTGGCGGTGCTGGTCATGTTCGTATTCATAGGAAGAGGGTTGGTTTTATTGGGTGAAGTGAGGGCTGGGTGGTTGCTCTGGGTGATTTCGATGGGGTCAATATGGGTAAGAGGGGCTAGCTCGTCAAGAGGTTTTTAAGTGCTGAACCTAATTATTCAACACCAGACCGTTGATTAAGTTCCGAATACTTTTCGTGAAATTATGCGGGCAGGTAGGCTGAAAGGGTCTAAAAGTGGCATTTTGTGGTGTTTTTCCCCATCAGGCGGCCACAGACAGCCGTCGGGCGTCCTCCAGACGGTTCAGACAGGCCAGGAAGGCCGGGGCGCTGTCGAGGGGGTGAAGGATCGAGAATTGGACCGGGGTGCTCCCCGGACGCTCGTCGAAGAAGAGCCCCACCCCGGACTGAACATCGAGGCCGAGTTCACGGCTGACCACCCTGCCCTGCACGGTCACCAGGCGGACGATACCGGACTCGAGCATGAGGTACTTGCTCAGGAATTTGGCGCACGTGTTGTCGTTGCCGAGCTTGGTCACGAGCAGCACGGGGTAGTCACGGCTCGGGTCGCGCAGGGTCGCGAGAAGATCGGCCACCTCCTGCTCCGTACCGATCGGCTTATATCCGAGCGCCACCATGCCGTCGAGGAGACCGATCGCGGCCTCCCATGGGAAGCAGCGCGACTTGAAGTCTTCGTTGGACTGACAGTTGCCGATGTGGCTGTCGACGCGGAGATCGAAGTCGCCGTTGTCCATGTCGACCACGGTGACCGCATGTGAGAAGCGCTGCCCGGCATATTCGCCGGCGATAGAGAACGATGCCGTGCGCGCATCGAACGTGACGTGCGGACGCTTGATGCCGTAGTACCGCGTCAGCGTACCCGAGAAAGTGAGCGCGACTGCCTGGGCGGAGACACCGGCGCCCATCTTCGCAAGCGTGTTCACGCGCAACGAGGACCGAAAGACGCCCAGGTCTTCGAAGCACCACTTCTTCTCCGCCACGTCGAACCACGGGTAATGATTGGACGGACAATGCACTTCCCGGGCTTTGTTGTATCCAACGCCGAGGCCGGCCTTCAGCTTCGCGGCGAGCTGGGCGCGAGCCGAGTTGGAACCGTGCACCAGGATGAAGTCCATCGGAAGCTCGAGCGGCTTGCCGAGGCTGAGTCCGTACTGCATCAGCGAACGCGAATCGGCGTGCCCGGAATAATAGGCCGAGAGGTCGGCGAGATTGATACGCACCTCATCGGCAGGCGTCTCCCAGAAGCGGGGTTTCCCGCCAGGGCCATCCGCGATGCGCATCGACAGAGGCGGCAGATCGAAACGCTCGATGACGGAACAGCCAGCGATCGCGCGGAGCTGGCCTCCCATGGAAGTCTCGGGACAATAGCCGCAAAGGAGAACGGTCGCCTGCGGATCCTTCGCATGCTCCATGATCTCACGGCAGACGCGTCCGTGGAGGGAAGTACCCGAACCGGCGATGAAGACCGTGAGCCCCTGCCCTTCGATGGCATCGCCCCAATTGACGATCAGCTTTCCGTCCTGAGTATCGTGATTCTGCTTCGGCTCCGTCGTCGCGGAAAGAAGACGCTGCAGGAGCGGAAGGCCACCCTGCTTGACGATGCGTGCGTGAGGATTGAGCCAGGCGTACTCGCCGGAGCCCTTCTTCGCCTCATAGGCCTCACGCAGTACCTCGGCGTATTGAGTCGCCAACTGGGATTCGATGTTGATGGCCGGGATGTCGGCGGAATTCAGGCCAGCCTCCTGACGGAGCGTGGCCAGCACCATGAAGAGATCCACCAAGAGGTCTGTCGTGCGGCCCAGCGAGAAGGCCGGGATGATGAGACGTGGCTGAGGGCCTTTGACGACGGCTTCCTTGATTACGGCGGCGAGGGCGGCCAACCGTTCTTCATGACGGAGGGTAGCGGGGTCACGGTCATCACGATCTCCATAGGTCGACTCAAGGACCACCACGCCGGAACAGGACATCGGGAGCTGTCGGGCGGGTGAGAGGCCGCCGTGGGCTTCGGCATCCGTGACCGGTCCGATATCACCCGAGAAGATGATGTCGGCATGAGACTGGCCTTTCGCCGTCGTCAACAGACGCAACGCCACGCAGCCGATCAAGTGGGAGGTAGGGTTGAAAGAGTAACGTAGACCTTCGGCACCTTCGACAGGATAGAGACGACCATGAGCAGCGGCGGAATCGCGATCCGGGCAGACGAAGAGAGTCGGGAGTAAGTCCAAGAGCGCTTCGTCACCCTCCTCGTCCGGTTGGCGGTTCAACGCGTCTCGGAGGCTGATGACCGTGAGCTTTGCCGTGATATTGGTGCAGTAGATCTTTCCGCGAAAGCCGGCGCGGAGCCAGGCGAGGAGATTGCCGATATGATCGACGTGCGCGTGGGTGAGGAAGAGGGCATGAAGGGCCGAAGGAGGCACCGGGAGGCCTTCGACCGCGTTGACCGACTGGTCGCCTTCGCCTTGGAGCAGTCCGCAATCGACGGCGAAGCACTTGCCGCTGGCGGAATGGTAGACGAAGTGGGACGAGCCGGTGACCGTACCGCAGGCTCCAAAGGGTTTGTAGAAGAGCGGCGACGTCGGGAGCGTATGATGGGCGGGCAGGCTGAGTTGCGTCGATACAGGCATCGCGGAGACAACGTGGGTGGGCTTAACCTTATTGAGGCCAAGGGGAGCGACGGTCTTAGAGGCGTCGAGCAGCTTGGAGAGTTCGTGGAGGTGGGACATGAGGGGGAGAGGGTGTTATTTGGGACGACAGCTCACGCTAGGCCTCGAGGAGAGGTCCGATGAAACCGTCAGAGACTAGGGTTTATCGAATCAGTGAGTGCCGGGTCGGCGCGTGGGTTTGGAGGGTTCGGTTTTGGTGAACAAAGGAGCGAGGCCGAGCTGCGCCCGGGCCTTGATCAAGGCAGCTTCGGCGGCGGCGACGGCCTGGCGGCATTCGGCGAGACGGGTCTGCGCATCCGCAGACGCCTCTTCGAGGCGGCCACTGAAGATGAACTGTCGGGGGCGGAGGTCGACTTGCCGGCCATCGGCGGAGGTCCCGCCCAAGGCGGAGCGAGGAACAAGGGCGGAGACTCCCGGGATTTCTGAGCGATCGACGCAGACCTGAGCGATCGCCGAAAAGAACTCGTGCGTGAGGATCGTAGATCGGGTTCGGCGATATCCGACGATAGGTTCAAAGGCAGATCCCAGCCGGACCACTTTCCTGATTGTTTCGTGATCCGTCGCATCGACGAACAGGATAGGCTCGTCTTTGCGCCCCTTACGGAAGACCAGGATGGCGACACGATCTTCGGCTCCGTCCACGCCGCGGGGCAGCTCAACGACCAGATCGAGGCGACCATGCTCAAGGGCTTCGGCGCGAAGCCGATCGACCTGTGGCGACTTGAACAAGGCCCTAGCCGAAATGACGGCGATCGTCAGGCCGGAAGGGCCGACGCAATCCAAACCGTGCTTAATCAGGTCGTAGGTACGGTCGCGCGCAGGCTTCTTAGCCCGCTCATGAGCGGCCTTGAGGGAGCGTGCGATTTCGAACGCTGCCACGCGCAGGCTCATGAGTTCCTGCTCTCGGCCATGCAACTCGCGCTCAATATCCTGAAGGCGCGATGCGAGCTCCTTGGCTTTTGCATCTGCAATGGCGGGCGGAAGTCCGGAGCGCTCTTGCTCAAATTCTTCCATCGTCCATCTGGCCTCGTTGCGAGCGTTGAGCAGCGCTTCACAGCGGTGCTCCATCTCTGCACGCTGAACCGAGATACGCTGATCCGCCTCTTCAGCCTCACGCAGAGCCTGCAATACGGCGGCCTTGCCTTCCTCGTCTGCGTCGAAGTCGATGGAATGGACTACGGCGACATCGACCGGGTTATCCTTGTAGGAGCTCGCATAGCCATATCGCAGCGGATCCCCGACTTGGACATGCGCTGATTCGGCGGAAGGATGGAGTTCCATCCGCAGCCAGGAGATCACAGCCAGTTCTTGGTCTGCCTCCTGTCCGAAGGCGCGGATACGAGACTTATCGCCAAGAAGTTTGGCCAAAAGCGTGCCGGTACCACAGGACATATCCAATACGCCACTGCCAACGTCCAGGGGGCAGAGTTTTGAAATAAGCACGGAGACTTCGGCTCCGGGACGATGCACACGATCGTCGATGGCCCCCTTGCCGCTGTTGAGGATGACGCCCATTACCTCAGTAAGCTGCCGAGGGTCCTCGGCGATGACACGATCGGGTCGGGCCATTCGCTCGACTTCGAGAAGTAGCGCGAGGGGTAAGCGGATCTTCGACGAATCGCGTGGCGCAAACTTCAATTCTCCTCCGAAGCCGATGGCCTCTTGATTAATGGCTACGAATTCCTCAAAAAGCGCCCGCGCCTGCGCAGCGGTCTCTTCGGGAGTATCTTGTCCGGCCGTGGCACGGTTAACGAGGTAACGAACCGGGGATTGGCCCAGCCCCTTGATGATCGCCGGGAAATGGACGTTTTTCTTCAACTGTGTCTGCGAAAGATACCAGAGGGCATCCATCGCATAGATTTCGGCGATGAGCTTGCGTTCGGCGATTTCCAGTTTTTCGAAACGTTCGGTCAGGTTGAAGGCAACCACCTGGCTGATAGGGAAAGATCCCGACGCGTAAGACTCACTCATGGCTCAGGAAATGATGCCGGCGATGCGGCAAAGGTCTTTGTTGTTGGATTCGAATTCCGCATCTGCCATCGCCCGGCGGGCTAGGTAAAGCTCCTGCCCAGCCGTCGAAGAAGCGGCGATCGCCTCCTGGGTCTCCTTGGACAGCATCGGCACCGGAAGACTCCCGATGACCTCAAGGCTGTACAATGCGGTGGCCGATCCGCGGGCGGCTGCTCCCATGTGCTGCTTCGCGTATTCAGTTCCGAGAAGCCAGACGAGGTATTCAGGAAGCACCTGTGTCCAATCCTGCGGGGAGAGCACATGGCAAAGGGGGCCAGCCAGAATCGCCGAACCGTTGGCATCAGCGATTGAAGTCATGTCGATAAGGCCCGCAGTGAAGTCTCCGCGCGCGGTCACCACGACGTCGCCCTTCTTGAGGGCGTGCCGAGCGATCAGCATCGAAGGCAGGAGAACTTGGGAAGCCGAGCTAGGCCGGACGCGCCCCGAGGCTAGGCTACCGGGACTAACGACCTGGGCATGCGCCGTAGCGTCAGGGGTAAGGGCGTCTAGGGACTTGATGAAAGGGAGAATTTCCGCCGCCTTGATGTCTCGCGACGGGACACCCGAACGTAAGTTCAGTACGGATTTTAAAGGCTGAAACTGCATTTTCATGGCGAGAGGTACGTCGTGCGACACTCCTAACCATGCCATGCCACGGCTCAGACGCAAGGGTTTTCTTGCACTCTCGGAGGTAGAATTGCTCGTATCTGTATAAATACAGGTATTTGCCTATTTCATGCACTACTGTGATGGCTAGAAATACCTACACCCTTATTTTGCCTGTTTTTAGACATTTTAGACCTTTGGGCCATACTTGTTAAAGACCAGCCCCCCTGCGGCGAAGTACCTGCGGACGGACTTACCTATATAGTGAGCGCGGACTGCCTGATCGGCCGGCTCCCCCTCGAATTCGCAGGTACCCTTGAAGTTGTCGGGGGCGAGGTCGGTCCTGGTCGGGTAGTGGGACGGGTCTGAGGGCTGCCAGTGGTGGGTCCGGAAGACCTCCACGACCAGGCCCTGGTAGACCACGATGGCGTATTCGTACTTCGAGGCGTAGGTCGGGTTGAAGTTCCAGACACCGCGGGCGGCCTCGTAAAGCTCCTGCGGGGTCATCCCCTTCCGGTAAGTCTGGGCGAGCTTAAGGAAGATGACCTTGTGGATGACCTCGGCCTCTTCGGGCATGTAACGCGCGGCGAGCTCCGCGAGACTCGTACGTCCGAACTTCTCGACGCCATGCCCCGGGGCGATGTTCGTCAGGTTGCTCAGCCCAAACGCATCGATCACAGCGGACTCGACCAGGAAAGCTTCGGCTTCGTTTTCCAAGCCATGCCGGATGATGTCGACCTGAGGCGTAAGGCCCGCCGCCTCGATGGCGGCGATTCGCGACGCCTTCTCGACGCCATCGTCTTTGGCCGAGTGATCGAAGCAACGACCACCCTTCCCCTTCCCGACGTAGAACACCTTCCCATCGCGCGGGTCGATCAGTAGATAGACGTAATACGCCAGGCTGTCGGAAAGCGGACCAGAGATAGATTTAGGCTGAGGGAATGACATCTTGAGAATGAATCGAGTTAAGCCGTTTGATCTTCACTACGGTAGCGCAGATTTCTTCCGCAGAGTAAGGCGGATCAGGTTCCAAGAGCATGCGCGTAGCTAGGCGCAGAATCGCGAGGTCATCTCCGACTAAGCCAAAAGTCATCTCTTCGGCACGTCCTTTGCGCTGGGCGACCAATAAGGCGCTCGGAGGCGCCGGAGGTCCATAAAGACCCGTACCGGCATGCCAGTCAGCGATCATCGCGGCAAGACTTTGGTGCAGGGCGACAAGGTGTGGCCAGCGTTTCAGGAAATAAAGCAACCGCTGCAACATCTCATAGCTCTTCTTGAGTTTGCCAGCAGTATACATCTGAGAATTCACCCCATGGATGAGGTAATTCCTGAAGGTCACCATCTTCGAAAAATTGTGGGCCAACCCCATGCCTGACAAAAGGTCGGCATGGTCCGGATATCGCACGAAGGCTGAGGCGACGATGCCCATCGCATATTTGGGAGTCGACGGAGCTGACGGAGCTTCGTCTGTGTCGCCAGTTTCCTCACGCAGGACGTCGGACTCCGCCGCTGGCTCCTCCACCGCCGATCGGTCAGGCCGCACAGGCATCTTGGCGTCAGCCGGAAGATGGCGACGCATCAAGTGCTCGAGGCGCACGCAGTCAAAAAGACAGGTGGCGTAAGCCTGCTCTTGCGGATGCATGGAAGCCCACCGGGCCTCGATGATATCAACAGGGAGAAGGGCCGCCTTTGGTCCGTTGGATGGATCCGTCTTGGGAGAAGAAACTGGCTCGAACGGAATGATGACCTCCATGCGCTCGAACCGCTCCGAACCGCAGAGCCTTGCTTCCAGCTCATCGATGACGGCCGCCTCGATGGCCTGACAGGCAACCTCCACTAAGATGCCGCCCCCATGGCTTCCGAACCTAAAAGTGAAGCCATCATCATGGTCGTTGAGCTTCCATGTCCAATAGTCATCAAACTTATGCCGTTTTGCGGGATGGCTGACCGACATGGCTCGCATGACGCGCCACAGCCTAGTCTGGGCCAAGCTCAGCCAAGCGTTAACATAAAACTGCCTTACGATCATGGGGTGAAATCAATCTATCCCGATCTGCCATACTGTGAAGCGGTTTTGGCTCACCGGGTCGTACAACTTCAGAAAGCTAATCTTTTGAATTCCGCTAGAAGCGCCTCTTGGGCGGCGTTTATCTCCTGCATACGCGCAGTAAGCGTGGCCTTTTCCCCGTCACTAGCGTTGGGCTTAGAATCAGGGTGGACCTCGCGGCAAATGGCGGTCCACGCCATGCGTGACTGGGCGCGGGTGATTTTACCGCTCAGACCGAGCAGCTTGGCGGCGGCGACGAGCTCAGGAGAAGCCGAAGTGTCCAAGTACACCTCCTGACGGTCATAAGATTCTTCGTCCATCCCAGCGGGTGTGTCTCCCGACTCCAGGGCCTTCTGGGTGAGCCTGCGGAAGCGAAGCCGCCATTGCTCGAGGTTGTCCAGCAACACGTCGATTCGACGGAGGTATTCAGCCTGACGCACAGGCTCGCCCGCCAAACTCTTGTACTTAAACCACGCTTCCGTGATCGTTTCCTGCAGGTCGCTCGCTTCGGCAAGAAGCTTGAGCGATTCGGGCCATGAAGGTTCGTTGCTAGGAAGGCTAGACCATTTGCCGGCTGCCAAGTCATACCAACCCGAAGACGCCCCTGGAATGATGATATCCCTAAGCGGACGGCAGGTACCGACGGCGGCCGTATCCGCGTACTTCTGAATTTCTCTCCGCAACTTGCCGCGAGGCATGTCGTCGCCATGCACCAGGAAGATGCTCAGTGGCTTGTACTTATCCTTAAAGCGCGGGCTATCGATATGCAGGGCATATTTACAAAGCCCGGCCTCGTCCGCATGTCCCGAGAAGAGCCCAGCATAGTCCAGCAAGGCGCACTTCACTTCTTGCGTGTAGAGTTCGAAGTCTTCCAACCGCTTGGGATCACGGAATGCAGGCCCGTCCTGAATCGCGGCCGCGACTTCCGTTGGGCTCTTCCATGACGCTGCCGCCGCCTTAAGCGTAGCCGCATCCAGGAATGAAGGCATGTAGCCGACAAACATGACCGTTGCGTCAGCCCTTCGTAGGTTGTCGCGCAACCGTCCCATCACAGGCCCGGAAGTGCACATGCCGCTGGAACTCAAATAAATGACCGGACCTTCGGAGATTTCCTTTCGGCCATAGCAGAGGTCGAACTCCGAACCGACGGATGTCCTGGTCGTCACCTTGCGACGACCTTCGCCTGAGAATAGCTGGTCTAGAAGCGCGTTAGTGTCGACGATCTCCGATTCGGCGAACAAGGCATGCTCACGGTTCAACAGGCGCATCTTCCGCTCATTATCCTTTCGCTTGAACCACCAGTTATCGAACTCTCGGCGATAGGAATTCGAATAGCTCCTGGCTAGGGACGAGTCGACGACCACCGTAGGTGCTCTTCCTCCGATCCGCTGCGCGAAATCCGTCCGCGTGATCAAGTATGCCAAGTCCACGACGAGATCTTGCGTACGGCCGAGCGTAAATGCCGGGATAATGACGCGCGGATTGGTACCTCTCGTCGGCGCAAGCGCCCTTTCGAGCGCAAAAGAAAGCGCCTCCATCTTGTCGGCATAGGCCAAAGGCTGACGAGCAGGCTGGCCTCCATAGGTGGACTCCAGCACCAAGTAGTCGGTCAACTCTCTCGGGTATTGCACGGGCCGCAGCAAAGAGGCGCTCGCATCTGGCTGAAGAATCTGGGGGCCGAGATCTCCGCCAAAACAAATCGAAAGCCGCTTACCCTCAGAAACATTTGTCTCAAAACTAATCGCAACTGCGCCCGCCAGATGGCCGGTACGCGCGAAGCCGAAAAACAGATCGGCCTCATCCAACACCTTATAGCTCAGGCCTAATTGAAAATCCTCTCGTTCATCCGGGCAATTGAACTCGATCGCATCGACATCGCGCTTGTCATACAGATCCCTGTCAAACGTCTCGACGTTCGCGACGGTGTCGTTGAGCGCCTCCCGAACGAAATCTGCCGTAAGCCGGGTGCAGATCACCTTGCCGCGGAAACCTAACCGATACATCCTGGGTATCAGTCCGCAGTGATCCATATGCGCATGGGTCAAGAAGACCGCCTTGATTTTTGCGGGAGGCACACCTCCCAAATCCGCCTCGCCGCGGGCTCTGTTCATTTCTTTCTGGCCGCGGACATTCTGATACAAGCCGCAGTCGATCATGTAGTAGCTGTCTGATCGTTCATAATACAGCAGGTGGCACGAACCGGTCACGGCGCCGACAGCGCCGACGAATTTAACTTTTAACGGCATGGGGTTAAGATGCGTCGGAACGATGCCCATCTAATTGATTTACTCAAGCAAGCCCGTCACGGTGACAGATATCGGAGATGGGGCTACGACTCAGTGGCGCTTCGATGGCTATAATCAGGTCATTTATTTATAACATCCCTAGGTGCAACTTTGCGGGATTTGACTTGTTAGACGGTCCGCTCGGGGCACAACCCCTGACCCGTTTTTTGACAGTCGAAACCCAAACGGACCTCTCCGTGGTCTGAAACCTAAACCGGAACTCCCCACGGTCAGTCGGCCGTCGAATCAGGGCCGGAGCCTTCTGCGCACGCAGTCGGCTCCAGCCCTTTTGCTTTGGCGCGGGCGCCATGCGGGCGCGGACACGCACAGGGAGCCCTTTCTATACCATGACTAAACTCCTCCATCCCTACAGTCTCCAAGCCTTCCCCACCGAGAAGATCCTCCGAGACTTCAAACCCGTCCGCGGCTGTTACGCCCGCGGCAAGATCGAACTGCCGCCCGGACAGGCCGAGCAGCTCTGGGCTTCGCTCCGGAACCGCGACGCCGACCCGCTGGCCTGGCAGAAGCCGACCGTCGAAGTGGATATCGGCCCGCTCATCGACGCCATCGCCGAGCGCATGGGCTATGACCCGGCCCTGCTGAACGAAGGCCGGGGCGAAACCGGCCGCCCCGACCATGCTTGGAGCGCTTACGCCGACGAAAGCGGCTTCCCGCTGTTGATCCGCTGGCAGGCGGGCGCCGGCGAGCTGCTGCTGAACATCGGCATGCTGGCCCAGGAGGAACTCTC
>JACCDJ011407903.1_pt1 | contig 17816 bp, 14 predicted proteins | sample 7444481 | NCBI WGS metagenome assembly JACCDJ01 (sample SAMN15323435, study PRJNA562643) | freshwater metagenome | isolation source: river surface water | place: USA:Blue River Watershed | collected 2017-08-15 | reverse complement strand
GGCACACCACGGGTCACATTAGACTTTGTACCGTGGCCTGCCGAATGAAATGTATCGAAAACTGCCACTGCATTTCTGCAGTCAAAAGTTCTCGTGTCTTCAATAGTTAAGTCATAAGCATAGTTCGTTGTATTTGATACTTCTTCGATTGATACAATTTTGTCAAATTCCAAGTCCATCATCCTGTCATCGCGAGGTTCCATTACAACTTCTCCAGTCTTACTATCAGTATTTGGAAACATACTATCATCAAATTTACTATAAACGAATGCTGGTTTATATGTATCAATTATTTCTTTGGCTCGCTCTTGTTTTCCAGCTATTTTTGTATTAAGTATACTACATAATTTCACAGCTTGAGAATGAGCTATACAAATTTGATATGGTTGATGAAAATTCTCAGGTAATGTGCCTCTGTTATTAGATGTTGGCATTTTCTTTTTATATAATTTGCTATTTATGTTTAAGGATGATAACAATAATTGAATATCTTCAAGTAATCGCTTAGATACTGAATTTGATGTTACACACCTGTTTTGCGTAGTTACACTACCATCTCCACCAATATAAGCATCTATTATACCACGAACACACTCTTCATTCGAATAAATCAATCTGTCATCAATATGCTTATTATGACTTAGTTTACCGCACAATTTCTCTAATAAATTAGTTAATATAGTGCTATATATACGCAAATCACTACTGGTCCATCCTTCTTGGCACTTGTTATTATGCACATAATGCTTTGTGGTAATATTATATTTGGCACATAATCGGAGAATTGGCTCAAAATATGAATATTCATTATTTGCAATCGATATTTGGTGTTTAGTTATACATCCTTCAGCACAATATGCTCCAATAAAATACCCGAAATCATAATCGAGTTCAATGTTTTCAGGTATCTTATAATTACTGATATTATTTATCTTAGTATAGACAAATCCTGGTTCATATTTTATTTTATTCACTCTGCGTTTAGATGAACCGATAATCGATTCGCGGGCACTATCGCATCTATTATGTGGAAGAGTAAATAATTTGCCGTGATGAGTAGCCCACCAATAACGCTCATTCATAACAGTGCGCGCCTTTTCAATCTCACTTCCATAAATATACTCAGTTGGTGGTAAAATCTCCTTCAAATCCAGGGTTTTCTGTGGGGTATAATCCAACTGTTTTCTGGATACCAATAAATAATCACCGACCTTGAACTTATCGCCTCCGCTTTCAATGACTTTTCCATCTACTAGTTTCAACAAAGATTTTGCTCTTGTTACAATGACTTCGCGCAAACCTTTTGTGGTAAATTTCAACATAGTATTAGAACCATCTTCATTAATCACCGGATGTTGAGTGACTGCTTCAATTCGTCTCCATACTACATCACCGTCTTTAGTTGTAGATGGCACTTCATAGAATTCGTTCAGTTCAGCATAAGTAGTGTCTTTTTCTTGCATATAATCCAATTTCTTCGAATTCGCCATATGCTTCTTTGTGAAATCACCGATTTGATAGCATTCTATTCTACCTGCAGAATTACGAACAAGGATTTCAGTTTCATATGTCACTGAATTCAATGTCAATTGAGTAGTAGGTTCACCAATACTTTGGCCAGCAACTACTCCAACCATTTCACCTGGATGAATAATGGCTTGTTTGTATCTTAGTAATACTGTCTCTAATAGAACTAATAGGGCTTTTCGATTAAAACGTTTGTTAACCAATAAATTCTTTGGTGTCAAATATAGGTAATACATAATTTCGAATAATTTTGTTGGAGGAGCACATTTGATTTGTTTCATTTTCTCAAAATAGCTTTCAACAAGCTCAAATGCTTCCAGTGGTGTTATATCAACTACTGAATTTGCAGTCAAGGTCAATTGACCCTGAATATTTTGGATTATATTATTGAATGCAACCGGTAATTTTACAGATGTATCATTTCTGTTCTTGAACACATTTTGGACAATAATATCACGGTATTTAATCATAGTGTTGATATAGTGTTTGCATTTCTCTTTAGTCTCATCACGTTGTTTCTTCATACGACTAATTGTTCCTTTGCTGTAAATATCGAGTAAATCACTGTCATAATCGTTTAATCCAATAATATCATAGTGCATATAGATGTCTTCAATACTCATTTCAACTAGAGGAATATGTTGGGTTTCAACTTTGGATGTATCAAAGCTATCATCGCCATATGAGAATTGGACAATTTTGCCTTTACTATTTCGGACAGTCATATCATACTCAACCTTCAAATCTTCAAGACCTTTGATTAAACGGCGCTGTATATATCCAGTGGATGACGTTTTACAGGCCGTATCAATCAACCCAACACGACCACCCATTGCGTGGAAGAATAGTTCAGGGGCGGTTAAACCTGCAATATACGAATTCTCTACAAACCCACGTGCATTTGGCGAGTCGTCAAATTTAGTATAGTGTGGAAGAGTTCTGCTATCAAATCCGTATGGAATACGTTTACCATCTACATTCTGTTGACCCAAACAAGAAATCATTTGAGATATATTGAGAGGCGAACCTTTTGAACCAGAATTGACAATCATAACAAATCGATTGGATTTCGATAAACTAGTTCTACCTATTTTACCAGTTTTGTCAGTAGCTTTATTTAATAAATTATTGACACGTGTTTCAAATTCAGTATTATTAGAATAAGCGGTTTCATTCTTAAATGTGCCCATATGGACCTCATCTATAACTGTTTGGACTTCGCTCTTCTGGTCATTAATAACTTGAATAATTTGTGAATATGTGTTTTTGTCGGAAACAAGATCGGATATACCGACACTGAATGAACTGGTCTTCATATATTCAACAATAACACTTTGTAGGTCATCAATGAAATTCGTGCTAGGAAGACATCCATAATCATTGAATATACGGTGAATAATACCTTTTGTGCTACTGCCGAGAACAGCTTTTTCTAATTGACCACGCACATATTTGCCATTGCGAATTTCCAATACATTATTAGATGTTTTCATATCTTCTCCATCTTCAAATAATTTGGTCTTATACATCAATGAGATAGGCGGGATTATTTGGCTCAATACATCAAAACTGGATAAGCCATCTTTTTTCTCCATAATTGCTTTAACATCCACATTTTTATAGTTCATTAATAAATTCATTGCTTCGCGTGGTGTTAATTTAATATTTGGTCTTGTAAAACGGTAAGAACCAAGAAGCGAGTCTTGGTAAATACCAATAATAGGTGCATTTCCTGCTGGACTGATAACTTGGTATGGAATTGCTGCAAGATTGCGCAATTCAGTCTCAGCTAATACACTCTGGGGTACGTGCATATTCATCTCCAAAATCACCTAGCTTTCACTAAGTGGCGGACTATATCTTGACCCACTTCAGGTTAGTTAAACCATCATTAGTGAGCCGTAACCGTTTAGTCTCTGAACCTTCCCCAATTCTCTTACTATAATGAGAATAAGGGGCTTGGCTGCGGATTACCTAATCCTTCACGTTATTACCATTGGTTTCGGTCATTACCCGAGTTCCTCACATAAGTTTTCTTGTGTGAGTGGTAGTGAAGGCTCTAAAGGACTTCCCGCAATTTGATTACGTTGCCATTCTATTATGAATGACTAGACGATTATATTATATATACATTCCATATGCGTAAATATATATACAGTAGATATTACACTGTTTTCATTATTAAGTTTTATCTACAACTTTCACCTTGTTCTCATTCAACCAGACCATTATTGGTTGGTTGAATAAGAACAAGGCGACTTCCTTGCGCATATAATATGCACAAAGTCGTAATAATCAGTCGCCTGTTTGAGACAAGATCTATCTCCATCAAAATCGGCATTGTAAGGGCGTGTTGTGGCAACATTCAGTCTGAATGAGTCGCCCTTTTTCATAATTTTCACTCTATGACACATCATAGACATTTTATGTAAACTAGGTTGTCTATTGAACAAAACATAGTCATCATCCATCATATGACGATGGACTTTGTCCCCATTTTGCAATACAATAGAACTTCTGTCTACGTGTCTGAGTGATACACTTTCTCCATTTTTATATTCCAGGATTTTGGCTCCTGGATGCACATCTGGACCATTTTGTATTAGTTTTAACAAGAAATCACGGTTTCTGTCATTCACTATTTCTGGCTTGGTAATATTCATCGCAATTTTCATAGGAACACCTAGTTGTGTAACAGATAAACTTGGATCGCCAGTAATAACTGAACGAGCACTAAAATCCACACGTTTTCCCATAAGATTACCGCGAATACGCCCATTTTTACTATTGATACGCCCCATAATACATTGGAGCATACGACCCGAACGCTGTTGCATAGGCTCGGACCCTTTCACCTTGTTATTCACAATCATCGCAATGAAATATTGTAAAATACTGGTCAAACTTTCAACCGCCTTTGATTTTGGGTCTACCTTCATTTTCTCAATCAAATCATTATTTGTTTTAATGATATTGCAGTATATATGAGTCAAATCATCTTCACTTCTTTGCTGAGCATCCAATTTAACAGATGGACGCACTGCAGGTGGAGGGACCGGCAATACTTGACAAACCATCCAATCTGGACGCGACCAGACACTACTAAATCCCATAAAATTAACATCATCGTCAGATATGCGTTTGAATATTTTGAGAACAATCTCAGGAGTAAGCACCTTTTTCTCTTTGCCGGAAAACTCTGCACTTTCCCATACAGCAAGAATAGTTGCCATACCTTCAAGCTTTATCTTATCAGGCTGTTTATACCCACAACCATCATTTGTCGAGTCACCACAACGTTTAACATTTTTTGCTAGTTTACTTACATATTCCCATTTATCGGCAGCCGACATTGTAGAAATATGTTTATGTTGGTTTTTGTCAATCAACAATTTACTGCATTTGTAGCATACGCATTTGCAGATTTTCATAATATCTTTAATATGCTGAATGAAGAATACTGGACGGGCCAATTCAATATGGCCGAAATAACCCGGAGTATCAATATATGTTAAGCCGTCGGTTGGACATATAAATTCTTTGTCCAAGACGCCCATTCGCGGGTCAAATAGACCACCAGCAACAGGCTTATTATTAACATATGTGTCTCGTGAAGTTATTTCAACAACTGAGTTTTTGCGTATCTCTTCTGGAGATAACATACTAAATTGGACACCAATAATTTTCGATGGAGCCTTATATTCATATAAATTCTTTTGTTGAGATGACATTGCAGACTAATATATATATTATAAGTTATATTTATATTCTTTGTTAATAAATTTTAATAAATAATTCAAACAGTTAGTTTAATTACACAATGAATATTTATGATGATGGCGCAATCAATTTTTTACAATCAATCAAAAATAATATAATGAAACAAGATAAAAATATAGTGATAATCATTATATACTAACAAAATGTCGATTACTAAAATGATTAATAAAGCAAAAATCACTAATAAGAATAAACTATCAAAACATCGTGATGATAGTGATAGTAGTGAAGATGATTATGATGATGATGAAAGCACTATTTATGAAACAGAGGATGATGAAATTATAAGCGAAACTAGCGAAGAAAAACCTAAAAAAAAGAGAATGGGAAAGAAACCGGGTTCCCCGTCAAAGAATAAAAAAGTTGAAGACAGCGATGTTGATGAGGATGAGGATGGCGACCTTTCTCCAGAGAAGATACGTAGAGAAGTTGCCAAAATATTTCCGTCAAAATATATGAATAATAAAGTGAATGCTGATAAAAAATTAAAGAAACTCAACGTCAAAAAGAAATCTTGTAAAAAATCACGTGAATTATCGAGTGATGACGAGACAAACAGCACATCAGATACTATGTCTATTGATAGTCACTCAAAAGAAGATTTACGTAGGTCTAAACGATTAAGAGAAAAATCTAAGAAAACAAATAAAAATAACAACAAAAATAAAAAGCATAAATACGAAAGTTGTTCGGACACTAGTTGTGATGGAAGTGAGACCATTTATAGCACAAGTGATGAAGAAGATAGCTATTATGATGATGATGATGATTATTCTGGAGAAGAAAATGGCGTTAATATAGTATTTAATATTGGTGGTGGAGGAGGTATTGATGATGACGATTACTTTGATGATGAAGAAGATGCTGATGAAGATGATGATTATACTAGTGAAAAAGAGAAGGAATTTATGAAAGAGAGCTATAAAGAACTGGAAATTCCGGAAGAAATAAAGAAAGAGGAAGAAAAAGAAAATAAAAAGAAAAAGTCCAAGAAACCAGCTAAGAAGGTGGATGAAAATGAAGACCCCGAATTGAAGGATATAGAGAGTGAATATATTGAATTAGTCGAATTAAAGAAGGACTTTATTGACAAGCTAAAAAAGAAACCAAATAATAAGATTTTATTAAGATCATTAAAAGAATGCAACGAGACTATTAACAAATTAATCAAAGATGCCCGTATTAAAAATACAAAGGATTATCATAAACTGATTAATTCTACGAACAAGACCATTAATGAAATCCAGTATTTCAAGACCAAATTATCGAATAAAGAGCAAATGCGCATTATGAATGACTTGAAGGAGGTGAACAGTTATATTAATGTTCAGAAACCACACGTGCTGTCTTTATTGGAGTCCAAAATACCGCCAAAATACAAGGCTATTGCGATGCAGAAACTCAATTTATTGAAGAAAATGCAACCGGGTGACTCGGAATATTTTAAGATCAAACAATGGGTAGATGGGTTTATGAAACTGCCATTTGGAGTCTATAAGAACTTCAACGTGACCATTGATGATGGGGTCGAAGTCTGCACTGAATTCTTGCAAAATGCCAAAAAGATATTGGATGAATGCACGTATGGATTGGAGGAGGCGAAAATGCAGATTATGCAGATGGTTGGACAGTGGATTACCAATCCACAATCAGTCGGGTCCGCGATTGCTATTAATGGGCCTATGGGAACTGGTAAGACGTCGTTAATAAAGGATGGTGTCAGTAAGATATTTGGCCGGGATTTTGCTTTTATCGGTCTCGGTGGTGCAACATATAGCAGTTTCTTGGACGGTCATTCATATACATATGAAGGTAGTAATTGGGGAAAGATTGCACAAATACTTATGGAGAGCAAATGTATGAACCCGATTATTTATTTTGATGAGTTGGATAAAGTGAGTGATACTCCGCAAGGGCAGGAAATAATCGGATTATTGACCCATATGACAGATACGTCCCAGAACACGGAATTTCACGACAAATATTTCAACGAGTTTGGATTGGATTTGAGCAAATGTCTGTTTATTTTCAGTTATAATGATGAGAATATGGTGAACCCGATTTTGCGTGATAGAATGTATAAGATCCGAACAAATGGATATGATACAAAGGATAAAATAATAATTGCACAGAATTATTTATTGCCAAAAATAAGGGAACAAGTGAAGTTTAATGCGACTGATATTATTATTCCAGAAGACACCTTGAAATATATTATTGATAGCCAGAATTTTACGAAGGGCGAACAAGGGGTGCGTAATTTGAAACGATGTCTAGAAATTATTTATACCAAACTCAATTTATTCAGGTTAATTACACCTAATAATAAGATGCTTGAGAGCCAGATTAAGCTAGACGTGCAGTTTCCATTTACAGTGACCAGAAAACACGCGGAACTATTAATTAAAAATGAGGAAAACCAGAAACAAAGTGTATTTTCTAGTCTTTATATTTAGGTATAATGCGAACGGCGAATAAAATATATATTAGTAATATATAAAATGAATTTCGTTCTTTTCATTATTTTAGCTTTACTATTCGTTGTTTTAACTCCTGGAGTTCTTGTTTCACTTCCACCAAAATCTGGTAAACTCACTGTCGCTTTAACCCACGGTCTTATCTTTGCTATTGTCTGGACCCTTGTCGGTAAATCTTTATCAAGATGGTCTCATTCATTAACTTCTGGCTTCACCGGTTTAGAAGGAATGACTGAAGTCGTTAAAGATGAAAAGAAGGATGACAAGAAAGATGAAAAGAAACACGCTTAAGTGCCTGGATATAAAAAAATATAAATAATTGATTATAATTTATATTTTTGTTGTTTAGGATATTATAATTATTGTTTGTAATAAATTCTCTATTTAGAATATATAAAATGCAAATCATTCTTTTTGCCTTCATCGTCTTACTTTTCGTTGTCCTAACTCCAGGTGTCTTCATCTCTCTTCCACCAAACTCAAGCAAACACGTTGTTGCTTTAACCCACGGTGTTGTTTTCGCTCTTGTCTGGTTATTCCTTAGCAAGCCAATCTTAAGAATGATTGGTGCTTAAGTGAATACTCCTCGACCATAATAAATATTTATATTCATAATAAATATGTATGTATCACGCGTTTATTTACCAATTTCAGCTTCACCGGTTTTAGCATTTCCTCCTCGAGAAGCTAATAATTTCTTGGTCTCATCATCAAGACAAACAAATCCGGTGGATGTTGAAAATATACTTTGTTCGCATTTAGTTGTGCTTTGTAATTGGCCTAGTCTGTCGATTGGTGTAAAATCACTGTATGGTGATGTTTGGAGACCTTGAAACCCTTCGACTTTTTCTTTACCGTCTTTTTCTACACTCTTTTTTTCAGTTAATAATGGAGTAGAGACAAATTTGGATGCACTATCTGCAATGTTTGTCATTCCTTCATATTTAAATTGTTTGGAAAAAAGAGTGTCTTTTGAGTATGGAATAAATCCTTTGGCAGTAGCCATAAAGATGACAATCAATAGGATTGCAGAAATAATAACTAGGTTGAAACGAATTTTCATAATAGATGATATTATATATTTATGGCAGAATATATTTTGATGGTAATAATGATATAAAAAAATAGGTCTAAAATATAGTTATAGCAAAAAATGAGTTTATCTAAAGATGACAAATTGAATTTAAATAAATTATTGGAAGGCAGTGATTGTGAAAATAATACTATGCATATCCGCACTGTTAAACATAGTGTTGCCATTCGCGATGATATCCGAAAAATGGATGTTTTGAAAAAGCAATATTCCGGCGATGAACTGAAAGTGAAATGCGAATGTGAGTGCAACTTTTTATTCAACAATTATACTGATATATTCAATCGTATGTTAAAAGACGAACTGGATTTGACTATAATGACTAAATTATTGACTATTCTTAAAATGATTGAAGACGGCAAAGTGGACCAACACGAGGGGTCTGTTATGGTCGGCAAGTTATTAAAAGAGTTATATGTCGACTCCGCTATTAAACGCGGTGAAAATTTAGATAAAATGTATGAAAAAGAGGCACCCGTAATTAATGAAGGAAAGGCGGTCTCTTGGAAACAATTCAAGGCTATGAATTAGAGTGTGTTATTTTGTATGTGTAATATATAAAATAAAACAAAAGAAAATTATGAGTGCGCCACAATTATTCGGATTAGCGTGTGTTGAATTAATTGGCGATTTTGCATTGAAAACATATGCAAATGATGGAGGTCTCGGATATCTAGGTCTCGGTATATTAGGATATATTGGGGTTGTATCCTTATTAATTGTTGCTCTTCAAGGGTCTACATTATTAGTTGTAAACAATGGATGGGATGGGATGAGTTCGTTAATAGAGAGTTTTCTGGCATATGTGGTGCTGGGAGAGCGGTTTGATAATTATATGCAATATGTGGGTTTATTTATGGTGGTATTGGGGATGTATTTTTTGAAACTACCGTGGGAGAAAAAGAGCGCTTTCCGTATTCCAAAGGCGTAGATAGCGGAGGATATAAATATATTTGATAGATAAATATATGTATATAGTATATAAATGTCTGAGACAACTACACGGTTTAAACCGGCAGATAAAACACAATTACAAAACGCGGTAAATGAATTAAAAATAATCCAACAAGACCGAAATAATAATGACGGATATAATCAATGGGTTGGTAAATATGGAAGAATGAATGATTGGGATGTATCAGATATAACTGATATGACCGATTTATTTAGCGGAATGATACACTTTAATGAAAATATTAATGATTGGGATGTTAGTAATGTTACAAGTATGCGCAGTATGTTTAATGATTGCAACTCGTTTAATAAACCACTGAATAGCTGGAATGTTAGTAATGTAGTTTCTATGACGGAAATGTTTAACAAATGTAGAGCATTTAACAAACCGCTTAATGGATGGAATGTTAGTAATGTAATGAATATGGAACAAATGTTTAATCAATGTATAGTTTTCAACCAATCACTTAATAGTTGGAATGTTAGTAATGTAACAAATATGAAAGAAATGTTTATGAATTGTGATAGTTTTAATAGTCCACTTAGTAGTTGGGATATTAGTAATGTAGTGTATATGGAAAAAATGTTTATGGGATGCAGATCATTTAATAAACCTCTCAACCATTGGGGACCTAGATTTCTTCGTAATAATGTTATAGAAAATATGAATTATATGTTTAAAAATTGTGGGTCATTTCAACAAAGATTGGATAATTGGGATCTTAGTAATCCTAGAATACAACGAACGGGTATTTTAGATGGAGCTGGTAATTTAGTTGGGTTTGGGTTTCCAATTATAAATATGCCAATAGGAATGCGTCCGCGACATATTGATACCCACAACAACAACAATAATAACATCAATAATAATATTAATAATACACAGCCTATAACAGGAAGAGCATTTGAAATTCACGAATATTTTAGAAAACTTAATAAAGAAGAAATATTGAACGTGTTAGAGAGTTATAATAATGACCCAAATAATCAACCTAATTTATTTACTAATCGTAGAAAACAAAGTCCTGAACAAGAGGCTAATCCTAACAATCCATTTACATTTATCCATAGACATCCTAATATCTTCGGCAATATTATGTATTTTATTACCAATAAAACGTTGTTTATTCCTGAAAAAAGAGAAGAAGGAGCGCGTTATGTTAAAATGCTTTTTAAAATAGACCTCATAGTAAAGCGGTTTTTTGAGTCAGGAAACATAAGCCGAGACCTTTTGGCTGTTCTCAAAAAACTGGTTTTAGAATCAATTAAATTTGTGCACAGACAATCAGATGATTTTATTTTTGAATATATTAAAGGACTTACAGATGAATGTATGTTTGCATATAAAGGAGAAGCAAATGAATTATCTTGTGACAAAGGCGCTGTAGAAAAAATTATTACCGGAGTAGGCAATGTGGCTGAATATTTTTGTATTAGCGAAAATAGTGGTTGCACTGAGATTATGAAAAAACTAAAATCCGTTTTCAATAAAATGTCGTTCAGTAAATTAAGAAATGAATGGATACGTATTTATATTGGTGAAAAAGACAATACTGAAGTAAAAAATCTACCCAAGACTGCTAGGAGAGCCCATTTTATCGATTATATGCAACAATCGGTTCCTACTGCCACTGATTATACAAATGCTCAAATTGATGATATTGCGAATAGTAGTCTTATGACTACAATTTTTGAAACTGGTAAGATTTCTGATAAAACACTTGAAAATATGTTGAAATCAGTGGAGACCATTTTTCAAGACTGGTGGGGAGAATATGAAGAGGATGAAGAATTGAAAAAGATGGATGAGGATGGTCGTCGCAAACACTTTATTGAGTATGCCAAGAAAGTATATGGAGAAACTATTACAAATGAACTAGAAGGAGAAATAGAACGATTTGCAAACCAAGATAAAGATGAAAAGGGAAATAAGACGTATGTAAAATTGGCTTTCAGTATTTTTCAATTATATGAACCAATGGATATAGATGAACCAACTGAGACTGTTTTTGGGTTCGATAATAAAAAAGGAGGAAGAAAAACAAAAAGAAAATACAGTAAAAACAAGAGGTATACAAAAAAGAGAAAGAATATGAAAAAGAGAAAATAATTTTGTTGTGATATATGAATACTTTGATGTGATTGTAATAATAATATATATTATTATAAACATATAGTAGTTGTTGAATTTGTTCAATTGCGTAAAGGATTGAACCGCTATAGTAAATCATTTATTGATTTACTATTGCGGGAATGCTCCTTTACGCGATTGAATTTATTCAATTGCGTAAAGGATTGAACCCATATGTGCGTTCTAGCCCCAAGTGGCCTAATCCGTGAACTCCAACCGCAATAGACAACAATAATATAACCATAATATATTTATAAAAACCGAGACCTCCTAACACAACGCGGTTTTTCAAAATAACTAAAAATGCAACTAACAATAATATTCCATTTAAGGCGTGAGCAAAAAAAGATGGAGCCAAAACAACTGACCAATTCATTCTGTATTATACTATATAAAAATATAATATAATATTATTGCATTAGAATTCAGGCTCATGCTTCTTAAATAAACATCCAGCCTTTGGCATATTTTGAATAGTAATAACCGCATTCGGGTCTTGAACGCTACAATTCTCTAGCCAAATCTTAACTATGCAAAAGTTTTTCTTTGGAGAAACGGTAATACCATTTACTATCGAGTTGTGTTTCTTATCGATACACAATGTTTCCCCACATAACGAATATAACAAATCCTTCCATACTTGATGGACGTGTTTATTAAGCACTTTATACGAAAAACAACCACCATTGCGGTTCTTTTTATCTTCCCACATTGGAGTAATTCCGTTTTTCATACAAAATAACATACAGTTTTTCACAACACCTTCGGGAATACTTTCATTTAATGCAATGACTTTTTCAATGCTATCTATATTTCCTAAAATAACCTTATAACCAGAAAGTTCCCAGTTTTTGTCATTAGGCAAATGGTAGTAATAATCCCATTTGCTTAATAAATTGTTATGTTGGGTCGACATACTCCTCGTAAATACTATTCCCGTTTATAAATATATAATGTTTTCTTTATGTTGTTTTCTTATTCATTTTCTTATTTTTGCGTGTTTTTCTAGTTTTCTTACCTCCTTGTGCCATTGCTACCCCTCGTTTCGAACTATTACTTCTTGAACGAACAGATTTGTCCGATTTACCTGTTTTGTGCGTTTTTCTTTGGTTTCTTTCCCTGGGTTTCTTACTTTTTCTTGCGTGTTCACCTGTTGGTAATAAATCATTTTTTGATGATAATTTACCAGGAAATTTTGTCTCTTGTTCATATGGTATCATATATATATCAAAATCCGGGTCTGATATATGATATTGTAATACCCTATATCCGGGTTCAGGATAATCCGGGTCATCAGAAACATAATCATTATAAAATGTCAATTCAATCATATGTTCTACACCATTATTAGAATACTCGTCTAAAAAGCCTTCAGGCAATGATATATCATCTGACATATCATCCTCGTCATCATTTTCCATAATTATTTCTTTTATTCCCGTAAGAACCCCCAGTTTATATACAGTTGGAATATCTTCATTATACGTACTTGGACCACCAAACTTATAATATATATCTCTACCATAGCCACGTCTTTCATCTCTTACTGCATCTTTTAAATGTAAAAAATAATTTATATCCAGTTGAATTACCTCTTTTTCATTACCAACTTCTTCAGTATCGTGAACATCAGTATCGTGAACATCAGCCAATACTCTAGGATAATTAAAGTTCATTATTTGTCCGATTAGTTATTTATATATTATACAGTTATTTTTTCATAAGTGTTTTTGCAGATTTTAATATAATCCTTAAATCCCAAGGTGACATAATCCCCATCATTCTTAATACAGTTCAATTTATATGTCCGATTGTAGTAATATTTTTCTGGCTGGTGGTTCAAATACCATAAAACAAATGATGAACTCAAGATTTCGTTGCCATCATTATACATATTCCTATGTAGATTGATTGGCAGACGACAAACATCACCTAGCTCGTTCTCGCAAACATATTCGATTACTAAAAACTTGAAAGACGACCTTCCAAACTTAAATGGTTTCTCTGCCCCATTACACACATAGCATAAATAGTTGTTGTTATATTTTAATATAGTGGTCTCATCGTCTGTATTATTTTTCTCTGCAAGTTTATTACAAAGATGGCTATATGAGGTCTTGAATAAATCAAAGACTTGTAATTGAGACAATCCAAACTCATCACAAATCTTCATATAAGTGTGCAAATAAGTGAAACTGATTTTGTAACACCCGATTTCCAAAAAATATTCGCTCAATGCATCTATATCGTCTTTATCCTCATTATATCGGTTGTGAATAATCCAGTTCTTATAATCCGGCTCGGCCACATAACAACCAATATATGCAGTAGTATGTTTATATACTGATGTTGCCATTCCAACAGCTTTGCCAAACCCCGGATATGCAATACACGCCTCATTTAGACGATATTGTGCTTTGGTATATAGGTCATTATATAATACGAATGCGTCGATTAGCAACTTATTTAAACCAGGAGGCACTTCATCTCCATATTTCTGATGTAAATATTTTCTATATATTGTAGCTCCGGCAAATGCCATACATACTGCAATAAAAAGGAACATTTTATATTTCTAATTATTTACTTTATCCTATATGTTTTTATGTTGTTTTTCTTATTTGATAAATATATAGAGATATTATAACCAATATACAATATAGTCTACCACTAATAAAAATGCACAAAAGAGGATTATTTATATTTCGCAGAGACCTTCGTCTTACTGATAATACTGGTCTATTGAAGGCCAAGGAGACCTGTGAAACCCTGGTCCCGATTTTTATTTTTACTCCTGAACAGGTCTCAAATAAGAATTCTTATAAATCCAATAATGCGGTTATATTTATGATTGAGAGTTTAATGGATTTAAAGAAACAAATAGATACTGCAGGTGGTAAACTGAATACCCTATATGGTGATAATATAACTGTGTTGAGACATCTTATTAAAGAACTAGAAATAGACTGTATATGTTTCAATGCTGATTATACCCCCTATTCTATTGCTCGGGACAATGATATTGCAGACCTATGTAAGAAAATGAAAATAGACTGTATTATATCTCACGACCAATATTTAACTGTCCCTGGGTCTGTATTAAATGGGTCCGGAGAACCATACCAGAAATTCACACCCTATTATAATACTGCCAAGAAAATAAAGGTTCCAGAGCCAGTCCGAGCTGGTAAAATACACTTTGTTAATAAAATCTTTGTTACAAAATACAATATATCTCTTGAGACCGCTCTCGAAAAACTGACAACGCCTAATCCACAATTAATGGTCTATGGTGGACGTGATGCAGGGGTCGCACGTCTTAAATCGGCGGTTAAAACACAGTCTCATTATAGTTCAACCCGCGATTTATTGAAGAATTATACAAGTGTATTAAGTGCATATATTAAATTCGGGTGTGTGTCTATTCGCGAGGTCTACAGTGCCTTTTCTGGGAACACCGATTTTATACGCGAGTTATATTGGCGTGATTTCTATGGAAATATCATATATTCATTCCCGAGGGTTATTGGGAATTCGCAAAAAGAGAAATATGATAAAATCAAATGGAAATCATCGCCAGCATTGTTTGATGCTTGGTGTAAAGGACGCACTGGGTTTCCAGTTGTTGATGCGGGTATGCGACAGATGAATACAACCGGATATATGCACAATAGATGTCGTATGATTGTCTCAAGTTTTCTAATAAAAATATTGCATATTGATTGGCGCAAGGGCGAGAAATATTTTGCCGAAAAGTTGGTTGATTATGATGTAGCCAGTAATAATGGTGGATGGCAGTGGAGTGCTGGTAGTGGGGCAGACAGTCAACAATATAATCGTATATTTAACCCATATACACAAGGTCGAGATTATGACCCAGATTGTGTCTATATTAAACGATGGGTTGAAGAGTTGAAAGATGTGGAACCAGAAGATATTCACAAGTGGGATGTGGCTCGTGAAAAATATGCTGGTCTCAAATATCCTGAGCCAATTGTGAATTACAAGGAGGAACGTGAGGTTGCATTAAATATGTATACCAGTGCTCTATATTAGATAGGTGTGCGTGTGTCATTATTTCATATAATAATTCGTTTGTTTATTATATGATATGTGCATATGAGATACCACTATACGTTCTCTATTTCACATTCACCATTCATTTGTTTAGTAAGTTTGTCTTTGAGTTGGCGAATATAGCCCTCTTTATCAATTGTTGTGTTTTTAGCAATATTTGATATAACCTTTTCTACATTCTTTATTTTATAGTGTCCAATAGCGTGTCTTAATATTTCGATATCTTTTTCTTTACAACTGGCCACACCATATTTGGCTTGTTCTTGCAAGTCTTTTTGGGTTACATTATATTTATTGCGTTCAGATATAGCGTAAATACCTCTGCCAATTACAGACGTGGTTATATTACCGGGAACTTTACATATATCTTTATTCCATTCATTGTTATGTTTTATTACCATTGTTTCGCGGCGATAATCGACACAGTGGACAGGTCTCTCATAGTCCTTATATTTCTTTAGTTCTTCTAGAATGAGTTCGGTGATACCTTGAACATAGCCTTTACGTCCTAGTAGTTCATATACAGATGCGTCTACATTCGCAATTATTTTATTGAAAAATTCAGTAATATTAATAGCATTCTTGCAGTATTCGTGGAGATACATATTCATATTAAACTTAATATCATTAATATTTTGAATATTATTTTGAGTTAGGTTATTATTACTGTTTGTATTGGTGTTAGTGGTATTATTATTGGTGATATTTGATGCAACTGATGGTGCCGCCTTCTTTAATTCGATGGCAGTATTCTTGAGTTCAGTAATAGCAGTGACAATTTGTTCATTGACTTGCATTTGATTTTCGAATTGTTTTTCATTCATTTGTTTTTGGGTCTCGATTTGTGTGGTGCTCATTTTTTGCTGGTGTTCAAGGAACATTTCGGCCAATTTCATAATCATAGACATTGTAGGCGCGGAGGCGTCTGTGTCAATAGTATCTTTTTGGTGGTCTTTATTTATATTGTTGCTTTCGTCTACAGGTGATTTTGTGAAAAAATCGTCGTCGTCCATTTTATATGTATTCGTTTCGGTGTATGTATTGTTATCATATGCGGTATCATCGTCATTATAATCATCATCAATATCTGCTATATTATCATTGTCATTATCATTTTCGTTAGTAACAGAATAATCATAATCAACTTGTTTGTCTTCTATATATGCAGTAGACGTTCCATAGCACGATTGTTGTTTATGTTTCCATAATCCTGAGTGAGTTTTATATGAGGTTTTACATACATCACATATGTTTTTTTCTTTTTTCATAAAATTATCAGGTTCAATAGGTGTTGCACTGTTAGTTCTGATATATTCATTGTATAACTGTTGGTGTTTCTTTGTATTAATATGTTTTATAAAGTTTGTTTTATTCTGAACACTGTAATCGCAGCACTTGCATAGGTATTTTGGGGTCATTTATATGATATATAGTGTCAATATATAATAATTTTATGAAAAGTTGCTTTTTTGTTTCCTAAAAGTTGCTTTTTGTTTCCTAAAAGTTGCCTTTTTCTCAAAAAGTTGCTTTTTGTTTCCAAAAAGTTGCTTTTTGTTTCCAAAAAGTTGCTTTTTGTTTCCAAAAGTTGCTTTTTGTTTCCAAAAAGTTGCTTTTTTGTTTCCAAAATGGCCATCCCAAAAAATGTCAAGAAATTTGTCAGGCCTTTTTTTATGCAGTCATTTTTATGGAGCGGACCATTTTTGATTTTTCAAAAATTGGCTGCACGTCAGTAAGGACCCATTGTTTGCAACAAAAGGTCCATAGTTTTTTAAAATTG
>JACCDJ010800557.1_pt1 | contig 17831 bp, 40 predicted proteins | sample 7444481 | NCBI WGS metagenome assembly JACCDJ01 (sample SAMN15323435, study PRJNA562643) | freshwater metagenome | isolation source: river surface water | place: USA:Blue River Watershed | collected 2017-08-15 | reverse complement strand
ATGAGTATTATAGATTTAAAGAACGGATTAAGGAACTTGCTGCGGAAGAATTTAAGAGGCAGTTCCACAAGTACGGTGAGGCGTTTCAGAAACTAACTTATTATGCACGACCCCATATAATTGATGGTAATAATATTGCCAATTCAATATATGACCCAGCGGAAAACAATGTGAATATAATATTAGAGAAATACTTGGATGGTAATGTTAACTCAGTACCAACCACTATCAATAAGAAAAAAGAATACATACAAGGAAAACTATTTTAATATGGGAAATAAAGTAATTCATATCGAACTAAATGATGCGCAACAGCTAAAGTTTGAGGAGTGGTGTGGTCATATAAAGGCGCTCCGAGGTGAAATCGGGATATTAACATGGAAAGTCACCAATTTCGGTATTGGTCCTGAGATTAAGGTTATCAGTCATGACCTTAAATTAGAATTAGATTTAACAGACACAGATTCTTGGTAACATGGAAAAGTTTATTCATCCGACATTTTTTGATGACAGGGGTTCATATACCCCAATTGGTTTAAAAACCATGGACATGGAATGGACACAATGTTCCATTAGTGTCAACGATAAACCTTTTACCTTTCGTGGTTTACATTATCAAATGGACCCACCACAGAGAAAGTACATCAAAGTAATCCAAGGTGAGATTGTTGATTTTGCTGTGGATTTGAAAACCGGTGAGGTTGACCATGAACACGTCACATCAGGTTATGCGGTTTATATACCTGATGATAAAGCCCACGGATTTCTAACTTTGAAACCAAATACAATTGTTGTATATTTGGTATATGGAGAATACAGTCCTGAAAGTGAACATAGTTTGGTTTGGACCAAAAACCAAGAGGTGTTTAGAATTGTTCGGGAGTACGCTCACAATCACCCAATAACTATATCTGAAAAAGATTCCCAAGGAAAATGACAAACGAAGCAGCAACTATTTTATCCGTTATGTCGGTTTGTGTCGCAGGAGGTTTTTTATTGGCCATTCCACTACTAAAAAGTCGTCATCGGAGCTATTTAGAGAAGGAGGAAAAGATGTCATCCGAACAACAAAATATGAAATGGGAGATAATATCCCTAACATCGAAAGTTGACAAATTAAAACATAAAATAAAAAAGAGTAAGAAAAATAGTAAATGAAAAAAGTAGAGGCGTTATTTATTTCTGACGTTCATCTTGGGGCTAGAGGAGTTAACGCAGATAAATTAATTGAGGTACTTAAAGAGTACGAACCCGAATACCTTTTCTTGGTGGGGGATATAATTGATGGGTGGTTATTAAAGAAGAGATTCTATTGGACCCAATCATATAGTAATGTGATTAGAAAAATCCTGTCGTATTCTAAAAATAATATCAAGGTGATTTATATTACCGGTAACCACGATGAATTTTTAAGAGAGTTTGGTAATGTAAATCTCGGGAACATAGAAGTATATGATGAGTACATCTATAAAAATATCTATATCTCCCATGGGGATTTATATGATGGTGTTGTCAAATTAAAGTGGTTAGGTGTACTTGGTTCAATCGGTTACGATATGGCAATCTACATCGACAGAAAATTAAAAAAACTTGGTTATAAAAGAAGTTTATCTAAGTTCTTAAAGGACAAAGTTAAAGAAGCAATTAAGTTTATAACTTCATTTGAGGACCAGTTAGTTTATCAGGCGAAGAAGAGAAATTGTGATGTTGTTATTTGTGGACACATTCATCATCCTATTGATAAAGTAATTGACGGTGTTAATTATTTAAATTGTGGGGATTGGATTGAAAATAATTCTTACATCACATATGAAAATGGAAAATTCAAAGTACAGTATAAAAAATAATCTTACGATTGTTATCCCCACATACAATGAGGGTAAGTACATCAATAGTACGTTAACATCCATTTACAGACAATTCGGTATATATGGTACTCGAGTGATTATTGCGGACAATCATAGCACCGACGACACGAGAGCAATTGTCAAAAATTTATCAAATCTTTATTCTGATAAATTAAAAATAGAACTAATCGATGGTGGTCGGGTTGGTGTTGCCAGAAATAATGGTGCCAAGTTAGTTCAAACAAAATATGTTCTCTTTATTGATGGAGATGTTTACATCAGAGACCTAAATGTTATTCAGGATACCTTGAATACAATCATCTCAAGAGATTTAGATTTGGTTACATGTCAAATAGAATGTCATCGTGGAGATTGGAAAGCAAAATTTTCATTTAAACTATTCAACGCAGTAAACAAAATTATAAGTTTAAAAACACCATTTGCTATCGGTACATTCTTCCTTACTGATATAAGACCATTTTTAATGAATGGAATGTTTGATGAAACATTAAACCATTCAGAAGATTACTGTTTAAGTAAGAAATACGACCCAAAGAAATTTAAAATCCATTCTCACCACATTGGACAAGATGATAGACGATTCAAAAAGATGGGATATCTCGGAATGGTTAAACTACTCATCAAGGGTTTCAAAAACAGAGATAACATCGAATTCTTTAAATCGGATGTTGGTTATTGGAATTAGTTTGGATATCTAAAATATATTTGATATTTTTGAAACTCAAAACAAAATATCAATGAGACTGACTTGCCAAATTTGTAAAAAGGAGATGACCGGTTATTCTAATAAGAAAACCTGCGGTCCCACATGTAAGAAGAAGTTAGTGATAATCAACAATAAAAGAAAAATGAATGAGCAAATCTGTTCTTTGATTGGTTGATATTTTGAATTTTAAAAAAATTTATTTACATTATATAAGATGAGTAGATTAGATAAAATAAAAGAACAGAATCCAGAACTGAACCTTTCGTTGTTGGATATTATTGCATCGGTAGAACCTACCGACAGTTACAAGTACATGCAGTTCCTTGTTAAGGTTCTCAAGGATGAGTACCTGAAGAAGGGTAACTACGATGGCTTTTATAAGGGGATTTGCATAACCCTATTCGGTTATGATAATCTATCTAACCTAATTGAATTTGAAAAACACTCAAGAGCAAATCGTATTGAGAAATCTGATATCGGAACATATAGAAATTTCGAAGACATTACTACTGCGGTTAAGAAAGCAGATGAAATTGTTCGTTTAAAAGAAGTTGAGAAACAGGTTAAGAAACTATATGAAACCGATACATGGTTGGTATTGATTCCACTTTCATACGAAGCATCAAAAGTGTACGGCTCCAATACAAAATGGTGCACCACCCAACAACAACATTGGAACACTTACCGTAGTAGATATAAACTAATTTATATTATCAATAAAAGAACCAACGGAAAGTGGGCGGTTTCATGTGATTCACATGGCGGTGCCGTTCAGGGTTGGTTAGCAAATGATAAGGAATCAAGTCCATTTAATTTCCCATTACCACCAGATATCTTTGGTATTCTTGCGGAAGAAGTTCAGAAATCCGAAACCGTTGATGACCTTAGCAAGAACAAAGAGATTGAGGGTGTTATAAAAAGTAAAGACCTGACGGTAGGAGAATATACCCGAGCAATTTCGTCAAATAACGGAGCCAGTATTGCCACAATGACCGGTAACACCTCATTAGATTTAAATCAATTGATGGGGGTTTTGGGTGTGGACATAAATCAAGTAATAACTAACTCTCTCCGAACAGGTTCGATAGATGATAGAGAAGAATTGCCTTTCTAATATGTGGAAACGAATTAAAACTTTCTTTAGTAATCTATTTGAAATCGAAAAACCTAATTCGGAGGAAATGAAACGTTATAACACAAAAAGAATTTGCATCTGTTGTGGTAATGTGTATCAGGTAAAAAATGGTAGTATGAAGTACTGTTCACTCAAATGTATGAACCTGACACACAAGAGATTGTGTGATTAGAAAAAAAATTTTTGGTATATTCAAAAAAATTCTTATTATTGTATCATGAATGTAGATGAACAAATCACCGCTGTCGAAGGGGCTGTTACGAAGTTCCTTTTTGAGAATCGTCAACTACTCCCATTAAACATATTGGGGGATACCGATTCAATGGACCACGTTAAATCCATTGCTGTTAGTATACTATGTACCAAATGGAACGTCGGTTACCCCGGTGGCTCCTTCGTCCAATCATTAGTTAAAAATGATTTGTATGGTTCATTTGCCAATGCTGATAGTGTTAATCGTCAATGCATTTATTTTTATGTGGTGATGATGAGTAATGTTGGTATGCCGAGAGAACTTTGGGTAACTGATAAAATAACAAACATATGAAAAGAATGATTTTTATTCTGTCGTTAGCAATTCTAACGTCATGTTCCGTAAGTAAAGAAACAAGTAGTGTTACTGGTTATGAGGTCCACACACCTGACGGAAACAAATGGATAACAAAAGGTTTCATCCAAGATGGGTTCTATGATGAATGTGGTAACCATATTGTTTTATTTGGTGAGTACAGAGTAACACCAATTGTTAGTAATAGAATGAACAAACAAAGGATTACTAAATGAAAAAGTTATTAAGTGCATTTGCACCATACCAACTTTACAAAACAATAAGAAACATGGGAGCAACTAAAAAACTATTAGAAAATATGGAACCAATTGAAGAAACACCAGGTCAAGTTTATTTCTCGGGCTCGACAATCTTACCACATGAATATATTAACACGTGGTGTGGAAGTACAGTTAATGTTGTTGAGAAACCAACCCTCACCCGAAATGATATTTTGGCCGAAGAACTGACCAAAAAGTTAAAAGAATTAAAATGAGTTTGTACAATACACTGTTCGGTGTAAATCCGGCAACACCACTTCTAATCGGTGCATTGGAATTGGACAAGAATGTTCCTGAGAATTGGGAGGAACGTTACGAAAAAATCACTGACACTTGGGGTGAACCAAATTGGGATTGCGAAGATGGTATCGCTCTGATGAATGATTGTAAGAAGAATAGATACTACCCAACCGGTAGATTCCGTGATATCTTTTTTCAAAATGAAGAAGGTAGTGAACCTAAAATCGTTTTGTATACAAGAAATGGTGGAGGTAATCGTGATTGGTATTCATATGTTTTTGAATTACTATCTGAACATCCATTGTACATTCAAAACTATGATGATGACTTTGATTCAACATATGCTTACATTGAATTTAAATCACCACAAATTGTAATTGATTTCTTTGACGGAGTTAAGACCGGTAAGTTGGAAACTGTTAGTGAGAAGTTCCAAAAAGAAATCCAAGATATGGAAAATGGTAAAGAACCAAACGAACAAGTAATGTCGTTTATGAAAAATATTGTTGAACAAATTAGTCAGAAAGTAGATGATAAAGGATAATCCAAAATACGAAACCTTTGTTAGGTCGTGGACTTCAGATGATGATTGGAGAGACCCAATCTCCAAACCTATTTGTTATCCCAACGGTTGGTTGGCATCAACCAACTCCCGTAAACTATTGTGGGTTCATGACCCTGAGTTTATTAATCGTGAAAATGTTCATGATTTCTCAAAAGGTAATGGTGCCGATGCACTAAAAATCATGGAGGAATATGAAAGGATTTACGAAAAAGGTATGGGTCGATTTGGTAAAATTTTGATTTCCGATATCGAAAAGATTTTTGATGACATTAAGATGATGCCCGAGTATGATAAAAAGTACAGGGATTGTGATGAATGTGATGGTGAAGGTGAAGTAGAATGTAATTGCTGTGGTCACGTTGATGAATGTGATGAGTGTGATGGGGAAGGAAAAATCGAGTGTGGTGAAGAAGAAACAGGTGAATACCGTTATCCTGAAAATCATTACATAAAAATTCACGGCAATCATCTATCTCTTGGTGAGATGAGAGAAGTGGTTGACTACCTCAAACTTATTGGTGTCGAAGAATTGGATGTTTATTCTACTGATTCCGATATTAAAACATTCTTTGGTATTCCAAATGAAAAAATGTTTATTTTAATCATGGGTAACATGGTTAATGGAGACGAGGTGGAAAAGTTTGATGTAAAGATTAACAACTAAAAATCAATTTGTGAGATGGGAAATGTGTTTTGGGGATTCATGATTTTCGGAGGAATTATTCTTGTAATCCTCTGGTTGATAACTGTAATAATGGATAAAATTGACGACCTATGAGCAGAAAAGACAGACAAGGACGAAGAAAGGACCAAGTACAATTCAGTGAAGCTGTGTCGTTTTGGTCAATCATTGCCATCATCGTAATAATTGTGGGACTTTTAATAACAAGATAAATTATGTATAAATCATTCAAATTAACTAAACGACATAGTATTGCATTTAACAAATTCCCGAAGAGTGCAAAGACGGTACAAACCAAAGTACCGGCATACCATACAGGTATATGTAAATCAACTGATGATATTAATGAATTTGACACATACTTCTTTGTGTTAGGTACATTTAGAATCATGTGGTATGTTGAACATAAACATAAAAGCGGTGCTTGTCCTCAATAAAAAAACATGGAAAAGAAATTAGGAAAAATCGAATCAGTTAGATTCGGACACGGTGGTTACCAAGACGCATGTATTGGTTTGTCAGTTACACTCGGCAATGGTAGTTGGGGTGTTGGTGACTTCAAAGGTACATGGGACCCTGAAATGATTAAATGCTCTGAACACACTAAATGGACTGAGGAAGATAGAACCAATAACATTGGTGAAACGGTTCGTTTTTTATCAAAACTTTTAAAAGATGCAAAAGTTGATAGTGTTGATAAACTAAAGGGTATTCCTGTTGAAGTAACATTCGACGGCAACCTATTAAAAGAGTGGAGAGTTTTAACTGAAGTGTTATGACACAAACAGAAGAAGCTAAAAATCCATGGTGGGGTTATCGACATGTATCGGGAACCTTACAAGCAAAAAGGTATTGGGATAAACGAGATACCGATGAAGCGGAAGAAAGTCCTTTTGTTGCTCAAGTTGTTTACCCATTCCCCGCAAATGATAGAGATGAAGCATTAGCATACATCGAAGAGAAAACTAAATGATATGGTAATTCTTGATATATTAAGAAGTGAGTACGAATTTTTACTGGAAATTAGGAGGTTAAGAGAAACACCGGGCAGGGGATACGATATGTTAAATCGAGATTTGACAGTCGGCGAAATTGGTGAAAAACTAATAAGACAGTTACTAAAACAAGAGGGTTATGAAGTAAAAGAAATAACTCACGTTACTGATGATTTAAAAGAATTAATTAAATTCGATATTATTGCTTTTAAAGATGGTGTTGAGGAAACATTTGAAGTGAAATTAGATTTGAAGGTTTTTCCCGGTACCGAAATAGTGAATATCGAATTACCTAATGGGGTGAAAATACAAAAGGAAAAGGATTTAGATACTGGAAATTTATTTGTAGAAGTTAAATGCAGTAATCATTTTTCAGGTATAATAAGAACAACCTCAAAATTTTTTATAACAATACTATTTTTTATCGGTGAAATGTGGGTTGCTGAATCCAAAAAATTAAAGTATTTGGTGACACACACCAATTTTCCAATAGTAGAGGGTGGTCAGAATTTTAAAACTAGAGGGGCTTTGATTGATAGAGAATATAATAAAAAACATTTTAATGTTATCGAATTTCAATTAAACATTATCGATGATTTATTGTGAAAGAATTTAAATTTGGGAGAGGTTATGATAATGGTCCTGTATTTGGGGATGTAACCGGTCGATTGTCATCAGGGATAACCCTTGTTAATCAACCGGTTGTGTGTTATTATACACATGAATATGGTGAGGTGATTGAAAGAAGAATACACGTAACAACAATTAGATTGTTGAGGTCAACCATCGCTGAGTTCTTCTCAAATAATCTTAACAACCGTGTTTTCTTTTATCAAGCAGTTTCGATGAACGACGGTACCATCTATTCGGCTCACAATGGAAATATTGAACAAATGCCGATGACCGAGACGGGAATGGTGATTCGAGCATCGGTTATTGAGTTGGATTAATAATTTGGAATATTCGAAAATATTTCGTATACTTGTATCAACAATTAAACCTATGAAAAAAATATTATTAATCGCGTTACTGATGTTCTCGACCATCGCAACGTTTGCTCAGAGCTCGGGACCAACTTACCTACGTGCGTATAAGTTCACCATGGGACAACGAGCAGCTAAAGGTGCCGATGTAACGTGGACGGTGGACGGAAGAGATGTAAACATTTTAATTGAACTCTATACAACAAAGGTTGTAATCAATAGTAAAACCAAACAATCATATCACATTATCAATCAGGTTTTCGATGAACCCGGTAACAATGTTGTTTGGAAATGTAAAGATGCCGACGGATTAACTTGTTATATTAAAATGGGATTCGATGCAAAGTATCCCGAACTTGTTGCGTTCCATGTTGAATACGATGACATTTTATGGTTTTATATTTGCACAAAAGATTAAACATGGATAAGTGGGAATCAAGAATTAATGTCGTTGGGGCATTATCATTGGGGTTAATGGTCGGACCAATCTTACTATGGTTCGAATTATACACCCTTGTAGTAATGAGTATGTTTGTTGGTATGGGAATACTGGCACTGTACTTAATGTACCTTTCACTCTTTAAAGAAAACTAAAATGGCAAAATACAAATTAGAAGTTTACGGTTGGGAAATGGAAGCAACCGCACACACCCTCACCAATGAACAGGTTGAGCGTATCAAAGAACTCATGGAAGAGAAAGGATACGATGAACTATGGGAATGTAGATGGGATTTGGAAGAAGAAGGAATTGTTAATGACATCCATGATGGTGATTTATTTCACATATCAAAGGCATTAAACAATGGGAATGTTTACTTCAGAGTTTTGAATGAGAAGGATGAAGTCATTCTTGAATTCGAAGAGAAAGACCTTGGTGATTACTATGACCTTATTGGTGATGATGATTTCATTGAGGAGAACTACCCGCACGAAGGATACTTGGCAATCCCTGAGGATATGGAGAACGTCGATAATATTCTTTTCACCGCGGATGAGAACAAAGGTGGTATTGTTGAATTCCTTTTTGAAAGTGATGAGGTACCAACCGCAAAAGATTTCTGTTTCTTAGGTGGTGATATCGGAACACCTGATGGTGATTGGGATTTTATTTCCAAATACTTCTTCAAAGGACAACTACTTGAAGTGAATGACCATTTGGACAACACAGGTAAAGCCGCGACGGTTGAAATCTACACAAAGGATGGTGACATTATAAACTAAACAACAGAACAATGAAACTAACAGTTAAAGAATCCCAAAGGGTTATTTGGTCGGCAGAGACCATAGAAGTTACCGTCAATGACGGAGAAAGAGACATCACCGTCCGTTACTACGAAGGATGGGAAGGTTCGGAAACATATATCCGTATTAACGACGGGGAACTTTTGAAATCATATGAGGTTGAGGACACCGAATTGGTTGAACTGGCAGATAAAATTGCTTACTCATGTAAAGCAGATTTATTTGTGAATGTCGGTGATGAAATTGATGTGGAAGATTTGGAGGAATAAGGAGATATGATTTTATTTAAGAACAACATCACACGGTTATCGGTACAACCCAAACACGAAGTTCGTAATTACAGAATTGGTGTGAGGTCAAAAAGGGTTGGGTTTAAGTACGGGGTAATCCCGGCGTACGAGAAGAGACCGGCACTTTACTATTACGGAGATTTCGATTGTTTTTTGGAGGATTATAACAATCCAAATCATTACATAGAAGATGATAAGGTTTACATGGTACCACATGTGGACATCTATATGAATGATAGAAGTTACTCATCAACGGTTTATTTTAAAACCGAGGAAGAACTAAATAACTATGTTAAAGAGATTGTAAAGGACAATCCATATATTGAGATATGATTACAATAGAAGATTTAAAAGATTTCGATGTATGGAAATCTTGGAAGAACAATGAGGTGGAGTTGGAACCACTATACACTGAGAAAGAAGTAGAGAATATACTCGAAACCCAAAGGGGAAACTCTTATGTGGCGGTTCTCAAAGAAACAAATAATACCATAACATCATTGGCTGCAAGTACGGCACCTGAACCGTGGGGATGGAGAAAAAATAAATAATATGAAAATTGCGGTAATTGCTCATGATGGAAAGAAGGCGGACATGGTTGCGTTCATCATGAAGAGGTTGGAGTTCTTCAAAACGGTGGATGTAATTGCCACGGGAACCACCGGTAAACACATTGAACATGCGGGATTGGATGTAAACTGTTTAAAATCCGGTCCGTTGGGTGGTGATGCTCAGATTGCATCCATGATTGCCGACGGGGAAATCTCCGCGGTAATCTTTTTCATTGACCCATTGGATGTTCATCCCCATCAGGTGGATGTGAATATGTTATTGCGTATCTGTAATGTATATAACATTCCACTAGCAACAAACTATATGACCGCTTCATACCTTATAAAAGGAATTAAGGTGGAGTTAAATAAAAAGAAATAATAAACTATGGAAATATTTGACGAATTTATTAATGATAATCCCTTTTTGGGACTCACACCTGAGCAGAGGAAAGAATTATTAGAATCAACCAAGGAAAGGTACATTTCGGAAACGGCGGACCCCTCTTTAATTAAGGATGAACCCAAAATTAATTACGTAATATCCAACATGTACGATTTGTTTGTTGGGGATAAGATACCCAAATGGGATAAGAAGACGTACAATGCAATGTTGTGGATGGCAATAAAAAGGTATGAATTGGTTGAGGAGTATGATAAATGTGATAAGTTGAGGGAATTATATCTTGAAATTCCCGAGGATTACCAATCCCCAAAATGTAGTTTCAATCTTAATCCAATATTGGTACGTGCGGGATTTGAACCTATACCCGAAGAAGAATTGTTCTCAATGACGGATGAAGAATGTGTTATTAAGATGGTACAATTAGCAATGGAGAGAAATGGGGAGGAGTATGTTTATCCGGGGGACAATGTTATAAAACTCATCCTTAAAAGAATTAGGGGTTGATTTTGTTTTTTTAAAAAGATTTTTTATATTTTAAACTATGGAACGTAAACTACCGTCGGGATATTTCTACAAGGATGGGATGCCCACATTCGAAAACATCAAATCATGGATTTTCTACTTTCATTTTGGTGGGGACATCAATGATGAGAAAGTAAACACTGAAGCGTTTGCTAAGATGCAAACTAAGATGGGGTGGGAATCTCAGAAGAATGGTTTTGTATGTTTTCTTTGGGGACTTGACCCGAACGCTTTGAACAGTAAGAACACCGGTGAATATGCGAAGATGATGATAAAGGCAAAGAACATTGCTTGGGAGATACAAAAGTTGTTTCGAGAAGATAGTGATATTCGAAAGTACAATACCTCTCAAATCTTAGGTAGCATTGAGGTGGGTAAACAATTGGAAATGGAATATGAGTTAAGAGATTTAAGGTTTGCCAATGAATTTAACGTCAGATTAATTCAATCGGGGGACAGCAGGTTCTTTTATATGAAACCGAATGTTAACTTATGTTTCAATTACGGAAAATATCAAGGTATGGATGTTTTGGATGTAATCGACCATGACATGGGTTATATGTTAAAAGTGGTGGGAGAAAATTCTGAAATATCCAATTGGGTTAAACAAGATATAATGGAGTTTATGATTGTGAGATTGACAAGACAAAAAAACTATTATAAAACAAACGGGAAATCGGAAGAACCTGAAACTCGGGCGAAGATTTTGTACGAAGAAAGGTTAAAGTTGGTAAAGGAAGTTCGAGATATGAAGGTAAATCAGGATTCATAGTTTTATGTACACAGTAAACAATATTAATTTTAAAACCAAGGAAGAAGTTAAGAAGAGGTCAAAAGATATCCTTAACAATAATGTTGGTGTTTCATTAGTTGGTGAGGAATTAAACTTTTTTAAGGATTTAATTCAGAATCATGAACATAAGTACAACTCGAATGATGTTGTGGGTATTGATGTTCGATATATTGATGGGAATCAAAAATTGCTTGGTATTTCGGTAGATTTTTCCAAAAAGGATAAGGTTTGGTCCGAACTTGTTTCCATTAAGAGGAGTATTGATGGATTAATTCCAACAAATGTGGTGGAAATGGATTTTATATTTCCATTTGGGAAGTACAGTGGTATGAACATAAAGGACGTGAACGATGAGAAATACTTGTGGTGGGTGGTACATGAGAGTAACGTTCATGTTAAGTACAAAATATGGGTTAAACAATACATGAAATATGGATTTATCCCTGTAAATGACCATGGTTTTATTGAAAGTAACAAATGAAACATATCAAATTCGGCAGGGGATATATCAATGATTATACTGTAGAAGGGAATGTATATAATATCCCTATAGTAGATAATTCCAATGTAGAAAATGAAATAGAGAATGAACTACTAACATATAGGAACAGATATAGAGATATGTTAAGAAGAGAAGTAGATTTAGAATTCTATAGGAATAATCTGATAAATCAATATAGGGAATAATACCATATAGTATAATACCATAAAGTATAAGATGGATATAGAATCATTCATAGAAGAATTGAGAAATACAGATGGGTACATAAGATACATCTATACAGAAGGAGGTTGCTATAGATTCCACCTCTTATTAAAGAAGATGTATAAAGGATGTACCCCATATATCTCCAAAGAGAAAAACCATATAGTATCCAGATATAAGGGAAGGTTCTATGATATAGATGGAGAAGTAAAATCCATAGAAGGATTTACCAAACTCTCCCCACAGGAACTACCCATGGTTGAAGGATGGTCGTTTAGAAGGAACAAGTTACTCACCCTTACAGAATGTCCGAACTGTGACGAACCTTTTGTAGTTTAATCTGTTATATGTTTATGGAAAATCCGAAATACATGCTCCACCGACCTCTATCCGATATGGAAGATAATGGTGTTTACTTTGACCCCCATATAAAGGAACTACTGGTTAAAAAGAGGGAAGAAGAAATTTGTCAGTACAGCGGTTTACCCTCCGTTATGAGTTACTCGTCGGTTGGGTTCGAAGAACCCCCGACCGATATGTAATACAAATTTATGGAGTACATTTTATGGTTCCTGATTCTCTACGCTACGGTAGGTACTGTGTACCTGTTTAATCGAGATTCTAAAGAAAACCCATAAAAAACCCCCGATTTTAACCCCACTATCTGAACATTTTTTGTCGTAGTGAAAAATATATACTAATATACGGATATTTTCTTTATATTTCCAGCTGGGCGTATTACAAAACCAGATTCTCCCACTATTCCCCACTTTGTGACACTACCCGTGGAATTGTCCTGTGTGTGAATCACGAACACTATTTTATTTTTTTTGGAAATGTATCAGGTTTATAATGTGATACAAATAAAAAAACCCCGTCGTATGACAGGGTGTATATATAAATATATATGTTATATTCTTAACTTAAACCGGTACTGATTTCCATTTTACCACCGGTAATCTTATAGTACTTGTCGGTGATTTTATCCATGGTTTCGAACAACTTATCTCTGTCGGATACCGACGTAATACGAACATGAATTATGGGGTACACCATCTTAGGGGTGATTTGTTGACCCGGATTTAATTTACCGAAGGTAACATGAATTTCAGGGGTCACTTCTGTTTCACCCCTTCTCGGGGACAAGGTATAAGTTACCCCATCTATGATACCCCTCTTTAACGCTTCGTAACCGATGACCCCTTTCTTTTTGATTTTAACAATCCACTCGGAGAGTGATTCTGGAACCTTAGGTAATACATCGTTATTTAGTTCGAATATATCATCCCCTAACAGAACCTCCTGAAGTGTGGGGTGTTCATATTTAAGGTCATTCTTAATGTTGGTTGGAAGAAGGGTCATCACATCTACTTTAACCCCTCCGACCTCTACCATGATTTCTTCTATGGAGAATACACATTCCATATCCCCATAACCTTTGGATTGGATATCTTGACCTAATTCTTTTAACACCACATTGACGAGGTTCAAATCAGGTTGGAATAAATCTATACCCATCATGACCAACGGTCCTTCTTTGAATGGTTCACCATTATCTGAACCTTCACTTCTATCAGCAAGTACTGAGGTTCTTAATCTATATGTGTCGGTTTGTTTTCTTTTGTATCCAACTAGATAAGATATCATCTCTTTAAGTTTCTTGATGTTATCTTCTCCTTTCACCGCTTCGGATACTATGTCATACATTTTGTGTTTCATATAGATAAATACTTTTTGCCAAACTAATTTCCCGATGGAAGGTTGTTGGAACAACAGTGTTACAACATCGATTTTGCCAAACTAAATTCACCATCTCAGGTCCCTGTGAAGGAGAAGTTCCCACAAATAAAAAGGACCCATGGTATTCCCACAGGTCCTTGGATTGAATCAGTTGTCGGTACCTCTTATACAGTGGGTGACAACAAACTCTTGCGGAACGCCATAGCTTTCTTCTTGCTAGAGAAGTTCTGGCTGTAACGAGTTCCGTTCACACTCACACGTACACGGTATGAACTACCGTCGTGGTAAATGTGATGCGACACAGGTACGTAGGTTGTTACCGGTACACGGGTCGTTTTCGCTGTGGTTGTTTTTTTACTTGCCATATAACATATAGATTTATATATAAAATATAACAAGAAACTTCCACATTTCCAAATTCTTGTGAGAAATATTTCAATGAACTATTTGCCAAGCAAATTCGGGATACCCGGGGTCATCTGAGTGGATACCCCTAATTTGCCAAACTAAATCGACAGTGTGACACCGTCCTGAGGTTCCTCAACCTCCTCAAGGTAGAAATCTTCGAAGAGAGCTTCGAGTACTTGCTTTGCTTCCTCTGAAGTTGTTTTCTCCATCTGACCCTTCACCCAACCGTGGAGGATACTTTTGTCAATACCTGTTTTTTCGAAACTTACCATTGCTTAAGCGTTAAAGATGTCATAATCACGGATACCAAGTTCTTTCCTCCACTCATATGCATGTTCACTGAGTAGATTCTTTACGTAATCCCCGTTAGAGATTGCATATAGAACTAGATTTGGTTTGTACTGTTCTGATGACACAACACGTACAATTGCTAAACCAAAGATTCTCATCCATAATGGTTCATCTACCATGATGGATTTAATACGATAGTACTGTATCTCCTGAGTGGAGACACTGAAGACTCCTTTCTTTTCTTCTATGGTCCTCATGTTTAAATTGTAGCTCCATGTGGACACTTCGAAATATTTGTAGATTGCAGCAATCAGAGCTAAACCACCAAGTGGTAGATTGATAACCCCCGCAACTACAGGGAGGATGAACCATCCAGCATTAATCCACTGAGATGGTTGAAGAGTTACTACATGTTCATTTGTTTCCATTGCCAAACTAATTTACGGATTCGTCGTCACCTGAGGGAGGTAACTCTTGTGAGGTTCCGCTTTGCCACACAAATTCTTGAACTCCATCGTATCCACCAGAATCACCTTGGTTTTCGTGGGGATAAATGGACCTGATTGCCAAGATTCATATATGGTTCGACCGAATTCACAATCCTTAATGAATAATGTTGTTGAGTCCTGTTTCATTACAGTGTAATCTGAAACCTGAATTAAAGATGAGTGGGACTGACATGACATCAATCCCATCACCATCACACTTAGGGGGAAAACTATTCTTTTCATTTCTGTTCTGTTACAATTAATGGGTCCTTATAGAAATCGAACATGAATCCTTCATCATCGATGAGGTAATCGATACAGAATCCAACTACTACTCCATCTTCTGTGGTAAGAACATAGAGGTCATAACCACCATCTCCAACACCTGAAGATGAAACTACACCCTCGTCATACATCCCCCAATGTGATACACCGAGTGTACGGGACGCCATATGGGTATACCATTTCTGTCCCTCCTCATCATTCGGGAAATCCTTGAAGAAAGATATATCACCTTCTCCCAAACCAATACGGTCCGTGATGGAATCGTTTCGATAAGATTCTCTTGAGAAGATACCAGCTTGACCTGAATCCACACCAACTTCGCCGGCGTGGTCAACCCAAGTTAAATTCAATTCATCTTCCTTACCAATGTAATCCTCGTGGATTGCCAGTAGTGCTCCGATACGATTACCCCAATCACCCAAATCAGTTTTCTTGACATGAGGTTCATAGTAACCAGGTAGAACATTGTCCACAATGATTTGACACCAAGTAGGGATGGTGTAACAAGGGTCAGATACAACGACCTGAGTACCTAATTTAAATTTTGTCATAGTTATAAAAGTTTAGTTGTTCGAAGTTAATCATTCGGTTTTGAATATCCAAACAAATACTAGAATATATTTTTGCCAAACTAATTCTCCCCTGATGCCTTCAGGTTCTGTTTCTTGAAGTAGATGTAGTAAGGTATCCACCCGAGGAAGAATAGCCCCATACATACAAATGATAAGAATATGTTCGTTGTGAAATCCACCGGGATTTGACAGAATAAGAACACCTGTAGTGCCCATCCAATGATTGTAAGTAAAATCTGATTTCTTTTCATGATTTAAAATTTAATGTTTAAAAATTTGCCAAACTAAATTGACAGTGTTAGCCCTGATTTTTTATAATCTTCTTGTCGGAGGTAAACCAACATCATATCAAGATTCTCAATAGAGATATCTCGGTACCTAAGGTTTACATCGTTCCCATCCATATCTTCAGAGATGATATTACCGTCCCATACAATTCCAATTATCTTAACGGTCCGTCCTTTCATTTCCCTGTCGTTGGTGTAATACGTGTACACCATTTCTATTGGGGTGTTGAATTCATAGAACCCCTCGAAATCAATGTCCTTCAGAGATGCTGTTTGTACTACATCACGATGGAGGTCATTGCGCAACTTCTCTATGGTAGATGTGTATGACACGGTTCTAGGTAAATTCATAGTATACATGATTACGGGTGAACAATTCGTGTAAGTTAACCAAATCATCCGCACATAAGTCATCGAAGAATATGGTTCGCTCATTCCCACCATCCATGGTTTGAGAAATAAGATTCCCATTATTATCGATACCCATAATCATTACTTTCTCAAATCCATTCTCATCAGGGTGATAGTACTCCAAGGTGAATATGTATGGAGCTGTCAACCTGATTCGTGTGGCAATTACCGTATCCTTATCGCTACGGTGAAAAAGGTTCATTATATCTAAAATGATTTCCTTTTTTAAGTTGTCGAGTTGTTCTTTATAATTCATAGTTCGTGAATTTATAAAATATTATTATGATATCCAAATATTTTATTTGGTATTCATACTTTCTTTTAGAACCCTGAGGTTCTCCTGAATCTCATTGTCCATTGCTTGACCAAGCTTCTCAGTGGCTTTGGCCATGAATTCTTGATTGCCAAGCAAAATCTCGACGCCGGCTGTCACCTCAGGTTGGAATTCAACTTTGTCGACAATTACCCTGACATCTTTCGCTTTCTTGTCCTTACGATAGAATGGAGTCCTTGCGTAGATGTACTCACGGACCAAGGAAAGTTTAATGTCACTAAGGTCCTCACGTATACGCATCTGCATTATAATCTCCTCGAGAGCTGCAAGTTGCTCAAACGTTGCCTTGTGTTTGTTCACCATCTTCTTGTACATCTCAGTGAGGTCCATCAATTCTTTCGAATGTGTTCCTTTACCGTGATTAATGAATTGGTTGTACGAACTGATTTCTGTGGAGGTACCAACAATATTGGTGAATACTCCTTCGATTGTTTTGTTTACTCGTCCCATGTTACTGTTTTATTTGCCAAACTAATTTCGGGGCTCGGCGGTCTCCGTTTTT
>JACCDJ010101101.1_pt1 | contig 17848 bp, 20 predicted proteins | sample 7444481 | NCBI WGS metagenome assembly JACCDJ01 (sample SAMN15323435, study PRJNA562643) | freshwater metagenome | isolation source: river surface water | place: USA:Blue River Watershed | collected 2017-08-15 | reverse complement strand
TAGGCAGTATCGGCTGTGATCGTATCGTCGGCAATCACCACGCGTCGTGGAGGCGAGATACCACTTTCGGAACGCCAGTCGGCATGATGAGCATTGCCATCCTCTGTCCAGTGAATCTCGGCTTGCGCATTTGCTGCAGGGGACATGCTGTTCATGGGTGTTCAAAGCCGGGCGAGAAGTGCGCGGAGTGTAGCAGGAAGAGCGTACTGCCAGAAGCGCCGCGCACTCCATGCCAAACCAGGCCTGTGCGCTTGGTGACACTGCACATCTGTGCGGACTTTCAGAGGGCAGACGGCTTTCTTTGGTACATTAATTCCTTTACTAAATAGCAGAGTACAGTCCATGCACAGTAACGCACGACAAAACGTGATTGGCGTCATCGGTGGCAGTGGCATTTATGACATCGATGGCCTGGAAAACCGTCAGTGGGTGAGCGTGAGCTCACCATTTGGCGAACCCTCGGACGAAATACTGATCGGCGAGCTTTTCGGCCAGCCGATGGCCTTTTTGCCGCGTCACGGTCGCGGGCACAAGATTCCACCTTCCGAAGTGAACTACCGCGCCAATATCGATGCGCTCAAGCGTCTGGGTGTCACGGATGTGATCTCTCTGTCCGCCGTGGGCTCACTGAAAGAGTCCCTCGCACCCGGCACCTTTGTGATCGTTGATCAGTTCATTGATCGTACCTTCGCACGTGAAAAATCTTTTTTTGGCAAAGGCATGGTCGCCCACGTGTCCGTCGCGCATCCGGTCTGCTCACGGCTAGGTGACTGGTTGCAGCAAAGTGCATCAGAAACAGGTATCGAGGCGGTTCGTGGCGGCACTTATCTGGCGATGGAGGGTCCGCAATTCTCAAGTCTGGCGGAATCGAATCTGTATCGGCAGTGGGGTTGCGATGTGATCGGCATGACCAATATGCCGGAGGCCAAACTCGCCCGTGAAGCAGAGCTTTGCTATGCCAGTGTCTCAATGGTGACGGATTATGATTGCTGGCATCCGGATCATGATCATGTAACTGTCGAGCAGATTGTGGGTGTGCTGATTGCGAATGCCAACAAAGGTCGCGCGCTGGTCAAACAAGTCGTACCGCATCTCAAAACAGATGCCCATGCGGCCACATGCAGTTGCCGCACTGCGCTTCAACATGCATTGATTACAGCGCCTGAAGCACGCGACCCTGCGATGCTGGAAAAGCTCTCCGCAGTGGCGGGTCGCATGTTGACCTCATGAGCAACGCTGCGATGAATAACAGTGCCGGATTGCGCAGGCAAATTCTGTCGGCCTGCAGACGACTTGAAGTCAGTGGACTCAATCGCGGTACGACCGGCAATATCAGCTGCCGGGAAGAAGATCATTTTCTGGTGACGCCCTCAGGTGTTCCGGTGGATACGATGACCGAAACCGGTGTGGTCGCGATGCGCTTTGATGGCACCGTAATCGGTCATGGCAAGCCGTCCAGTGAATGGCATTTTCATCGCGACATACTGCAGCAGCGTCCTGACATACATGCAATCGTCCATACGCATTCGCCCTATGCGACCGCGCTGGCATGCCTGCGTGAAGACCTGCCACCGTTTCACTACATGATCGCGATCGCTGGCGGTGACTCGGTGCGCTGCGCGCCCTACACGCTGTTTGGCACAGACACTTTGTCCGCCTATGCAGTAGAAGCCCTGACTGATCGCAAAGCCTGTCTGCTGGCCAACCATGGTCTGATCGCGCTCGGCAGAGATCTGGACGAAGCGATGGCCGTGGCCACCGAAGTGGAATCGCTGTGCCAGCAATATCTGATCGCACGCCAGAGCGGCAAGCCGGTACTGCTGTCTGCGCAAGAAATGCGGCAGGTCATTGACCGTTTTAAAACCTATGGCAAACATGCCACCTCATCCGAATAAATCATGGACTTTACCCAATTCATCCGTACCATCCCCGACTATCCGAAACCGGGCATTCAGTTTCGTGATATCACGACCTTGCTGAAAGATCCTGCCGGCTTCAAAGCCTGCATCGACAGTCTGATCGAACGTTATCGTAATCAGCCCATCGACAAAATCGTGGGCATTGAATCACGCGGTTTCATGTTTGCAGCGCCACTCGCTTATGCCTTAGGCATCGGCTTTATTCCTGTACGCAAGCCGGGCAAGCTGCCGGGTAAAACAACGGGACATGACTATGCGTTGGAATATGGTACCGATCGCATTGAAATTCATGATGACGCGATTGCTTCGGGCGAACGTGTACTGATCATTGATGACCTGCTTGCCACGGGTGGTACCGCAGAAGCCGCCGTGACACTCGTACAGAAAATGGGGGGCACGGTAGTGGAATGCGCTTTCCTGGTCGATCTGCCGGATATCGGTGGCCGACAGCGACTTGAAAAAATGGGCCTTCCCGTTTTTGCTCTGTGCGAATTCGAAGGGGACTAGCATGACGCAAGCCGTGGTCACCCTGCGCTGGATGAGCGAATCAGGCAAGCAGTGGCTGGAGATGATCGACCAGACACGTCTGCCTGCATTATTTGAGTATCTGTCCTATGACAGCGCCCAGAGTGTCGCCGAAGGCATTCGCACCATGGTCGTGCGGGGTGCACCGGCTATCGGCGTGGCAGCAGCCTATGGTGTGGCACTGGAGGCCTTGCGCCTGCATGATTTATCGCGCGCCGAATTTGATCAGCGTCTGCAACAGGGTTTTGATGTGCTGGCTGCGAGTCGCCCCACAGCGGTCAACCTGTTCTGGGCACTGAACCGCATGCGCACGTGCTGGCAGCAGCATGGCAGCGCCGATGCGGCAACGTTGTCCGATGCATTACTCAAAGAAGCGAAAGCCATACATAGCGAGGATGTGGACATCAATCTCGCCATGGGTGCGGCTGGTGCAGCACTCTTGGCTGATGGTGCGCGCGTCCTCACGCATTGCAATGCGGGTGCGCTTGCCACTGCCGGACACGGTACCGCACTGGGTGTGATTCGCTCCGCTGTCGCTTCGGGCAAACGGATCTCCGTGATCGCCGATGAAACCCGCCCCTTCCTGCAGGGCGCGCGTCTGACGGCATGGGAAATGGTGCAGGAAAAAATTCCCGTCACACTCATCACCGATAACATGGCCGGTCACATGATGGCGCACGGTGAGGTCGACGCAGTCATCGTCGGGACCGATCGCGTTGCGGCCAACGGCGATGTCGCCAACAAGATTGGTACCTACATGGTGGCAGTACTGGCACACCGACACGGTATTCCGTTCTATGTCGCCTGCCCACTATCGACTATCGACATGAAAATCGCTCGCGGCGAAGATATACCGATCGAGGAACGCTCACCTCTGGAAGTTACTGGTTACCGCGATTGTCAGTGGGCTGCTGCTGGCGTGACGGTCAGGAATCCTTCGTTTGATGTAACACCTGCCGAGCTGGTGACGGCACTCATTACCGAGAGGGGCGTGGTATCCCACCCCAATGAGGACAAGCTGAGGCAGCTTTTTTCCGACTGAAAGAGACGCCTGAGTTTGCTCAGGCCTTGCCTGCTTCCTCAAAAAATGGAAGACGCATGAGTTCCCGAATTTCGTCGGGCGGTACTGGCTTGGAAAGCAGATAGCCTTGCACTTCATCGCAGCCCATTGCCTGCAACTTGCGTAGTTGTGCTTCTGTTTCCACGCCCTCGGCCACGATGGTGATGTCGAGGCTGCGACCGATTGACACAATGGTCTCGCACAAAGTCTCACTCTGATAATCCTTGCCCAGTTTGCGGACGAAGGACTGGTCAATCTTGATGACGTCGATATTCAGACTCTGCAACTGGGAGAGCGATGAATAGCCTGTACCAAAATCATCAATCTGCAATTGAATACCCAATTCACGCAGCTTGCGCAGCTCTTTTACGGCTGTTCCTGCCTCGTCCAGCATGCTGGATTCTGTAAGCTCGATGGCGATCAGCGATGAGTGCAGCCCATACTGTTGCAGGCAGGTGCTGATCATAAGTCGCAAGCTATCATCGCGCAGCTGAAGCGCAGATACATTCAGCGAAACGCGCTTCAGGTTGACGCCCTCAGACATCCAGACAGCCATCTGCGCACATACCTTTCGAATGACCAATTCACCCAAAGGAATCACCAGGCGGGTCTGCTCCGCGACTGCGATGAATTCGACTGGCGAGAGCAGCCCGCGCTCGGGATGCTGCCAACGTATCAACGCCTCCATGCTGGAAAACTGACCGGTGCGCGCATCGGCACGCGGCTGGTAGAACATCACGAACTCATCGTTCTGAATCGCCCGCTGCAGCTCGCGCTCAAGCAGAGCCCGATCTCTGATTTTTTGGGCAAATTTTTCGTCGTAATGCCGATACTGCGACTTTCCCTGTGACTTGGCTTCATACATGGCGATATCGGCGGCCTGCATCAGCACTTGCACGTCCTTTCCATCACAAGGATGAACACTGATGCCTATCGATGCCTTCAAGGGAAATTTTTCCCAAGCAGTTCCAGAGGCTGAGTGAGCAATGGCAGTCATCAATGCCTGCGCTTCGATACTGCCATCGCCGTCGATCAGATTTTCAAGAACGGCGACAAACTCATCGCCACCGATGCGCGCGAGATGATATTTTTCCGGTATCGCATCCCGCATGGCTTTGGCGACTGAAGCCAACAGTAAATCGCCGGTGCGGTGACCCAAAGCATCATTGATATTTTTAAAATCATCCAGATCAATCGCGATCAACGCAAGTCGCTGGCCAGCCTCATGTGCCCTTTGCAGCATGCCAGGCAGGGCGTCATTAAGCCAATGACGGTTGGGCAAGCCAGTGAGCGTATCTGTCTTGGCGATTCTAGCCAGCTCCAAGTCCTGTTGCCGGGCTTCGGATATGTCGCGTATCGTCATCGCGATGTCTGTGCCCGAGATAACGGCGCGCCGATGAAACCATCCCGCGGTATGCTGCCTGTCTTTAGGCACGCAAAACTCATCCTCGATGAACTGCTCTGCCTGTACGCGCCGGAAGAAACTGCGCACAGCGCTCGACTCTTTACCCTCATAGAGCTCAATGCAGCATTTACCGATCAACTCATTGCGCGGATAGCCTGATAATTCTGCGGCGCGCTCGTTACAGTCTTCAATATACAAATGATCTATTTCACCGTCGTCACCATACCTGGGACTGATCATATAGAAGGCTTCACGAGCACCGTCCACCGCCAGACGAAAAGTCGACTGCACTCGTGCTTCGTGACGCCGGCGAGCCGTATTACGAATCTGGTTCACGGCACCCGCAATGGCAAAACTCACCAGTAACAAGCAGAGCAGTCCGGCGATGCCAAGATAAGTCCGCTGTGTTGACGCATAGGGCCTGAGTACATTGGCCTTGCTTATCGCAGCCACACTGATCAGCGGATAGCCTTCAATTTTTTGCCAACCGACTAGCCTGGCCTCGCGATCAACAAAAGCAAGTCCTGACTCATCACGAACACCATGCTCTTCAGAGAACACGGGTACATGGTTATAAAAAGCGTACGTTGAACCAATACCACCTTTCGAAACAAGCAGAGGACCTTCCACAAAGCGCACCGAAATGAAGTCACCTGGCATGAGGGACGCAGCGTTATGAAAGCTGACCAGATAATCCGGCTCCACAGCAATCAGTACGGCACCATCGAAGCTTCCATCGGGTTTGTCAAAGCGTCGACTAAAGCGAACGATTTGTTTACCCTGAAATCCCCCTCGTCCCGGCGCAGGCGGCATGATGTGAAGCTGTGATTTCTGCTGGTCGCGATCTATCTTGAAGAAAGGGAGATCACCCATGTAAGTACCACGCGCCAGATTGCGCGTGCTGCTGACAGCGTAACCTTCAGCATCAATAGCGACCGGATAGAGGTCATCCTGATAGACCCCGCGACGAAACTGATCTTCCAAATCCAGTGCGCCCGACTTATGCTCCCACTGATATTTGATGGACATGGATAACTGATCGATTTGCGCGACACTGCGCAAGACCTGCTCGGCATAACTTTCGGCACGCGCCGCCGTCTCACTTTCGGCCTGTCGAATCAGCTGCGCACGATCCATCTCGATTTTCAGCCACACGGCACCACACACTGCCGCGACCAAGAGTGCGCAGGTGCAGCCCCATACCAGCGCGATACGCCGATTGGCGCGCCGGATCTCGAGCCTGGAAAAGGTGATTGGATCTTGCATGGAGAAACAGAGGGTGGGTGCAAATAGTGCGTTAATCGGCGATATGAATCACCGTCCGTGAGGAGGCGCTGATTACGCAAAGTCGGAAACTATTGCGCCCAAATTAATTGCGCTCAGCCCCGAGTTTTGCTCGACCCCGCGTCGCACAGCTGCGCTGGCTGGCCATGAAACGTGGATTTATTCAGCGCCTCCCCAATGTTTCGATTATGCAAGACCTTTGAGAAAAATCAAAATTCCCTCGGGGAAACTTTTTTGGGCTGCACAAGTGCGCATTACGCTGACCTAATGGTAAATAAATGTTTCCTACTGGGAAGATTTTCGCTCCCGCCGACTGGCTTCCTGGGTTTCGCGGAAGATGGGCAGGTAGACATAGGCCAGGGTTCCGCGATCGTCGGGCTTGCTGAATTCAATCTCTACATAAATTTTTTCGCCACCACCGCCCCAGGCATAAGCCTCGGATGCGCGCTGGACAGGCTTGGGTTCTCCCCACTGTTTTTTTGCATAAGCAAGCAGTGCGGCGAAATCTTTGTCCCCACCGAACTCCATTTGCACAAAATAGAAACGATCATCGGCAAAGCACAGGCGCAGATTGGTGACCTTGGTGTCGCCCAACTGCGCCACCCCTTCCCCACTGCGATAGCACTTGTATAGGGGCGTCTCTGCCAGCTTCTTGGCACCAGGCATGGCTGCAACCGGCTCTGCCCAGCGCAATCCATCAAAGCCCCCGGGCAAGTCTGCGCCGAGAGCCAGGAGTGGCGTCATTAACAGAAAAAGTAGTGTCTTCATACTCAGATCTCAAGGCGTGCAGATTACACAAAAAAAATGGCGCAGAGAACCGCGCCATTGATTGCATCAGTCAGGGGTTATTTCCACAGTGCGCATTTGGTCTCGGCTTTGGTCATGAATGCCTTTTCACCCGGAATGACCTGGATGGGCTTGTAATAGTCCCATGCATACTTGGACTCAGCGGGAGATTTCACCTGCATGAGCGTCATGTCATGCACCATACGACCATCGGGGCGTACGATACCGTTCTTGGTGAAGAAATCATTGATGGGGGTAGATTTCAATTTCTCCATGACCTTGGTGCCGTCTTCATTACCAAGTACCTTGACCGCATTCAGGTAGAACGTAGCTGCTGAATAATCAGCAGCGTGCAGCATGGACGGTGCCTTTTTATTTTTTTCCATGAACCTCTTCGACCAGGCACGTGATTCCTCATTGGCATCCCAGTACCAGCCATCGGTCAGGTACATGCCCTGCGTGAGATCCAGCCCCAGCGCATGTACGTCATTGACGAACATCAGCAAGCCAGCGAGCTTCATCTTTTTGTTGATGCCGAATTCTGCCGCGGCCTTGATCGAATTGACCGTATCACCACCGGCATTAGCCAGCCCCAGCACCTGCGCTTTGGATTTTTCTGCCTGCAGCAAGAAAGACGAGAAGTCCGATGCCGCGAGTGGATGGCGTACTGCACCTATCACACGACCGCCGCTTTTGGTCACGACGTCCGATGCATCATTTTCCAGCGACATGCCGAATACATAATCTGCAGTCAGGAAGAACCAATCCTTCTGACCTTGCTGAACCAGTGCACCGGAGGTGCCGCGAGCCACAGCAGCAGTGTCGTAGGCATAGTGAATGGTAAAGGGCGTGCACTCTTCATTGGTCAGGCGTGATGTGCCGGCACCAATCGCGATGAAGGGCTTTTTCTTTTCTGCAGCTACCTTGGCCATTGCGAGGCTGGTTGCGGAGTTGGTACCGCCAATCAGCATATCCACACCTTGCTGATCGAACCACTCGCGCGCCTTGCTGGCTGCGATATCAGCTTTATTCTGATGGTCTGCCGAAACAAATTCGATTTTCTTGCCATTGACCTTGTCACCAAAATCCGCAATTGCCATCTTGATGGCTTCGGCGCCTGCCGGTCCGTCCACATCAGCATAGACACCGGACATATCAGTGATGAAACCAATCTTGACGGTATCACCGTCGTTGCTGCCACTGGCGTTATCGGCCTTCTGGCATGAGGTCAGTGCAAACACCGAAGCCAGCGCCGATGCGGCGACCAGTACGCGGGTAGGATTCCTGAGTTTCAAAATCATCTCCTTATAGTTATTGATTTCAACATGAAAACGGAAGCGCGTGATCACGCAGCTTTGGCGGCAGCAATCTTAGCATGACGCTCATTGATAGCGCGCCGTCCGGCTGACGGGCATGCGAGAGAGAGGCTGAGGTCAGCGGCTTCGCCCTGGCGCCTGCCGTCCGGGAGCCCAATTCCCCACCGATACCCAGATATCGACCATGACGATCCATACCGGTTTATCCATCGCTTACACGTAAATTTTTCCACCAACAAGGACCGTCATCGGGGGACCCCGCAGCATCAGCAGACTTCGGTGCTGGCACATTGCTTGCGAAGTCCTTCTTTGGCTGGCTTTGGTCGGCCGATATGTCGACTGGCATGCCATTGCACCTACATTGAAAGGAGAGATTCATGGAAACCGAAATCCCGATCAGCGCGACTGACACGTCAGGTGGGCGGCCCGACATCCGGAGCCGCAGCAGTCAGGCTTCCGGTCTGCGGGACGAGTTATCCAATCTGAAAAATGATCTTGATGCTCTGATGTTGCATGCATCGACGCTGAGCGAGAGCGAGTTGCGCGAGGCTCGCGACCGCATCATGGCAAAATTTTCTTCAATGCGCCACGCCGCCAAAGGCATCGCAGAGCAAGCCAGCCGACAACTCAGCCTTGGACGTGAGGTAACAGCAGACTATGTGCGTGAGCGCCCATTGCAATCCGTGATCGTGGCAGCGGGTATGGGGATGTTGATCGGTGCTTTGCTTCGACGCGATTGAACGTCGAGATGATCCTGACAGTCTACCGAACGCGGGAGAAAATCCGATGCTCAAAGCACTGCAAAAATCAAAGCAGCTCTCTGTCATTGCCATGGACAGACTGGGCGACTATCTCGCGCTGTTACAGATTGAGATGAAGCTGCAGGGGCGCGAGCTGGGCGCTCAACTCGCGGGTTATCTGCTGGCTGCGATGTGCATGTTCTTTGCACTGCTCTTCACAGGCGTTGCGATCATGGCGACCTTTTGGGACAGTGACTATCGCAGTATCGCTGCCTGGTTCGTAGTGGTTCTTTACGTACTCACTGCAGGCGCAGGTATCTCACTGGCACGTAACCATGCCGGTCGCGGTATCGGCATGATGACCCTGCGCGAAGAAATAAAGCGTGACGTGGCACTACTGAGAGAGAGCCTATGAAGACATCGCTGGAAGAAGAACGTCGTGCGCTGCTGGAGGAGATCGAAGCCAGACGCGCGCTCTATCGTCGCATGCTCAGCGGCGAGAGCGAAGACTATCAAACAACGAACACGCGCAGGCAAGCCATCGGTCAAGCCATACCACCGCACCACAATCGGCTCGGGGAGTGGCTGCGGAATCACCCCTTGCAGGCGGCCACCGGCGTTGCGCTGCTGGTATGGCTGGTGCCGCGTCTCATCCGACGCAATCAGGCTCGCTCAAGGAATGTAAGGCAAGCACCGGCAGCAGGCCAGGGCTCTGGCATTCTGAAAGCTATCGCCGCCATGATGATGATATTGCTGAGAGATCCCCGGCAACTTCAAACGACCGCCAGTATGTTCGGCAGCGCCTGGCGTTGGCTGAGCCGCGCGACAACCACTCAAACCCACAATCAACGGAGGAAACCTTATGCGTAAGTTCATTACAGTTTTGAGCCTGACCGCTGCAGTCCTTGGTGGCTTGAGTATTTCTGGCTGCAACACGATGCGAGGATTTGGAAAAGATGTCGAACGCGGCGGGGAACGCGTGCAAGATGCGGCCAAGCCCAAACCGGATTCAACACAGCAAAAAGCAAAATAACTACGACTTCAAACCACCAGCAGACCTGCCTGCACCAGACATTCAGGGGACGCATGAACCGCGGAGCGACGTGCTCGAGAATCATGCTTGATGCGTTCCCATAAACCTTCGGCGCGTAGGTTCATATTCACCAAGGAAGGTGGGTTGACCATTTCACGCACAAATTCTTCGCAGGAAAATACAATTCGGGTGTCGAAACGCAGGACGGCATGCTGCAAGCGGCTTTTTATTTCACTACTGCCAACCGGCATTCGCCAGTCAGGCATATCTAAGCCTGACAAGATCACTGTCATGACCAATGCAAGTGGCAGCATGATCCATCCTCGCCATTTGATCCCAATACGCCTCTCATCACACGGTGCTGATCTCAGGCGTATCAAGTCCATACCTGAAAAAATACTGCCAATGATTATGTCGAAGCGCCCATGACATCAGTCAACTGAAGGTGTAAAAGACCAGCCGTACTAAATCAGAGTCGAAGTAAAGCGCCTGCCAGGGAATAGTGACAGTCGCCTTGCTGTTATTGGGCGTCACCGTCACAAAGCGGAGCTGACGACTTCGCGCATCCACCAAGACTGAACGCACACGTCCCATGGTCTGTCCAGTGGCGGTCACCACCGGACAGGAGCGCAGCAATTCGGTTGCTGAAGATTGACCGGCTGTCATGCAGGTGAAACGCTTGCTTGCACCACGCCCATTGAACTGTGTCGTGTCATTCGATGTCTTCAGCATAATCACGTCTCCATACCCACATTCCCGATAGACCCATGGTGTGTGTGGGTGTGACCGTTACAGGTGGTGACGAGTTCACAATATCCCTGACTCGGTTCGCTTCAGCGTTGTACCTTCCGTGGTCTCGGTCCAGGTGATTCGTCTCGCACCCATGGCACCAAGCGCACCACCCAGCAGACTCAATGCGAATGCCAGCGCAACTGCACCAAAGGCAATCCAGGCAGCAGTACCAGCTCGCTGGATTGCACGGTTAGCCGCTTCGCGCCCTGCAGGAGACGCCTGTTCGGGTGATCCGGACAAGATCAGTGCCTGATCCACGATACCGGCGGCGCGATCACGCTGCACACCCATGGCACTGCTCATGTAATCGATAGCCTGATCACGACGACCCGCGCTGATATGTCCTTGCAGCGTTCGCAGTGATTCAGGACTCATGTTTGTACCCATCTGACGATTGATCATGTTGGTGATGCTGCTACCCTGCGCGACCGCAGTACCTGGATTCAGACTGGAGAACAAGCCCGACAGCAATGAACCACCTGCTGACGTCGCGAGAAAAACGAACAGCAGTGTGGTGACAGCCCAAGTGACCACACCATGAAGTACGCCATCCGTTTTGCGCTTGAGGCCGGACATGCGTCCGGCCACATAGGTACCTATCAAAGCAGCAATCAGCATCGACAAACCCGCCCAAACTAAAGCGCCCGTCGCCGGACCTTCAACAGAAGAGATGCTGCTCAGTGACAGTCCACTGGCAATACCCAGCAAAGTCAGCACCAGCTGTACCGAAACACCCACCGCCACACCGGCCAATACTGCGCCCCAGCGAATCACCGGAAACAAGGGACGACGAGGGACGTTTTCCTGGGAAATCACGGTCCCGCCCGGAAAACCCGAGCTACTCTCAAGATGAATTGTTGCCATGGGGTGGTCTCCTTGCTGAGTTGAAGTACGTGAATTGACCTCTAGCGGCACTAAGCTGCAAAAGATTTCGTGAGTGTTTCAATAAAAATTCCCGTTTTAACGAAGCGATATCGATGCAAGAAAAATGTAGCGGGTACATATAGAAATTGGTTATCACATGGGGGAAAAAATACCATTGGCAATCCTCACGCGATCACCTTGTTTTATCAGCGCTGGCATTCTGTGCGCTGATATCTTCGGAGGTGCCATGTTTTTCTCATGGCGACCATATTCTTCGAGACGGTTGTAAAGTGTCTTGAGGCTGATGCCCAGTAGATCAGCTGCGCGTTTTTTGACGCCTCCACAGAGCTCCATGGTGGCAAAGATCAGCTTTCGATCGACATCCGCCAGTGACGTACCAACGGGTATGGACAAGGTCAGTGAGCTCGCACGGCAATAAGCCGGTATCGGCTCCAGCAATTGGGGGTCGATCGTTTGATCAGACAAGATATACCCGCGATGAATAAAGTTGCGTAGTTCGCGGACATTGCCCGGCCAATGGTGCGTGCGCAGCACGCTCATGGCAGAGTCGGAGAGTGTCTTGGCAGTGCCATGAGTAGCGTTGAGCTCGTCAAGAAAATGACGTGCAAGCAGCTCAATATCCTGCTCACGATCACGCAAAGGCGGAATTCGGAGCGGAAAGACATTGAGTCGATGAAAAAGATCAAGCCTTAGCCGACCTTCGGCAATAGCCTTCTCGGGATCCCGGTTGCTTGCCGCGATGATTCGTACATTGGTACTCAACGACTGATGACTGCCAATGCGCATGAACACGCCGGTTTCGAGCACACGCAGCAGTTTGACTTGCAAATCGACCGGCATTTCAATCACTTCATCAAGAAACAGCGTACCGCCGCAAGCGCGCTCAAAGTAACCTTTATGCTGCCGATCCGCGCCAGTAAAACTGCCCCTCTCGTGACCGAAAATTTCACTCTCGATGAGCTGCGGCGAAATCGCACCGCAATTGATGGGAATAAAAGGCTGCCGATGACGAGAGCTTTGCGCATGAATAGTCTGCGCCACAAGCTCCTTGCCAGTGCCACTCTCGCCGAGCAAAAGTACAGTCGCGTCAGTAGGCGCAACACGGTTGATGTGCTCGGACAGCGTTTTCATGGCAGCGGAAGTCCCCAGCAAGCTGGCCGAACTTGGCTGCCCGCTGATATCCGTTGCAGCTACAGGCAATTCGCGCAGCCAGCGCCGGACACGATGCAGATCCAGCGGCTTGGTCAGGCAATCCGTGGCACCGAGACGCCAGGCATCGATGACGGCATCGACACTGGGCTCGGCCATCATCGTAATCATGATTATCCTGCGTGAATCACCGCCGGTATCAAGCAAGCTGAGGCCGGCGCCATCACTCAAGTGATGCGCCGTGAATATGATGTCGGGTCGCTGCAAGCTAATTTGCATCGAGGCTTGCCTGATACTCGTCACCATCACGCTGCTCAGACCTTCTTCGCGCGCCGCCTCACGCAACAAGTGACTGGAGACGCTGTCCTCATCGACAATCAATACGTGTGACATAGGGACATGGAATATCTGCGCGCGTCACGTGGACCATTCAACGTGAACCACCGGTAGCGCCGCCGCTCGTGCCGCCCGATGAGGTATCACCCGATGTACCAGTAGCAGAACCTGTACCGCCCGACGAACTACCTTCACCCAAGTAGCTGGGTAGGACGGATGTATTGCCTGAACTGCTACCTGAACTGCCACCCGAACTGCTGCCTGAGCTGCCACCAGAAGGCGGCGGTGTTGCCGTGCCGGGCTTACTGTCTTTTTCTGCTGGCGGTGGAGTCGATGGTATCGATGGTGCGACTTCAGGCGCGGTCTGAGCCGGTGGTGGCGCGGTGCTGGTGCCGCTCTGTTCTGTACCAGCCCCGCCTCCTCCGCCGCGGTTACAAGCAGTAAGGCTGGCAACCACCAAGCCCATCAGCACGAGAATTTTCGACACATGTAATTTCGGGGTCATTACTGATCCTTTCAACGGAAGATAAAGTCATCTACTGTCTTCTTGACTTCGGTATCGTGCATAAGTTTCAAGACGTCGGACAGCCTTATGCGCAACGGCAAAGCACGCACCCCAAGAGCAAGACAATGCGCCCGCAACAACGCGTAGTGCGGGCATACCTTCGTTGATATCAGACAGTATTTTTTATGCGCGCTGGTGCAGATTGATCACTTTTCATTCTTGTCCTCTGCAATGGCCCAATCAATGTCTGCCATACGTTTCGGTCTGCTCTGCGGAAGCTCGCCAGCAATGTTGTCTTTGTATCGGCAAATCGAGCGAGTTGCGATGACAGACGCCACCGTGGTACTCGAAGGTGAAAGTGGTACCGGCAAAGAACTGATTGCTCAATCCATTCAATTGTCCGGACAACGATCTGACAAGCCATTTGTTGCGGTCAACTGTGGCGCGATACCGGCTCATCTCATTGAAGCTACCTTGTTTGGTCATGAGAAAGGCAGTTTCACGGGCGCCATGCGCCAGCAGATCGGTTATTTTGAGTACGCATCCGGTGGCACACTCTTTCTTGATGAGATCACGGAAATGCCACCTGACATGCAAGTCAAACTACTGCGTGTACTTGAGTGCGGCAATTTCCACCGCGTGGGGGGCAGTGAACCTGTTCAGGTGGATGTGCGATTAATCGCAGCAACCAATCGGTCACTCAATGATGCAGTCCAGGCGGGCAGTCTTCGGCAAGATTTGATGTATCGCCTCGCCGTATTTCCGATTTTCGTCCCGCCGCTGCGTATGCGTGACAACGATAGGGAATTGCTGGCCAAGCATTTTCTCGACGAACTGAATCAGGAAGCCGGTACCAGCAAGCGATTCTCGAGACAGACTATGGACCAATTAGGCCGCCATCGCTGGCCTGGTAATGTTCGTGAACTGAAGAATCTGGTGCATCGCGCATTCATTCTCTCTGCAGACATACTGACACTGGAGATTCCACCAGTGGGTGATAAAAAAATACCCACGGTGGTCGATGGCATGCTTGATTTCACGATTGGTACCGCACTGGCGGATGCGCAGAAAGAAATCATTCTGGCGACACTGCATCACCATCGGGGCAACAAGCGCCTGACGGCAGAGACTTTGGGTATTAGTCTGAAAACACTGTACAACCGACTCAAGACGTACTGACCGCTTCCGCCGCACGCAGCAACACATCTGCGTCGCCGCTTGCCAGCTGCTTTGCATCGGATAGATTTTGACGAAAGCGGCGCGCACCGGGCAAACCGGCCATCAAACCCAACATATGCCGGGTAATGCTGTTGAGTCGTGGTCCACCCGATGCAAGCTGCGCACGAATGTAGGGCAGCATCGCATTGATGATCTGCACACGCGTTGGCGCGTGCTGGGAATCACCGTAATAGCGTGAATCGAAATCGGCCATCAGATAGGGATTGTGATAGGCCTCTCGACCGAGCATCACACCATCCACCTGGGCCAGATGACTGTCAATCTCAACCAGCGTGCGAATCCCGCCGTTGATGACGATTTCCAGTTCCGGAAAATCTTTTTTCAGCTGATAGGCATAGTCATAACGCAAAGGAGGAATCTCGCGATTTTCTTTGGGCGACAGTCCAGTAAGAATCGCATTACGTGCATGGACGATAAAGGTTCTGCATCCTGCATCTGCCACATGACCCACGAAATCGCGTACGAAACCATAGCTGCCTACGTCATTGATGCCGATACGATGCTTGACAGTGACGTCAATACTGACAGCATCTCGCATCGCCTTCACACAATCAGCCACCAGTGCAGGCTCGGCCATCAGGCAAGCGCCGAATGCACCGCGCTGTACGCGCTCGGAGGGACAGCCGCAATTGAGGTTGATCTCGTCATACCCCCACTGCTCGCCCAGTTTCGCGCACTGGGCAAGATCATCAGGCTCGCTGCCACCCAGCTGCAGCGCCACCGGATGCTCCTCATCACTGAAATCAAGATGACGCGCCCTATCGCCATGAATGATCGCTCCGGTCGTGACCATCTCGGTATAAAGCCAGGTGTGACGCGTGATCTGCCGATGAAACATGCGGCAATGGCGATCGGTCCAGTCCATCATCGGCGCAACCGACAGACGTCGAGCAGGTAGCTGAGTTTGATCTTTCACGCGGGGCAGAGGTTGATTCGGAAGCCCGCATTTTACCGGCTCTGACGCAGCCCTCGTGGCATGCAGTAAAGTAAGGGCTAGGTATACTTTACGACAACCACCTGGTATCAATCTGAAATCATTCTGACCATGAGCCTCGATACTTCTCACTACTGGATGCCGTTCACGGCCAATCGTCAGTTCAAATCTCGCCCGCGCCTCTTGAAGGCTGCCGCTGGCATGTACTACACCGCCGAGGACGATCGTCAGATTCTCGATGGCACCGCTGGATTGTGGTGTGTGAATGCTGGCCATTCTCATCCGAAAATCACGCAGGCTGTGATCGAGCAGGCGCAGACCATGGATTTCGGCACGCCATTCCAGATGGGGCATGTAAAAGCTTTCGAGGCCGCCAGCAGCCTGGCTGCCATGGCGCCTGCGGATCTGAATCGCGTCTTTTTCTGTAACAGCGGCTCGGAAGCTGTCGACACCGCCTTGAAGATGGCGCTGGCTTATCACCGTATGCGCGGCGACGGATTGCGCACCAAGCTGATTGGACGTGAACGTGGCTATCACGGCGTGGGTTTCGGCGGTATCGCCGTGGGCGGTATTGCGGGCAACCGCAAGCACTTCGGCCCTGCCCTGTCCGGCGTGGATCATCTACGCCACCCACTCGACATCAAACGCAATGCTTTCGCTCGGGGCGTGCCCGAACACGGTGCCGAGATCGCTGACGAGTTCGAGCAGCGTCTGCTCGCGCTGCATGATCCTGCCACGATCGCCGCACTGATTGTCGAGCCTGTACAGGGTTCGACCGGCGTGATCATTCCCCCCAAAGGCTACCTGAACAAACTGCGTGCGGTGTGCGACAAATACGGCATCCTGCTGATCTTTGATGAAGTCATTACCGGATTTGGCCGAATGGGAACAGCGTTTGCGGCAAATTATTTTGATGTGATACCCGACATCATCTGCTGCGCCAAAGGTTTGACGAATGCTGCGGTGCCGATGGGTGCGGTCATAGCGAAGCAGGCGATCTACGACGAATTCATGTCGCGCGCACCCGAGAACAGCATCGAGTTTTATCACGGCTATACCTACAGCGGCCATCCGCTGGCCAGTGCCGCAGCGATCGCTGCACTGGATGTCTATCGTGAAGAAGCCCTGTTTGAGCGCGCCGCTGCGATGTCACCTGCATTTGAAGAGGCGGCACACGCACTGCGAGATCTTCCTCACGTAAAGGACATTCGCAACATTGGCCTGGTTTGCGCAATCGAACTTGAACCCCTGCCCGGCAAGCCAACAGCACGCGCTTATCAGGTGTTCGAGCGCTGCTTCTGGGAGAAAAATGTCCTGATCAGAACGACCGGCGACATCATTGCGCTGTCGCCGCCACTGATCATTGACGAGGCACAGATCAGCACACTGTTCGGAGCGCTCAGCGACGTTCTCAAAACCACCCATTAAAAAAGCGCCCGAGGGCGCTTTTTTAAACGAGATACAACGAAGATCAGGCTGCTTCTCTCGAGGCTTTCTTGCGCTCATGCTCCTTCAGGTAGCGTTTGCGCAGACGAATGCTCTTGGGTGTGATCTCGACCAGTTCATCGTCATCGATAAACTCGACTGCATATTCGAGTGTGAGATCAATCGGGGGTACCAGTCTGACTGCCTCATCCGTGCCAGAAGCACGCACGTTGGTCAGCTGCTTGCCCTTGATGGGATTGACGACCAGATCGTTTTCACGCGAATGAATGCCGATGATCATGCCTTCATACACAGGATCATTGTGGCTGACAAACATGCGTCCACGATCCTGAAGCTTCCACAGCGCATAGGCGACAGCGGCACCATCATCTTGCGAGATCAGCACACCGTTGCGGCGCCCAGCGAGTTCGCCTTTGTTGGGATCCACTGCACCATAAGCATCGACTACATGACTCATCAGGCCCGTACCACGAGTCAGGGTCATGAACTCGCCC